>Ga0302253_1000248_pt1 | contig 50348 bp, 57 predicted proteins | sample AAG_RA_Trp_MG_FD_193537 | JGI IMG/M metagenome (GOLD analysis project Ga0302253, IMG submission 193537) | Enriched activated sludge microbial communities from anaerobic digester in WTTP, New Holstein, Wisconsin, United States - AAG_RA_Trp | ecosystem: Engineered > Bioreactor > Anaerobic >...
TTCTCCGATACGGTTGAAAGTGTTCCCCGGGCCCGGTTCACCCGCAGGTCATACTCAGAAAGTTCGGTATTTTCCCGGATCTTCCAGTACCTGTCCATCAGGAGGGGCAGTTCGGGACTGGCAGCGACAGCAGCTGCAATGTCCGCCCGGAGGGCAACCGGGTTTCCACTGACCGCCTTCATCTGCCATTCGGTCTCCTCGCGGAACATGCGGGTGATCAATCGAAGGTTCTCCAGTTCCGCATCAAGCATTGCATCGGAACCGGCCGAACCGAGCGTGTGGACCGAAGTATCGGTCTTCACCATCAGGGCAGACAGGGTACCTGTGGATCCATTCCGGGCTGCGATATACCGGATCGTTGCCTGCATCCCGACCTCTTCCTTGACGGCGAGGTAGACAAGGTGGGCCTGCCGGACTGCAGGCTGGTTCTCCATAATGGGAAACACATCGGAGGATCCGGGCCCTTCGGCAGTAACCTGCTGAACAGGAACTGCCGATGCACCGGAAGGGAGGGTCAGGACTGCGAGGAGCAGCCAGCAGGATACAAACAGGAGTATGGTTTTTTTGTCAGGCATTCTCGTGAAACCTCAGGGAATCTCTTTTTTAGGATATACCTGGTAACGGAACACTGCATTGACACTCGACGGAGACGATATTAAATGTGTAAAATCGCGCCGGTTGGTTAATGGAACCTGCGGGTTATAGCAAGGCCGGGTGCGGGACCGGTAACCTGCCCCTGTTTTCACTCCCAAAATCTTCGCAGTCATGATGTTATTTTTATATTCCAGAATGCGATGCTGTATCTATGAACTACAAGATCATCATTCTCGTGGCCATGTGCATTGCGGTTGTGTGTGCAGCCGGCTGTACATCCACATCCTCGAACGGGGCAATGAAATCCGTGCCGGTTCCGCAGGCAGCACCCGATTTCTACAAGGGAGCGGATGCCCGTGCAGACGGGGACAGCATTTTCGTCAGCGAAGAATCCGCCTCCGTATCACAGGGGATGAACCAGGGGACGGGTTCAGGATCGGCGGCGCCCGGAACAGCCATTGAGACGAAGATCATCAAGACCGGGTTTGTCACGATCGAAGTGAGGGATGTGACCGGTTCGGTTGAGGCGCTCAAGAGCCTGGTCGTAACAAAGAACGGGTATGTTTCTTCCTCAAGCATCTCGGAAGGGTACAACAAACGGCTCTCGGGATCAGTTGTGCTCCGGGTCCCCGCGTCCGAATTCGATGCCACTCTTGCTGGCGTCAAGGCTATCGGTACCGTCAAATCGGTCTCTACACAGGGACAGGACGTGACCGAAGAGTATGTCGATCTCCAGGCACAGAAGACCTCGTACGAGAACCAGCTGGCCCAGTACAACCAGATCATGAAGAGGGCGATCAACGTCAGTGACGTCATCGAGATCCAGCAGCAGATCGACCGTGTTCAGACAAAACTGAACCAGCTCGAGGGCAGACTCAGATACCTGAACAGCCGCATCGACCTGTCAACCATCACGGTCAGCCTGCAGGAACCCGAGCCGCTGGGCGGCGAGTCGGGTCCCTCATTCATCAGCGCACTCAATGAAGGGATCGCCGGCTTCTTTGGCATGATCTACGGAATGATCGTCATTGCCCTGACCCTGCTCCCGCTCATCATCTTCTGTGCAGTTGTGTACGGAATCTACCGCTGGAGAAAAGGCAGGCAGCCGGCAACCGCTCCTGCAGAACCGTCCGAAAAGAAATAATCTTTTTTCTTCTGCCGCTGTTCCGGCACCTGCCCTGCGTTTACCGGATTGTCAGGGATCTTCCGTACGGGGCACCAGGTATCATGGGGAAATGAGAGGGCGCAAAAGGGGGATCACTTGCGGGTCCTGACGGGTACACAGGTGTCCATATCAGTCCGGGAAACTTGCGTCCATGTCTTTGGAACTAGAACCCGACCTGCACGATACATACAATGACCGGGATACTGTCAAGCAGTGTGGAGAAGTGAGCGCTGGAGGATCCTGCCTGAACAACAGATTCCGTGTGAAACGGTCAGGGGGGAAAGGTATGCTCCCATGAAAAATACCGGTACGGACAAAGACCCGGGAATATTGATACCGGATACCGGAGCGTTCAAAAAAATGATTATGTGACTGCCGTCGTTGCCGTTGCAGCCGGTGAGGCGGGTGCCGGGCCCGCATCGTAGACAGAGGCATCGACCGTTGTCTGAGTGGTGGCGATGGTAGCAGTCACCGTTGAGGTGCTGCTGCCGATACCGCTGGTTACGGGTTCTGCTGATTTACCGGTGATCATGTCAACGGAAAGGCTCACCGATCCATGTCCCACGGTTGTACTTCCCTTCGAAAGGAGTGTACCGTCGCGGTAGATCTCGACAAGGATCGGGTGACCGGAACCGTCGAGTTTCTCGAACGAAGCGGTTACCGTACTGTTGGTCGCGTTCTCGACCTCCCACACCCGGTCGCCGGAGTTACCCGGTACGTTGGTTATGAAATCCGTAGCGCCGTAACTGCCCTTGAAACCTCCGAGATAATTGATATGGACAAAGATACCTTTTTGCGGGATCGAGGCAGTAATGGTCTCCTTCACCACGACAGTACCAGGTTTCAGGATGGCGGATGAGGTGGAAGTAGGTATGGGCGTACCATCATCCGGTCCGCCGGGGAGAGGCAGCCCGCCACCGTTCAGCATCGGAAGGACGAAGACAGCTGCTGCTGCAACGAGCAGGATGACCACCACGGCACCTGCCGCAGCAAGCAGCGTCTGCCTGCCCGGCATGATACTCCGGCTTGGCGGTTTTGGCGGGGGCGGGGTATCACCTGCTTCATTATATGGCGGGAGCGGGGCGGGGGCGGGCGCCTCATAGGTCTGGACCGGGGCTATCGGGGGAACAGGACTCAGGCCGGGCGGTTTCTCCTGCACCGGGGATTCCTCGAAAGGTGATGCCGATTCCTCTTCCTCATCCCAGGACAGCGGGTGCTTCATGCGGGGCTCAATGGGGGTGACCCGCAGGGCATCAGCAGGTGCCCGTTCTGTGGAGCGCTCGATGAGGGGTTCGATGGACTGGATCTCCTCGTCGATCGGCCGGGTGGACGGCATCCGGGCAACGGGGACGGTCTGGATGGCAGGCGCAGTGGGTGCTGGAGAGGGTGCAGGCGCCGGTGCAGTCCTTCCGACAGGAGAGCCGCAGCGGTTGCAGAAGACCGATTCGGCCGGGACACGGTTCCCGCATTTCGGACAGAATAGGGTGGATGCGGGGGATTCCGGCTGCCGTGCCGCTGGTACCGGTGCCGGGGCTGCCGGACCGGTTGCGACAACTCTCCGTACGGGGCTGATATCCTCAAGGCCGCTCCCGGCCAGGCGATCATAGGCAGGAGCGGCCGGCGTCTGCTGGACAGGCGAATGGACGACCTCGTACCGGGGGACTTGTGCCGGTTCGGCTCGTTTCTGGGCAGGCTCTCCCGGGATCACCTTGCGGATAACCTGATCATAGGAAGACGAGGCATTCTCCCGGATAATTTTTATCCAGGCATCCCGTTCCTTGATGCGGTTCCCGCCGGCCTGGCGGGAGAACGTGAGAATCATCTGCCGGGTCTCCCCGGTCTTGGCCATAACGGAGAGGGTAATGATCTGGTCCCGGATCGCATTCTCTCCCGGTTCGGCTTCCCGTATCGTGACAAGGGGGATCTCCTTGGGGGGAAGGAGGTTTTTTGCCCGGTCGATCAGGATAATCCGCTTATTCGTGAGGATACCCTCGAAGGGGATCGACTTGACATAAATCCCCGGGGTCCTTACCAGCACTTTTTCATCACTGCGGAGTTCTGGGTCTCCCATGATACAACGTCCTGCCTGCTCTCCGTAGTGGTTTGTCCTTGATTATGAAAAAGATATTTATCAGATCCGGTGACGGGAGATCCTTTTTTGGACATAACTGCAGACAGACCGCAGGAGACAATCCGGAGGGTACCAGTAACAATTTAAACACCCTGTGCGATGGTGTACGGTATGGAACACCCGTGGACTGCATTCCTCCTCGTGATATTCCTTCTCTGTTCCGCTGGCTGTCTGGACAGCCTGTTCGGCGAACCGCCACAGCCGGTTGCGACACCGGCGCCTGCGATCCTGGCCACAACCGTGCAGCCAACGTGGGTTCCGCCGGAACAGTCGTCCGACATGGCGCTCCAGCCATCCGATCTTCCTTCTGATTATATCCTGCAGGACCGGTCGGTCATGGCGCTCCAGGACGTTTCCCAGATTGCACGCGAGCTTGGCTGGCGGCAGGGGTACTATGTTTCCTATTACCGCAGGAACGCCAACAACAACGAGATCACGAGAATCCGGCAGTCGGTCAGTATCTTCCTGTCCGAAGATATCAAAGGGATATACCTGCTCGCAAAGGAGGATCTTGAAGAGCAGCGGCTGACACCGGGTTCGCGGTACGAGATCCCGTTCCCGCCTGTCGGCGATCGGAGCATCGCGTTCCGGGAAACCAGCCCGCTCGATCCCGAACGGCCGGTGACGTACACCGTCATCTTTACAAAAAAGAACGTGTTTGAGAAGATCACCATGTCCGGGACCAACACCGATTACGAGACCATGAAACGTCTGGTGCTCCGGGCGGAGACCCTGATCACGTGAATCCGGGTCTCCCCTCCCTTTTTGTCATCCGGAGCAGATAGTACCCGGTAGTTATGTCCTTTACCTGCCGTCAGTGCGGTTCGTGCTGCATGTTCCTTGGCGATTATATCGTGATTGAGCGCCAGACCGGCCCGTTCTCGTTCGACTGCGAATCGGTCTCAACCGGCACTCCGTTCAGGGCTGAGGTCGATGAGGACAAGCACACGATCTTTCTGGATCATTCGTTTCCGGAAAAACACCCGCACGCCTGCCGTTTCCTCCGCCCGGACGGCGATCTCCTCCGCTGCACGATCCACCGCGACAGCCCGGCGCAGTGCAAGTTCTACCGCTGCGTGGTGATGCGGGTCCTGGACACGTCAGGCAGCCTGCGCGGAACCGTTCGCGGGACGCTCGATCTCCATTCCGATGACCCGGCGCTCCGGGCTGTGTGGGAGCAGGTGGTGAAGGAACGGCCGAAGGATGACGGGAACGCTGAAGCGTGGATCATGGCATTCCTGAAGGAGAAGGGGTACCGGGTAGAATAACGGGAAGCCTGGCCGGGAAAAAGGATTTTGTTACCACATTTCAGAGCGTGGGGACAACGGCCGGGGTATCCGCAGGCCCGTAGTAGATGCCGGACCCGAGCCACCAGCTGTCATCCACCTTCTCCACGTACCCGAGTTTCCTCTCGACCGTATTGTTGTGGACGGGATTGACGTACGTATAGGTTGCAAAGCCCGTGCCGTTATAAGCTGCCTGCCGAAGGTTTGTGATGAACCAGGTGCCGTCGGCATCCGGCTCCTGCAGGCGGTTGACCCCGATCTTCTCCGGGTTCACCGGGTGGGCGATGGTTGTGCCGTTGTAGTCGTACGCATAGATATAGAGCACTCCCCGGAAGAACGATCCGTTCCTGTCGGAAAACTCTGCAAGGGCCTTCTCCTTCCCATTCGTTTTCGCGTACGCAACCGCTTCCTTCACGAACGTAACCATCTCTTCTTTCGTCGCGGTCTGCTGGGAAGGTGTCGTAACGGTTGTTACGGTCGTTGCCGGTGCCGCCGCAGTGGTCACCATGACAGGAGTTGTTCCCGGTGCGGGGGCGGTCTGAGTACAGCCGGCGCCGAGCATGAGACCAAGGATGATGATTCCCGTGCAGCCATACAAACGGAGATTCAGCATCATGCCAGAATGGTTGCAGCGGATGGACGATAAACCTTCAGTGCATCGGGAAGACTGGACACATCCTGCCGGTATACCATCGAACCGGCACGGGCACCGAAGAAAATCAGGCACGTTTTTATGCGATCGTGCCGAGATGATCCGTCCATGAGACCGAGGGAAGTATTCTTTCTTTTGCTGATTGCTGCCTGCCTTCTCCTTGCCGCCGGCTGCAGCCAGCCCGCACAGCAGGAGGGTAATGCCGGCCCGTCTGCCGTCACGACGGCCGCACCGGCCGCCCACGCAACACCTGCCGGAACAATCACGCCGGCTGACCTGACCGGACGGGTGAAGGACGCTGTTGCCTATGCCCGGGCAAACGGAAGGGAGAGGGCGATCGCTGCCTTCAATGATCCGGACGGGCAGTTCGTGAAGGACGGGGTCTATATCTTTGCCGAGGACTATACCGGGACCGCTCTTGCCGAACCCTTCGAACAGGGGATTGTCGGGACGAACATCGGGAACATGACCGACAGGTACGGCGTTACCCTTGTCCGTAACCTCCAGGAAACCGCGGGATATGGGATCGGATTTGTCAGCTATGATTACCCGAACCCGAAGAACAACAACATCATTGAACCCAAGCTCTCGGTCGTTGCCGATGTCGATGGCACGTATTATGTGGGGGCCGGCGGATATGCCGGGACCGGCATGGTTTACCCCTCAACCGGGATCGGGCCGGCAACCCGGAAGTACACGATCGGCGATCTGACCTCGTTTGTAAAGAACGGTGTGGCGTATGCCCGGGCGAATGGCAGGGAGAAAGCCCTGTCGGCCTTCAATGATCCAAAGGGGCAGTTTGCCGATGGGGAACTGACCATGATCGCCGCCGACTATAACGGAACGGTCCTTGCAAACGGCATCAGCCCGCAGACGGCCAGCGAGCACATCAACCTGATCAACTACCATGATCCCGACGGCGTGCGCACGATCCGGGAGATGCGCGATCTTGTCCGGAACGGCGGGGTATTTTCCTACACGGTAGCAGCGGTGACAAAGGACGGGAAAACGTACTATGCACCCAAGATCGATTATGCGGAGCCCGTGGATGACACGTACTGGATCTTCTCGGGCATCATCGTGCCGGAGTTCGAGCAGCTCCATGATGGTAACCTCACGGGGATCATTGTCAGGAACCATACCCGCGCGGAAATCTACGACCTGGTGAACCGCGCGGTCACCTATGCTCAGGCAAACGGGAAGGAGAAGGCCCTTGCCGAGATCAATAATCCGGACGGATCGTTTGTCAAAGGCGATCTCTTCGTCTGGGCAGAGGACTTCAGCGGGAAGATTCTGGCAGACCCGTACTGGAAGGAGGGGATCGGGAAAAATTACTTCAACGAGACCGATCCCCATGGCGCAAAGATCACGCAGGTCAGTATCAGCGCGATCCGGAGCGGGACGGGGTTCACCCACGCGATGTTCCCGGATACATCGGCAAACAGCACCGCGGCAGTTCCGAAACTCGTGTACATGAAGCCTGTTGACGACACGTGGTGGATCGGTGGCGGCATCTACGGTATACAGGTGCGGTAACGGTGCAGAGTGCCGGGAAAAGCGGAAACCAATCCAAAATAAATTTACCCTTATAAATCCACCGGCAGAGTATGAAACCAGTGACTTCTGTCTGTCTTTTTTGTATCGCTGCATTGTTTATCATTGCGGGCGGCTGTACCACCCCGGCATCCGGGCCGACAACACCAGCGCCGCTTGTCGTGACCACGACCGCCACTCCTTTCCCCGAACCGACGCTGTATCCCGGTGCCCTTATCCTGAACGAACAGGTCCCCTTCGGCATTGCCGGCAGGAACGGCACGGCAACCATGTACAAGGCTGAGATCCGCTCGAGCTACCAGTGGTCGTCTCCCTCGTATAACAGTCCCCGTGCTCAGCAGGAAGCCGGAGAATCCCTCTTTGCCACCCAGCACGGGTACAACACCCGGAAAGCCAGTGACGGAAATACCTTCGTCTTCGTGTATGTCCGCCTCGAAAACACCGGGAAAGAGAATATCGTTGTACCTTCGCCCAACCAGTTCATTCTCCACTACGACGGGAAGACGTACCCGTACAGTTCCGTGGAAGGATCGGATGTTACAGTGAGCAGCGTGAGGGTCGGCCAGTACGACTACCAGATCGGCAGGGGTGGCGTTGCCGGGTCCCTCCAGCCGGGACAGAGTAATGCAGCCGACGGGTTCCTGATCTATGAGGTTCCGGCAACGATCGATCTCTCAAAGGCAGCGATGGTGGTCGTGCTCGATCCCGAGCATACGTCCGCATGGAAGCTGGCATAACGGACCATCATCCTTTTTCAGGTCTTCCGGAGGCATCGGAAACCATGTGGGTGCCCTGCATAAAACACGATAGGTATCCACGGACGCTGACCGATACCCTGTACTGGAGAGATTTCTCATGGAACCCATGCAATTCCTGATCAGCCCCGGCTTTTTTTTGCTCATCGCCATATTTCCCGTATGTGCGGTTGCCGCCGGCTGGTTCACGAAGAACAGGATCGCGGCGATCGTCACCGGTCTATTGCCACCGCTCCTCCTCGCTTTTCTCGTGATTGTGAATACCGGTCCATTCACTCCGTCCCCTGAGTGGCTGAAGGATGCAGCGGTATACGACTCCGGCCTTATTCTCATGGGAGGCCTCGCAGGGTTCTTCGCCTCGTACCACGAGGGAGTGAGGCTCGTTGCAGCATCCGGCTGTGTCGTTCTCTTTTTCCTGATATTCCTGTCGGGTATCCGATAACGTTTTCGTGCCGTGCAGCCCGGAGACGGGATCAAGAAAAGGACAGGAGCATGCTGCCAGAGATAACAGGGGATTCGGATAAGGGATCAGAAAAACGCGTGTACGCCCAGGTCGGAATTCGAATCCGAGTCGATTGCGTGACAGGCAATCATGATAGGCCACTACACTACCTGGGCATTGTTACAGTAAGTCCCGCCTCCCAGATTCGAACCGGGGACATCGCGGTAGCCGCGCAGTTACCTTGAACGGTAAACCAATCTACAGCCGCGCACTCTACCAGGCTGAGTTAAGGCGGGGCACTGCCTTATAGTGTAGGGGTAAATCAGTATTAAACGTATCGTAGCCGTGCCCTGTTTTTCCGGGGTAAACCGGCGGAAAACTGCTGGTGCAGCGATTGTTTATATGGATCGCCCTCCTATTATGGTTGTATGACTGCTCGCAAGGATGTTGCGGGGGATCGTCTTCTTCACCGATAGCGAAGCTCGTGAAGAAGTGACTGTTTTTGACACTACGCTCCGGGACGGAGAACAAACCCCGGGGATTGCATTCACCTTTGAACAGAAACTCCAGATCGCACGCCAGCTCTCCGACATCGGCGTCCATGCCATCGAGGCAGGGTTCCCTGCATCGAGCAAGGCCGAAAAAGAGACGGTAACCGCTATCAAAAAGCTCGGTCTTGAGTCAGTGATCTGCGGGCTTGCCCGCTCGACAAAAGGCGATGTTGACACCTGCCTTGACTGCGATGTCGACATGGTCCATGTCTTCATCCCGACCTCGGATATCCAGCGGGAGAACACCATCAACAAGACGAGGAAGGAGGTGCTCGAGATCACGGCCGATATTGTCGGCCATGTCCGGAAGCACAAGGACCTCTGCATGTTCTCCGCCATGGATGCCACGCGGACGGACTGGGATTATCTCATCGAGGTGTTCCGGACTGCGGCCGATGCCGGGGCCACGATCATCAACGTGCCCGACACGGTCGGCGTCATTTCGCCGTCTGCGATGAAGATGCTCGTTCGTCGCATCAACAAGGAGGTCAGGTGCCCTATCGACGTGCACTGCCACAACGACTTCGGCCTTGCTGTGGCAAACACCATCGCTGCCGTCGAGTCCGGGGCATCGCAGGTACAGGTGACCGTGAACGGCCTCGGGGAACGCGCTGGCAACGCCGACCTTGCCCAGACCGTGATGATCATGGAGTCGATGTACCGGATCAGGACGGGGATCGAGAAGTCGCGCCTTGTCGAGACCTCGCGCCTCATCTCCCGGTTCAGCGGGATCACCATCCCGCCCACCCAGCCGGTGGTCGGTGAAAACGTCTTCAGCCACGAGAGCGGCATCCACTCGCACGGGGTCATCAAAAACACGGCCACGTTCGAGCCGGGTATCATGACACCCGAAATGGTCGGGCACAGACGCAGGCTGACTCTCGGCAAGCACGTTGGCCGGCACGCGGTGCGGCAGATGCTGACTGACGTCCATATCGAGCCGACCGACCAGCAGCTGGACGCCATCATCGAGAAGGTGAAGGCTGTCGCCAGCCGCGGCAAGCGCGTGACGGACGCGGATCTCTACGAAATCGCCGAGACGGAAATGGGCATCGAGCTGGACAAGAAGGCGTTCGACCTCGTGGACATCGCCATCATGACCGGCAACCATGCCATACCGACAGCAAGTGTCCGGGCGAAGGTGAACGGCAAGGAGCACGTCTTCTCAGCGGTCGGCAATGGTCCCGTGGATGCTGCCCTGAAAGCCATCCTCGGACTCACCCCCTCGAAACTCCAGCTCAAGGAGTTCAACATCGAGGCGATCTCCGGTGGCTCGGATGCGATGTGCCATGTCACTATCGCGGTTGAGGACGAGCGCGGCCGGATCTTCGATGCCAGCGGCAGTGGTGACGACATCGTGCTGTCCTCGGTCGAGGCCATGGTCAATGCCGTGAACCTGATCAACCGGGCGTAAAATTTCTTTCTTTCTTTTTTCCGAACTCTGAATTTTCATATTTGCAGAAAACCACCCGTAGTATTGCGTCAGATTGGGATGGAACCACGGGCGCTCGGGGTCTGCCGACCCTCGCCCCGTGGAGCATTACCTTATCCGGGCATCCAAAAAATGATCGGGGGTCAAGGGGGCTCGCCCCCTTGGGCTGTCTTCGCAGTCATCGGACTGCGAGACGAGAAGATGTGCGGCATCTTCTCGCTCTCGAAGAATCCTTTGGATTCAGGAGAAGGACTTGGTCCTTCTCCTGCCACGAGTCCGATGACTCGTGGCATTCTGCATCCTCATGGTCCTGTCGGACCATTCGGACTCCCCCTCTGGGGACCGATCGAAGGGAGGTCGAGAAGAATGTGTCATGGTTTTCGAGGATTGAGGGGGTTACCTTCATAATTTCTCCTGAGCGTTTCTGAAATGATTTCTATAAAACAATAAATACAGGTTCAGTGATTATTTACAACCTCATCAAATTCGAGTTCCGGATCTCAATCAAAATACCGAGCGCCGTATCGTAGCCGTACCGCGATGCCCGCATTGACAGTTTCCCGATAACCTCGTCGGTTGACGCAAGGTAACGCTTCGTGAACCCGCCGTTCCGGTCCGCGGAATCAAGGAGATTGTCGATCCGGTCGCAGATCTTGACAAGCGTTGCCTCCGGGGGTGCCTCAAGGATCCGGTCGAGGCTGTCCGTGAGGCGGGCAGCCTTGCCGCTGACGGTATTCTTCTTCGTCAGAGCATCGACAATCGCGGCAATGTCCCGCCGCTCGCGGGCCTGCAGCGGGAAGCCCGCGATCAACTCGTCCGTCTTCACGATCCATTCCGGGGAACAGTCCTCATAGACATCGTGAAGCCACGCGGAGATGATGGCGACATGCGACCCGTTGAAGGTGCCGACAAGACCGGCAACCCGGGCCGGGTGGGTGATATAGGGGGTTTTCCGGTCCTTCCGGAACTGTCCCTTGTGGGCGCGGGATGCGTGGTCGGCGGCGGACTTGATCACGAGGAGCCGGTGCGCCGGCTTGTCCGTGAGGAAGTCTGCCAGGTGATGCATGCAGAACCTTGACTGCAAAATCCTATGAGGTTTTTGATCCGTTCACCGGACTGCCGGTGCCCGGCAAATCTGGGAAAACGATGACCCTGTGCGTATTTTCAGGATGCGCTTCCTGTCTATATCGCAGGGATACCTTCTTGAACCCGTATGGATAATTCCCACACAACAGGAGGTCAGGGATGGAACTGCGGTGGATTATCATCATTCTCATGGGGGCGGGAATCCTGACCCTCGCCGTCTTCGGTATCATTGGCCTGCCGCGGGCAGACCCGGAACCAGATACTGCCGGAGCCGTGGATCCCGGGTTCATCTCGCTTCCGCCGGGATTCAAAGCAGAAATCTTTGCCGACAATCTGCCGGGCGCACGGTCCCTTGCCTTCGGCGATAATGGTACGGTATTCATCGGAACGCGCGACCGGGGCGTGGTGTATGCAATCAGGGACTCCGACAGCAGCGGCAGTGCCGACCGGCGCTGGACGATCGCGGAAGGGCTTTTCATGCCCAACGGGGTCGCCTTCCGGAACGGGTCGCTGTATGTTGCGGAAGTGAACCGTATCATAAGGTTCGACGATATCGAGAACAGGCTCGATCACCCCCCGGACGCAGTTACGGTCTACTCGTCCCTGCCGTCGGATACCGCCCACGGGTGGAAGTATATCCGTTTCGGGCCGGACGGGATGCTCTATATTCCCGTGGGTATGCCCTGCAACATCTGCGACCCTGCCGAAGAACGGTATGGGACGATCCTCCGCATCCACCCCGAGGGGAGCGGGGCCGGGATATATGCCCGCGGCATCAGGAACACAGTGGGATTTGACTGGGACCCGGAGAGTGGGGACCTCTGGTTCACGGAGAACGGCCGTGACTGGCTGGGAGACGACCTCCCTCCCGATGAGCTGAACCGGGCACCGGTCGCGGGCATGCATTTCGGGTTCCCGGCCTATTACGGGAACTGCACGGAGAACCCGGAATATGCGGAGAAAACCTATCCCGCAGACTGCGTTCCTCCGGCCCTGAACCTGCCGGCACATGTCGCACCCCTCGGCATGCGGTTTTATACCGGCACGATGTTTCCTGAAGAGTACCGCAACGCCATCTTTCTTGCAGAACACGGGTCCTGGAACCGGAAGACGCCGATCGGGTACCAGGTCGTGACTGTGCAGCTGCACAACGGGACCGCCGGGCCTGCCGTACCGTTCGCCCGGGGATTCGTGGACGCCGACGGGACAGTCCGCGGAAGACCTGTCGATATCGGGATCCTCAGCGACGGCTCAATCCTTATCTCCGACGATTATGCGGACAGGATTTACCGGGTCTCGTGGCGGGCGACATCGTAGTGGTGCAGCGGCCAGGCCCGTCATCATGCGATGCGACAAACACGACCGGGATCTGGCAGAAGGGAAAAAATAGTGCGGGAACCGTACGTTCCCGGCTGAAAAACGGTTCCGCAGTGCATCGGCGCTGCACAGGGTGAACAGGTGCAGGATTATGTTGCCTGCGGGGCGCCCTTGCCCTCGAGGGCTGCCTTGATCTGCGCCTGGAGCTGCTCGAACTTGCCCTGCAGCATCTTCTCCTGCTTCTCGAGGGACTTGATGCGGAGCTCGAGGGTCTCGACCTTCTCGGTGAGTTTAGCGTCAATGACCTCCTTCTTCTTCTGCATCATGACGGTGCCGACGCTCATGAACATCACGGCATCGTCGGCAGAGTCCTTGATCTCTTCCTGTGCGCGTTTGGCTTCGCGGACCGCAAGTTCATACTGGGCCTTCTGCTGCAGGATGGTCTGGAGCTGCTGCTGGAGCTGCTGGAGCATGTTGAACTGGTTCTGGACTTTGGGTGAGATATTGTTCATGATAGATCCTGTATCAATATCGGCGTCATCTGGTAAAAAGGATTATTCAGGTACACAGGGAAAGGGGAAAAAAATGAATGCGCGACAGGTTCCTGACGCGTTATTTTTTCACGAGATCCTGTACCTCATCGGCCACATTCACGAGCCGGAGGATCATGTTGAGGGCTGCCCGGAGTGCTGCGGTATCCTCCGCTCTCACCTCAACAACGAGGGTTGACGGACCTTCAAGCCGGCAGGCTGTGGTTGACCGGGGGTTGACTTCATCATCCAGTTCCGGTGCTACTGCCCTGCAGATCTGTCCGGCATGATCGGTCGTGAAACGGAAGATCGCTTCATGCTGCGGCATGGGATTTCAACCGGGAATTGGGGAAAAAAGAAGATAAACGTATGGTATTTTGACCGGGGGTCCGGTTACCGGGCTTTCAGTTCCTTGATTGCCGCGCCGCGTTCCTTGAAGAGGATGCGGTGCCCGCAGTAGGGGCACCGGACGTTCACGTCAATCTCGACTTTCTGCTTGCACCGGGCACACTTGTAGGTACTTGCCATACCCAATCCTTCTTACTCGGTACCTTCGACGGTCCGGTCGATTGCACGCTGGGCAATCTTCATGGTGGGGGTCGTAGGCTGGTATGCACCGCCGGCGAACTTGAACCCGCACTTGCGGCACTCCCAGATACCGGTGCCCTTGCGTGCCACTGATTCCATGTCGCACTTGGGGCAGCGGTGAAGCGCCCGCGAGATGGTCTCGATGTCGGTTACGCGCTTGCGCACGAATCTTCCGTACCGGCAGCCGAAACGTCCTGCGCTTCCGGTGACTTTTCCCTTTGCTTTCTGTGTTGATGAAGATGCCATGATGGGTACCTGCCAATCTGTCTTCTTTTATTTGTCCTCTGCCTTAATATATCTGATTGAGGATCTTGACCTGCCCTTCGCCCTTGGAGAGCTTGTTGATGAGGTCGTAGAACTCTCCCTGGATCCCTGCGGGGATGCGGACCACGCAAACCCACGAGCCGTCCTTCTGCCACTCGTCCTTCTCCATGGTCGAACCCGCGGCGATATCCCCGTATGCCCGTGCGGCAAAATCGGCCGGGATCCTGATGGCGAGCCGGAGTTCCTCGAACCGGATCGGGAGGAGGGGACGCAGCGCCTTGACCGTCTCCTTCACCAGTTCGTCGAGGTGCTTGAACGGATCGATATTGACCCGGGCTTCCTCCATGGCCATCTCGATCCGTGTTGGCGGGTGCGGGTGACCGGTCTGGGGGTTGATCGAGTTCCGCGCGATGAACGTGACAACCTGCCTTCGTTTCTCCTCGATCATCTGCTTGCGCTGTTCAGCCGTGAGGTGGATCTCGCCCTTCTCGATGATCTTCCGCGCAACGGTGTCGAAATCGGTGGTATGGAAGACCTTCATGAGGGCTTCATCCGACGCGCGGGTAGCCTTCGATGAGTTGCCAAAAACATTGAGCGCGGCTACGACGTCTTCGATATTGACCGGCTGTCCCTGACGGACAAGCGCAGCCTGTTTGGGATCAACCAGGATCTCGAACCGTTCCCCGTGACTTTCGAGCCGTGCCACCACCGCATGGTCAAGGGAGATCATAGACGATCACGGCTTGAACTGTTCAACGAAGGCGGCAACTTCCTGACGGGTCATCTTCCGGAAGACCGGGTTGTTCTTCTCGATGACCCCGATTTCGACCTGGTCGCCGTCGAACTTGCCCTCGGTTGCCGAGTGGAGCGCCTTGAGGCCCAGCGGGATCGCGTCCGTGATCGCTGCTTCGGGGCTGTATTCCTCCTCGAAGACCTTCATGGCGGCAGGCCGGCCGATCCCGATCCCGGTTGCCTTGTACTCGAGAAGCGTTCCGGAGGGATCCGTCTCGAAGAGCCGGATCTCTCCGTCGCTGACGCCCGCGATGAGAAGGGCTGTGCCATACGGGCGGATGCCGCCGTACTGGGTGAGGGACTGCATGTGGTCGCAGAGCTTCTTGGCCAGCGCCTCCACCTCGATCGGTTCATCGTACGACACGCGGTTGATCTGGCACTCGATCCGTGCACGGTCGACAAGCGCCCGGGCATCGCCGACAAGGCCCGACGAAGCGACCCCGATGTGCTCGTCGATCTTGAAGATCTTCTCGATCGAGGATGCCTCGAGGAGCTTGGAGCTGACGCGCTTGTCAACGATCAGGACCACGCCGTCCTTTGCCTTGATACCGACCGCGGTCGTCCCCCTCTTTACGGCCTCGCGGGCGTACTCCACCTGGTAGAGCCTGCCGTCGGGCGAAAAAACGGTGATTGCCCGGTCATATCCCATCTGATATTGTGGCTGCATTATGAATTCTCCAGATCACTTCTTGTTACAAACAATCGGTGTGCATTTTTAAATCCCTTTTCAATCACATCAACCTTCTGACCGTTACAGCGGGTAATGAGGATCTCTTTTTTGTCCGTGAGACTGCCGTCAGGTCCCGGGACTGGTTCGCCGGGGGCCTGTTCCTTCTGCACCCGTATCCGTTCGCGCAGGCTTTCCATGGTGCCTGAGGCGGCAACGATCCGGAGGGCGAGGCGGGTGTCCCGGCAGGCTGTGACCGTCGAGAGGGCGATGGCAAGTTCTCTCTCGGTCCCCCGCAGGCACCGGATAATGACATGCCCTTCCTCTGCTGTAACGACAGCCTGCATGATGATGCCGCCGGCTGCATCGCCCCAGAGGGATGTCACCGCGTCGGCAATGGCGTAATACAGTTCCTTCTGGTCGATGACGGTCCCGGCCGGCTCGACACGGGCGAGGATGTACCGGCGGTTCTCCCGCAGGGTGGGCGGGCGCGGGCTCATGATACCACCCGGACAGCCGGTTGTGGCGGTGTCGTTATCCGTCCGACCGCACCGAGGGCCTTTTCCACACCGGCATCGTCCATACCGATGAGGGAGCAGAGCCCCGTAATCTCGCGAACTGCCCGCAGGTCAAGGTACGAACGGGCATGCGATGAGAGCGTGACCGGGAACCCGTACCGCCTCTCAAAGACCAGCACGTCATGGTACCGGTGGATCGCACGCTGCCGGGAAGCACCGCGGCTGTTTATCAGGACAGACAGGTCGATATCCATCGCGACACCATTATCAGCGGCCATTTTTGCCGTCACATGGTCGAATGCGTTCTTGTCGGCAGCATGGATCCCCCGGATAATATGGACGCCTTTTTGGCCGATCACGGCCCGGTTGAAGCCATTGTCCCGGGCGCAGACCGATACCACCGTGCCGGTATCCCTGACCCGTTTTACCCGGCTGATGACGTCTTTTACCAGTGCGTCCTGGATCGTAATCCCGCTGAATACTTCTACGCCGTCAAAAGAGCCTGCAGGAGTATCCATGGCAACGATGCTGTCGAATCCAAGTGCCTTTGCCTCGAGCGCAAACCGCCGCACCGTGGTATCGCCGCACGGGTACGGGTAAACGGCTGCGTCGGTGATCTTCATGAGAGTAACTGTTGCTAAAAAAGGATAAGGTTATTTGCCCTGGTTCGCGTGCGAGCGGATGCTCGGGCGGGTCTTCTCGGTACCCTTGCCCCGGGTCCGCATGCCGCGTCCCTTCCGGCCGGCAAAGGTCTTGCCGCGCTCGGCCCGGCCGCGGTGGGTCGGGTTTGCAACCCATCCCAGGTGCTTGTCCGACTGAATCGCCGGGTGGTGGCCGTCAACGAGGATGACCTCGTAGTACTTCAGCTTCCCGTCCTGTCCAACCCAGTAGGAGTTGAGAACTTCCATGTTCGGGAACTTCTTGGATGCGCGTTCCTCGGCAATCCGCTGGATGCTCTTGCCGGCAGTGAGCCGGTTCTTGCCCATCCGTGCGGAGCGGCGTGCGCGTACATACCGGGATGCCCGGCGGCCGCCGCGGCGGACCTGTACACGGGCAACGGCGATGCCCTGCTTGGCGCGGTAGCCCAGCGAGCGGGCGCGGTCGATACGGGTCGGGCGCTCGATGCGGACAACGCTGCCCTCGCGGCGCCATGCCTGCATCCGGTCCCAGAGGAGGTCGGATACGGCGGATTTGTCAGGTCTCTTCCAGGCGTCCCTGACGAACGCATACATTGATTTTACCATGGTAAATCACCTTAAGGTTCGGCCCAAAGAGGGCTACATTCCTTTCACCGGGACGGATCCCGTGTGCCTGTATACATAGAACGGAGGGGGTAATAAAGGATAGGGAGGAACGGGGAGGAATATACGGGGAAGAACAGGGTTCCGGCTCCGACCCGATCCCGTTCTGCCTTGCACCGGCGCATTGCACGAATTTATAATTTGATACGAATAGGTTACCGATATCCTCATCGAATGTATGCAATCTGCATTCCTGTGGTGAGGAAAGGGGATTCATCGATGAAAAAGGCAGTACTGTATTTTCTTGGCGCACTTTTAATCCTGCTCATGGTAGGGATTGCAGGTGCGAGCACACCGCTGATTGTCGGGGGTGGCTGGACAACCTATGCTGTTCCATCAGGTACGCCGCCCGTCCACTGGGTTGGCGCACCGTATACATTCAGCAGTTCCGTGCCAACCCATCTCATGTACGCTGACGGCGCCTGTATCGGGGACGTGTCGGCATTTTATGAAGGGGGAGTCATGATTGGGCAAGGCTCACCAGTAACATCTGAATACCCTGCATGTGCTGGTATACTCGGTGGTGATGCGGCTTACGCGGATGGCCGTTTCAGCCGGACCTGTATTGACCTGCCGGCGGGCGACCATGAGATTGATGTCTGGAATACCCAGATGTATCATATAGAGTCCGGGGACGGCGGTTACATCAGGGTGGACGAGGGATACTGTCCCGGAACAACGCCGGCACCCGAGTTCCCCGGTGCATTCGTGCCGACAGCTATGATCATCGGCCTCCTTGGAACCGTGCTCCTGATTAAGAGGATGAGATAAAACCCTTTTTTTCCCGCGTGGGGAAGTATCCCCTCATTATGGTATATTCATCCGAAAAAGACATCCCGTGATGTATGCCGGACATGGAATGGTTTTTCCGGACAAGTGACTACCGGCATTCCCCGAAGGGCATCCCGTGGGGACCTCGAAAACCGGTCATTTTCAGATCAAGGGAAGTGGGTATCACAAAATGTCGTATCCCTTCAGACGTGGATCTTGAGAAGAACGAGCCCGCATTCTTCGGGTCCTGACGAGTATCGGTCGTCGCGATAGCGAGGACTGATTCGAGAAGGCGAAGGCTTCGAGGTTTTTACGCGTAGAGAAATCCTGACCGGAGCTATAGAGGCATCAGATCCTATCATCGAATCTGAGAAGGTTACATCCCCTTCTTCTTCTCCACAACCCGTACATCAGTGATAGCAGTAACAGGATACTGTCCGGCAGCATCCTTCTCCGCCGACTTCACCATATCCCAGATAGTTAAAAGGGCAACCGAAACCCCGGTCAAAGCCTCCATCTCCACCCCGGTCTTCCCCGTCATCTTCACGACAACGGTCGCTTCAATATACCCGTCGCCATCGGAAAAATCGACAGAGATAGAGCTGATCGGGATCGGGTGGCACATCGGGATGATCCCTGCGGTGTTCTTGACCGCCATCGTTGCAGCCACGCGGGCTGTGGCAAGGACATTGCCCTTGACAACCGTACCTTCACGGATCGCCGCAAGGGTCTCCGGCCGCAGGTAGATCTTCCCCGCGGCCGTTGCCTCGCGGGTCACGTCGCCCTTTGCGCTGATATCCACCATCTGTGCCTTGTCGTCCTGAATATGCGTGAACTTTGCCATGCGATCATCTCTTCCCAAAAAGGATTGCAGGGATCCTGTCAACAATATCTGAAGCGAGCATCCCGCTGCCCCGCTCTGCTGCAACGGACTCCCCCGCCTTCCCACATACATATGCGGCGATGCAGGCCGCCTCGAACGCCGGGAGGTGGCAGAGGAGCGCTCCGGCAACACCTGCGAGGACATCACCGGTTCCGCCCGTGGTCATGGCCGGGTCTCCCGTCAGGTTGAACCGGACACGGGTGCCGTCCGTGATGATGTCAGTGTGGCCCTTGAGGAGGAGCGTTCCTTTGATCCCGGCGTTCCGTGCTGCCCGGGCCCGGCCGATCGTATCATCAGGGAGCGCCGTCTTCGTGATCCGGGCATACTCGCCGGCATGTGGCGTGTAGATTGTTTCGCTTTTTGCAGCAGGGAGCGGGAGCCGGAGGGCATCGGCATCGAAGACGGCATTCTTGCAATGCGGGGCAACCGCTTCCACCACCGCGTGGCTCTCAGCCCCAAGCCCGTTTCCGCAGACAACCACGTCTGCCCGCTCTGCGAGAGCGATGAGCCGTTCCGTATGTTCCACGCCAATCTTCTTCCCGTCGAGCCGCTCGTAGATAAGGTCGGGGATCGGCTCGAACGCGGGTGACGCGATCCGCACGATATCCGCGCCGGCCCGCAGCGCCCCGAGACCGGCAAGGTACGGGGCGCCCTGGTACGGCCCCCCGCCAATGATCAGCACCTCGCCGCCCTCCCCCTTGTGGGCTTTCTTCCCGCGGGCTGGCAGGAGTGTTACGTCGCCGGGGCCGACCGTGCACTCCGCCATGAGCGGGATACCGATATCGACAACGGTCGCGCCCCCGGTCTTTGCCCTGTGGAATGCGCAGATCCGGTCCGCACGCATTCCCGGTGTCGGGATGTCAGCTGCAACGATCTTCGCGGGCGAAGCGTTCGCCATGCGGATACAGGTCGCGAGCGGTTCCTTCACCGTTCTCCGGCTGCCGGTGCCGAGCAGAGCGTCAACAATCACATCGGCGTTATTGAACAGGGCCTGCAGAGCCTCGAGATCCTCGCGGCACTGGAACGGGTAAAGGCTGACTGCCGCGTGGCGGAGCGCCGCAAGGTTGTGTTCGCAGGCTTTGCTCCGCTTCCCAAGGTCGAGGTAAAGAACAGAAGTGTCGATCCCGCGCTGGAAATAGCGGGCTGCGACCATCCCGTCGCCACCGTTGTTGCCATTCCCGCAGAGGATCAGAACCCGTCCCGGTGCCAGGGCAAGAACCTGCTCCGCGAGTGCCCTCCCGGCGCTTTCCATCAGCTGGAGCTCGCTCACGCCAAGCGCCATCGCGTTGGCGTCAATGACCCGCATCCGGGCAGGGGTCACGAGCCCGGTTTCGATGAATTCCCCGAAGCGTTCCGGCTCCATCGTTCGTACAATTCATCTGTATGAACTCCCTAAATATATGACAATGGGTTTTTGCGATGATGTAAAGGCAGCCGCGGAGCAGATCGCGGCAGCACAGGAAGTCACCATCATCTCCCACATCGATGCGGACGGCATCGCCTGCGAGGCAATCCTGTCGCAGGCGGTCTCCCGTCTTGAGATCCCCGTCAAATCCGTTTTCGTGCGCCAGCTGGAGCCCCTGACCATGCCGCAGGTCCCGGCCGATTCCTCGCTCAAGGTCTTTGCTGATCTCGGCGCCGGCCAGCAGAACCTGATGCGCGACCGGGGATTCACCGATAAGGAGGTCCTGATCATCGACCACCACGTGAGCCAGCCGGTTGACGGGTGCTCCTACACGCAGGTCAACTGCCTGCCGTACGGGTTCACGCGGATGAGCGCCGCGGGAGTTTCATATCTCGTGGCAAAGGAACTGGACAATGCCAATACCGACCTTGCCATGCTCGGAGTGATCGGGAACGTGGGCGACATGATGGCGCGGGAGAAGTGCGGCCTTGTCGGCCCTGCCCGCGAGATCATTGTCGAGGATGGCGCACGGCACGGGTCGGTCGAGGTCAGGAAGAAGGATCTCAACTGTTACGGCACGGCAACCCGTCCGGTCCACCTCTCGCTGGCCTACAACGACGATCCGTTCATCAGAGGCATCACCAACAATCCCGAGGGAGCACGGCAGTTCCTGAAACGGCTCGGTATCCGCCAGCAGGCCCCGGACGGTCGCTGGTATGTCTGGGAGGAGATCCCGGTGGAGGACAAGCGGACGATCATATCGGCCCTTGCCGAGCAACTGATGGCAAACGGCGAGAAGCTCGACCGGCTCCTTGCCGAGACCTATGGATTCCCGCTCGAAACACCGAGGACTCCCCTGCGGAATGCGCAGGAGTATGCAACCGTGCTGAACGCCTGCGGACGGTGGTCGAAGCCGCAGGTCGGCGGGGCCATCCTCCGGGGCGACCGGGGTCAGGCGTACCGCGATGCCGAGCACATGCTCAACAACCACCGCAGCATCATCCGCGACCTGCTCCAGTTCATCATCGACACGGGCGTGAAGGAACTCGAGAACCTCCAGTGGCTGCACGTGGGCGGGAAGTATCCCGATACCATTGTGGGCATCGGCGCCGGAATGGCGCTCTCGAAGCTCAACAGCAGCAAGCCGATCCTGATCATGTGCGAGGTTCCCGAGGACCGCAACCTGACCAAGGTCTCGATGCGGACGAACGAGCGGGTTATCGAGCGGGGCATCGATCTCCAGCAGGCCCTCGCCAGCGCCTCGGCGGAGTACGGTGGCGGTGGCGGCGGGCACAAGATCGCGGCGGGCGCGTACATCCCGAAAACGGCAGAACAGGAGTTTGTGGTCCGTGTCAATAAAATACTCGGAGAACAGTTCGCTGCGGCGGGTCCAGGTCATCGCTGACTACCAGTTCGGCGCAGGGGCCGGCCCCGGCCTCTTTCCGGAAGGCTGCACCTTCCTTCTCTCGACAACCGGGAGGATTCGTCAGGTTATCTTTGGGGGTGTCCGCCTTGCAACCGTCCGCGCCTCGGATGGGAGGCTGACGCTCGGGATCGAGGGGGCAAAACGGCTGCAGGCCGTGCTTCCCGCACCGGATTACCGGGTCGTGATCCGGGATGACGTGGCGGAGTTCGTGGCAAAGGGGAAGAACACGTTCGCAAAGCACGTTGTCGCTGCCGACCCGCAGATCCGCGCGGGCGACGAGGTCCTTGTCGTTGCAGGAAACGATCGGCTCATTGCCTGCGGCGCAGCGGTCTTTTCCGGCGCGGAGATGCTTGCATTTAATTACGGAGTAGCGGTAAAAGTACGGCAGGGTAGTGAAAGAGATGCTTCCGGGAAATATCAATCCCCGCCAGATGAAGGCGATGATGAAGAAGCTCGGCATGAGTGTCGAGCAGATTGAAGACGTCCAGAGTATCGTGATCAAGACCCCGAAGGGGGAGTACGTCTTCGACAGCGCCGAGGTGCAGGCCATGACCATGCAGGGCGTCACCACGTTCCAGATCCAGGGCGAGCCCCGCTTTGTCGAAGCAGCGCCCGCAATCCCGAAGGAGGACGTAACCATGGTCGCCTCGCAGGCGAACGTCTCCGAGGAGAAAGCCCGCGAGGCGCTGGTCGCGACAAAGGGCGATATTGCCGAAGCGATCATGAAGCTGGCCCAGTGATGATCGAAGCGGGCGACCGGATCCTTCTCGCGGGGGAAGGACGGGAATTCTGGGTCAGGGCCGGGCCGGGGAAGCTGGGCACCGACAAGGGCCAGATCGAGCTCGAGTCCCTGGTCGGGAAATCCGGCGGGGACGTGATCGCAACCCACAGCGGATCGGAGTTTGTGATCCGCATCCCCCGGCCGACGGACTTTTTCTCGTACGGCAAGCGGTCCGGGGCACCGATGCTGCCCAAGGACATCGGCCTTGTGATCGCCTATACCGGCATGAGCCGCAACGACGACGTGCTGGATGCCGGCACCGGCAGCGGGATCGCCGCCATCTACTTTGGAGGCATTGCCCGGAGCGTGAAGACCTACGAGATCCGTCCCGAGTTCTCGGCCCTTGCGCTGAAGAATATCAAAGAAGCGAAACTGGAGAACATCGAGGCGATCGCAAAGGACTTCCTTGACGCTGAAGGCACATTCGATGTCGTCCATCTTGACATGCAGATTGAGCCGCGCCATGTGGAGCACGCATTCTCCCTCCTCCGGTCCGGCGGATATCTCGCGTGCTATACACCATTTCTCGAACAGATGGCAATCGTGGTCGACGCGGCCACACCGCTCTTCCGCGAGGTGCACACCCACGAACTGATCGAGCGGGAGATGACCCGGTCCAAGCGGGGGACGCGGCCTTCAACGTCGGTCAGTCACTCGGGGTATGTGACGATTGCGAGGAAATGAAAATTTTTTTTCTCGATCTTTTCCGTTATTGCAGGTAATCAGAAGGATACAATACACGGAAATCATTGCGATTCCTCGAGGGGAGAGACACCTCGGCGGGACTCAACGAACGCAGATGCATTCTTCTCGTGTCTCACCTCTGATGAGATTCGCCATCTCGCGCTACGCACGTACCTTGATCGCGACTTGAAGGGAAACGGAGACAGGAGCTATTGCAGCCCCGCAGGTTCAGACCTCGTTTTTTCCACAGGACTCAATCGTATGATTACCGGTATAAGCCTGCCAGGGGTCCCGCCCGGTTCACCAAATCCGGGTACCCGTTGGTTACTGCTTCGCCGCGAGCAGAAGCGCTCCGGCAACCGCAGCCAGCGCGAGCCAGGGAGGGACCGGAGATATCCGTGTCGGAGAAACAGCAGGCTTCGGGGGGACCGGGGGCAGCGCAGCGGGTTCGGTAGGGATCGCTGTCGAAGCGGGTGGCTCGGCCGTGATGGCCGGGGTACTGGCCGGGGGCGTGGCTGTCGCAGGGAGAGTCGTGATTACCGGTGTCCGGGGCGTAGTTCTTAAAAAGAGGTTAGCCTGGACATAAAAATTCCCCGAATTGCCCCCGCGGTCTTCGACACGGACCGAGTATGTCCGGACCGCGGTACTCGAACTGGTCCGGAACTGGACTACCGCCAGGCCCGCGGTATCCGTGGTGACGAGTGCATAATAATTCGTGCCCGGAAGACCATCGGGCGCCGGGGCAACATCGTCGATGATGGTACTCCCGCTGCTGACGATATGCATGCCGATGACGTACGGCCCTTCCGTGGGATCTTTTTCAACGCCGGCCAGCCCCCCCGAAATGACCGGCGGCTGGTCTCCCGGGGCCCCCGACATCGGGGATGTCCTCGTGAGCCAGACATAATACGGTGTTCTCGGATTACCGGTGATGGTGACGGTGAACCCGCTTCCCCGGGTGAGGCTGCCGGGGGACTGCGCATCCGCAACCCCCGCTATAAGGGGGATAACGAACGCGACACAGACAATCAGGAGGATTATTCGGTAATGACGGGGGTTATTCATGGTAATCTCCGTGGGATCCAGGTTTCACCAGAGCAGAAGATGCGCTTCACTCCTTATTCCCGTACAGCGCCCCGCTCCGCTCGATCTTCTTCTTCACCGTCTCCCACGTTCCCGTAATCAGGAAACTCTCCTCCATGAACCCGACGACCTTCTCAAACCGCTTCATCGGGAACGCCATGGTCATGACATCCAGCGGAACGCACTTCCGCGCCGACGGGTCGAACATGCCCAGCACAACCTTCTGGTCAGTACCTGTTTTCTGCTGCTCGAGCCACGGGTAGTAGACAATGGATGCACAACCGGCACCCATCGGGCAGATGACGCCGTTCGGATCGCTCCGGTCAAAGTTCGCGAGCGTGAAGAGGCCGCTCATGACCTCGGCGCGTGCAAAGAAGATAACGACCTCAGGGTTGTCCTCTTTTGTCAACTGGTCCCAACGCGTGAAGACCATCTGCTTCCCCGCCGATGAAAACGGTGGGATGAGTTTCTCCCAGGCGTCGACAATCTCCGGGGTCTGCTTGTACCGCTCGCCGTCCACAACTCCTTGCCTGCCATGCGACAGGAAGTACCGGAAGTCCGGCGGACGCTCGGCGGAATATCCCGTGTACATGAGCCCGCCGCGACAGGTGACGGAACTGCCGTTGAATGCGAGCGGGGTGCCGTTCCGTGCCTGCCCCATCTGGCAGATGAGACAGCGATGACCATCCGGGGGAGGGACGTTTTTGGCAGACCCGGCCCCGTCCCGGAATTCGAATGCAAGCGGGAGTTCCGCTCCGGGGAAGTATTTCTTCCAGAGCGTGATGAAACGGTCGCGCAGTCTGATATCCATGTATGCGGATGAGCATTTCGGAGAATATATGGATAGCGATACTGCTCAGCTGATACCGGTATTCCCGGCCAATCGACGAACAACATATTATGCCGGGACTGCCGACCCTGTTCCATGCCTTCGGGCGAACATATCCACATCATCAGCGCCGGCGACCGGATCCATATCGCGTATCCCATCGCATTCCGCACGCTGCCATCCATCACGCGGACCTGCGTGATCGCCGATGAAGAGGTATACGCAGGGATCTCGAAGATCCCGGAGATCGAGCGGCCACGGCAGGCCATCAGAAGCGCGGTCAGTGCTGTGAAGGAGATCTCTGCATCGCTTGCGATCCCGTTCTCGTACCAGGTTGCACGGCACCCGCTCTATCCCTCGGTCCGGACGATCCTGACCCGGCTCCACCGGGAAAATCCCGGAGCACGGTTCACGTTCGACATAACGGGCGGGTCGAAGGAACTCTGCCTTGCCCTGATGTCGCTGGCGCCATGGGTGGGTGGCGAGGTCTTCTCCGCGTTCGATGAAAAAGTTCCCCGGGATGTCACGCAGCCGGAACGGTCCATCCGGAGCATGATGGAGAATGTGAATTACCAGACGATCCTCGCGGTGATGCTCCGTAAAAACAAGGCAGGAAAAGGGATACCGGAGCTGCCGTGGGTAACCCGTTCGTACCTGTTCAGCCAGGTCTGGCCGTATTATATCCGTTCGCGGAAAAGGAAACCGAAAACTGACAATCCGGTCATTCAATACCGCAATGGGAGAAAGCCAGCCCAGAACCTTTCGCAGGCCACGTTCTCTTCTTTTATAACGATCCTGAAAACTGGCGGGTTCATCAACGAAAAGCATCATGAGAAAAACCGTAAGGAGAAGGCGTACCGGATAACCGAGCTGGGTGAAACGGCATTCCGGATATACGCAGATCCGGCCACCAATTCAGCAGTAAAAATGATTCTTGAGAGCACGCAATCCGGACCCGGGTTCTGATTTTTTTTAATCGATCCCTGCTGAAAATTTTTTATCGCGAAAAATCGTTGTCAGTTAGCAAGGCGATTGTAGGATAATTATCCTACAATTCGATTACACATCCTACTATTTTTACCGGGCTCCGGCGTGAGTGGTCCGGCCGTTCAATCGGATCGCGATTAAAATTTTCCGGGCAGGGGATGAGGGGTCGATTGAAAAAAAAATTCAGAGATCGATTATTATCAGGAAAATTGTCGCAGGATCGTATTGGAGGTGGCCCCTATCTACCGCACCTTATGCAGGAATACCATGTCGACCTTCTCGTTCAGTTTTTCGTACCGGAAAGGATGGTACCCGAGATTCTGATAAAACGCGAGATTTTTCTCGCTTTTTGTACCAGTGAAAATCTCGAAGCGCCGGGAATCCGGAAACTCAGTTTCAATCCGTGACATCAGTTGTTTCCCGATGCCCCTGTTCTGGTGATCGGGATGAACAATGAGCCTCCCGATATGGCAGGTCCCGTCCCTGCCGCATGCACGGACCGACCCGATAATCTGCCGTTGCCATACTACCTTGAGAAAAACATGGCTCCCGTACTCTGCTTCCAGATCATCGAGCGACTGTACCAGCGGGGGGATGAAAAAATCGTTGTAGATCCGTGCCTCGGCCTGGTACGCCAGCTTCTGGAGTTCCAGTATTGCCGTTGCATCGCTCAGGTCCGATCTGGTAATGGAAATCATCGGACCTGCCGGCACCTGAAAGAATCATGGTCCGACAGGCGCGGGAGAATACCCCGGAACCGGTGTTTCCGGCCCATCATTTCCCCACAATCGCGTGCCCGTTCTTGTCCCCGCGCCCGATACCCTTGTAGATGAACCCCTCCCGGATGTACGCATCCGGATCAACCAGGTTGCGGCCGTCGACGATGACCGGGTGCTTCTTGCCGGACAGCTGCTTGAGCACGGGAGCCTGAAGCGTATGGTACTGGTGGTGGCCGGCAAAGATCACGATGGCATCGGCGCCTTCCAGCGCTTCCTCCACAAACGGGACGATCGGTACACCGGGATACTCTGCCACATATGGATCGTGGACACGGACTTCTGCGCCTTCCCTGATCAGGAGGTCACGGAACGGCTCGGACGGGGTATTGCGGGTGTCATCGGAGTTCGACAAAAACGCCCAGCCAAGGAGGGCGATCTTTGCCCCTTCCGGGGACCGACCCGCACGGTTCAGGGCATTGACCGTGAGCCGGAACATGTGGGTGGGCATGAAGTCGTTGATCCGCCGTGCAAGCACGTAGAGCGACGGCTCCCCCGCGGGGTAATCGAGCTGCCCCTTCCCCAGCACCTGCACCCCGCGTTCGAGATGGTAGGTGTCCTTGGTCAGGCAGTGTCCGCCGACACCGGCGCCGGGCCAGAGCATGGCTCGGGTGATGCCCTCTCCCCTGAGGCTGTCGATGCCCGCCCGGACATCGTAGAAGTTGATCCCCATTGCCTCGCAGTACAGGGCGAGCTCGTTTGCCGCCGCAATCTGGAGGTCGCGGAAGGTATTCTCCGCGGTCTTTGTCGCCTCCGCTGCTGTCGCTGTCATCGGGATAACCTTCCCGGTTGTGAGAACAGGGGAATATAACTCGGCTGCCCGCTTCGTGCTCACATCGTCAATCCCGCCAACGCAGCGATCGTGCTCCCGGATGTTGCGCAGGAGCCGGCCCACCATCACCCGCTCCGGCGCGTGGGCAAGGGCAAAGTCCTTCCCTGCAACGAGACCGGATTCCTTCTCCAGCAGCCCGCGGGCCATCCCGTTCGTTGTACCCGGCGTGATCGTGGATTCGAGCACGACCAGCATCCCGGGCTTCAGGTTTTTTCCCACGTGACAGATCCCCTCTTTGAGCGCTGAAAAATCCGGAAGGAGATCATCCTTGTTCAGAAACGGCGTCTGGATGGAGAGCGTCACGGCATCGAGCTTGGCAATCTCTGAAAAATCGGATGTGCAGTGGAATTTTTTTGCGGTCACGACCTTTTTCAACAGATCGTCAAGACCCGGCTCCACGCCCCTGAGCGGGCTCTCCCCCCGGTTCAGCATCGCGATCTTGTATCCCGACGATGGCGAATCGCGCTGGAATCCGGTAACATGATCGAACTGGGGTACATCCGCGAGAAGTGCCGCGGCCGGGATCCCGACATACCCCATACCGATCACGCCGATTGTTCTGATGGGGCCCCGTTTGAGGAGCAGTGTCTCGAGTGTCATGGGGAAAGGTGCCTCCGCCATTTAATGCATGGCCCGGATTTTTTCACAGAATTCCAGGTTCCGGATTGCCTGTTCCGGGGTGACGGGGAACGGGCGCTTGTGCTTCACACAGTCGATGAAGGTTTCCAGTTCCCGTTTTAAGGGTTCGATCTTGCCTACCATCACTTTCTCGATGATGTTCTCCTGGACATAGCGCTGTGCCTCAACGCCATACAGGCCCGGCTTGCGGTGGATGGTGACCTCCTGCGACATGAAATCGCCTTCGATCGTGAAATCCTCGTCCTCCACGTAAAACAACCGTATCTTCTTCGATGCCTTGCGACTTGCCGAAAGTACAACCGGGATGTTGCTGCACTTCATGAGGACGCTCATGACATCGTCGTTTCCTACCGAGTGGATATCGCAGGGATCCGGAAAGAATTCATTGATGAGGATGTCGATATCGTGGATCATCAGGTCCTCGACAACGGAACTGCCGGTGATCCTGGAAGACGTCGGGTTATGGCGTTTCATCTCGAAATAGCGGGGATTTTTGACGATCTTCTTGATCTCGGCAACAATCGGATTGAACCGCTCGATATGCCCGATGCCGATGGTGATGCCTTCCGGTGCGGATTTCATCAGGTCCCGGGCTTCCTGCGAGGTTGCGCAGATGGGCTTCTCGATCAGGACGGATTTCTTCTTCCTGAACACCTCCCTGACAACACCGGCATGGAACTGGGTGGGAACCACAACGCTGACAGCATCGACATGATCGAGAAGCTCACCGACGGATCCGTACACGGTTGCCCCGTGCTTCTTTCCCAGTTCCTGTGCGGCCGCGGTATTCACATCATAGATGCCCAGCGAATCAACGCTTTTCATTTCGGAATAAATCCGGACATGGTTGCGCCCCATCATGCCGACGCCGATAACACCTGCATCCATCTCAGGTCACCCGGTTGATGGTGTCGCAGATATACCCCAGCTCCTTCTGATCAAGGAGCGGATGCACCGGAATACTCATGACGGACCCGGCCAGGGCTGAGGCAACCGGGCAGGGATCCGGGTCCTCGAACGGGCTGAAGAGGGGCTGGCGGTGAAGGGGGATGGGGTAGTGGATCGCGGTGCCGATACCCTTGCCTTTCAGGTAGTCCATGAACGCCTGGCGGTTCAGGGGGAACTCCTCCCTGAGCCGGACCACGTACTGGTGGTAGACATGGTTATGGGAAGGGCCGACAAACGGGATGGAAAGCCCCCGCGCCGAGAGGTTCGCGTTATAGAACTCCGCGTTCTTCCGGCGGCGGAGGTTGAGCTTCTCCAGCTTCCTGAGCTGGACGAGCCCGAGCGCTGCCGCAATATCGGTCATCCGGTAATTGTACCCGAGGCAGGTATGGAGGTACTTCTCGCTCTGTCCATGATTGATGAGGAGGCGGAGACGCTCATTATACCCCTTGTTGCTCGTGGTCACCATACCGCCTTCGCCGGTAATCATGTTCTTGGTCGCGTAGAACGAGAAGCAGGCAAGGTCCCCGAACGAACCCGTCCTCCCGTTCTTGTACATGGCACCCTGTGCCTGTGCGGCGTCTTCGATGAACTTCACGCTCTTCGATTCGCATATCTCCTGGAGCGCCTCGATATCGCATGGCTGGCCGAAGAGGTGCACGCCAATCACGGCCCGGGTCTTTTGCGTGATCTTCTCCGCAACCTGTGCCGGATCAATATTGAACGTCATCTCGTCGACATCGGCAAAGACCGGCCGTGCGCCGCACATGGCGACCGCCGATGCCGTGGCCACGAAGGTGAAGGCCGGGACGATAACCTCATCGCCCGGACCGATGCCGGCAGCCAGAAGGGCGGCATGAAGTGCCGCTGTTCCGTTATTGATTGCTACAGCATGGTTTGATCCGCAGAGATCGGCAAATTTCGTCTCGAATTCCGCAACCCGTTCGCCCGATGCAAGCATACCGGATTTCAGGACCTCCGTTACCGCCGATATCTCTTCCTGGCCGATGGCCGGTCGTGCAACTGGTATCATGTCCAAGATTGTGGTCCCTCCAAAAAACCTGATTTGTGTCAGCTAAAACTTGGCAGTGATCGGATAATATCATTCCCGATCCACAGGGAGAACGGGCCCCGCCCGGCCGAATCGGCCGGAAGATAGATACTTAGGGCAGGAACGCCAAACACGTGATCACAGAAGCAAGGGAGGGGTGCCGACGCGACATATCATATCCATTGGCGACTTTGACCGCGATGACATCGATCAGCTGCTGGACCATGCAGCGCAGATCGATGAGAGAAAATTTGATGAAAACGCCCTGAAAGGCAAGATCCTTGCCGCCCTCTTTTTCGAACCCAGTACCCGCACGCGCATGTCCTTTGAATCGGCCATGGCACGCCTCGGGGGTTCGGTGCTCTCGGTAGGCAGTGTGGAGGCCTGCTCGATGGCCAAGGGCGAGACCCTCGCCGACACTATCCGCGTGGTGAGCGGGTACGCGGACGCCATCGTGATCCGCCACCCCAGGGAAGGGGCGGCACGGCTCGCGGCCGAGTTTGCGACGGTCCCGGTCATCAATGCCGGCGACGGTGCCGGCCAGCATCCCTCCCAGACCCTTCTTGACCTGTACACGATACGCCAGAGCATGCCCATCGACGGGATCGATATCGCGATGGTCGGCGACCTGCGCTACGGGCGCACGGCCCATTCCCTTGCCTCGGCCCTCTCCCTTTACCATGCCCGCCTCCATACCATCTCGCCCACAGGCCTCGAGCTGCCGGCGAACCTGGCAGAAAACCTTGAGGAGAAGGGGATGGAGATTATCGAGCACGACGATATCCGGGACGTCATCAGCACCGTTGACGTCCTGTACGTGACCCGGATCCAGCGCGAACGGTTCCCCGACTCGGCCTCGTACTTCAACGTTGCCTCGAGCTACCGTATAACCCCTGAACTCCTTGCTGATGCAAAGGAGCACCTCATCGTCCTCCACCCGCTCCCGCGGGTGGACGAGATCGACCCGCGGGTGGACGACTCCCCGCACGCCCGCTACTTCGACCAGTCACGGAACGGCGTCCCGGTCCGGATGGCGATGCTGATGCAGGTGCTCCAATGACTCCCGCGGCATCCGAAGAGAACGAAGGACTGCTCGTCCGGCGGATCAAGAACGGGACCGTGATCGACCACATCGATGCCGGGGAGGCGCTCAACGTCGTCAAGATCCTCGGCATCACCGGCACGACACAGGAAGCCCTCTCGATCGCAACCAACGTCCCCTCGCGGAACATGGGGCGCAAGGACATCGTCAAGCTCTCGAACCGGGAACTTTCAAAAGAGGAGGTCGACCGCATCGCCCTCATCTCCCCCCGCGCAACCATCAACATCATCAGGAACTTCAAGGTCTGCGAGAAGAAGGGCGTCGAGATCCCGACCCTGATCGAGGGCGTTGTGCGGTGCCCGAACCCGGGATGCATCTCCAATACCCATGAGCCGATCCGCACGAAATTCCGGGTCCAGCCCAAGGGTCTCCACTGCTGTTACTGCGACTGGGTCATCAACCGGGATATCACCGGGCACATCATCTGATTCCCCGGAAACAACCTCTTTTCAGGCTCAGATCAAAGTTCAGCAGTGAATTCTTACCCATTTTTCCGAATTCTCCCTGGATAATCCCCGGTCACCATACCCGGGAGCTCAGATATTAAATATCGGCCGGCCAATAGTTCTCTGATGAAGAGCATGAACCGATCATCGCTGCCCGTACCCGCCCTCGTCCTCTGCCTGTTCCTTTCCTGCGCAGGGCCCGGTGCCGCAGCAGCGGATACCGGGCAGCCCGGCTATATTGTTGTCGGCGTGGTCCCGGTTGCGCAATTCGATGCATATTATGCATTCTCAACGGTCCCGACAAAGGTCAGTTTTGTCGATCATTCGCTGGGATCAACGCCCATGACCTGGGAATGGGACTTCGGCGATGGTTCGAACTCAACCGAACAGAACCCTGAGCACACGTACCTCCGGCGCGGCACCTATACTGTTTCTCTCACCGCGACAAACGCGTACGGCACCAGCACGGCAACGAAGAAGAATTACATCACCATCGGCATGGAACCGAAAGCGGATTTCTCCGCAAGCCCGCTGACCGGTGATTCCCCGCTGACCGTCAAGTTCACCGACCAGTCGCTCGGGCAGGTGACGGAATGGAACTGGGACTTCGGCGACGGCAAGGGATCGTCCGAACAGAGCCCGGCCCACACGTACTGGTCCGGCGGCACCTACAACGTCATCCTGACGGCATCCAACGATTACGGGTCCTCCGATATCACGAAGACCGGCTACATCACCGTCATCGGGGATCTGAAGTCGGCATACACCGCGGACCCGGCTTCGGGCAAGGCACCGCTGACTGTCCGGTTCATGGACCGGTCGATCGGTTCCCCGACCGCGTGGAACTGGGATTTCGGAGACGGTACGAACTCGACCGGACAGCATCCCGTGCACGTTTTTACCAGGACCGGGACGTACGATGTGAAGCTGACCATAACCCGCGGCGGGATAGGGGATATGTCCTCGCAGATCCTCAATGTCGGCGATGTACCGGTTGCCGATTTCAACAGTTCGGCCCGGTCGGGAAACGTGGGCCAGCAGATCAGGTTCATGGACATGACAGAAAACAACCCGACGGAATGGTGGTGGGATTTCGGGGATACAGCAACCTCGGATGCCCTGAATCCCTCCCATGCCTACCAGCTGAAGGGCATCTACACGGTCACCCTCACGGCAAAGAACGCCAATGGCGGGGATGTTGAGAAGAAACAGGATTATATCAACATCGGCATCGCGCCGGTTGCCGACTTCGTCCCGGTCATCATCCCCTACCAGAAGAACACGATCCCCCTGCAGGTGCAGTTCGTCGACCAGTCGATGAACGTCCCGACATCCTGGGCCTGGGACTTCGGGGACGGCCAGACCTCCGGCGCACAGAATCCCCGGCACTCGTACGTGAACGAAGGAACGTATACCGTGAAGCTGACCGTGAAAAACAACTTTGGCGAGGATACGAAGGTCCGGAGCAGCATCATCGAGGTCAGCAGGAGCCCGGCCGTCGACTTTGTTGCGGACAAAACCACGGTCGGCGTGGGCGGGAGGGTCACCTTCTCCGATCTTTCGTCGAATTCCCCGACCAGCTGGATCTGGGACTTCGGGGACGGCAGCACGGGGACAGGTCCGAACCCGGATCACGTGTACCGCACTACGGGCGTCTATGACGTGACGCTCACGGCCTCGAACCCTGACCTGACCAACAGCAGGACACGGAACCAGTACATCACGGTCATCAATATTCCGCGTGCGGGATTTGCTGCCGACAGGACGCAGGGCGGGACACCCCTTAACGTAAAATTCCTCGACCAGTCGACCGGTGCACCCACGTCGTGGCAGTGGGATCTCGGCGACGGCACGACATCAACCGAAACGAGCCCGTCGCACCAGTACACTGCGCCCGGCAGTTTCACCGTCTCGCTGAAGGTCTCGAATGCAAACGGGCAGGATGTCACGGTAAAGAAAGACTTTATCGTTACCACCCCGGCGCCGGTTGCCGACTTCCGGGCAGACCGCCAGGCCGGCAAGGCACCCTTCGTTGTCCGCTTCAACGACCTATCGAAAGGCAGCCCGACCGCTTGGTGGTGGGACTTTGGCGACGGGACCGGATCAGATGAAAAGAACCCGAGCCATATCTACATGAACGAGGGGACATACGTTGTCAAGCTCACCGTATCAAACCAGTACGGCAGCGACTCGATCGTCATGACCGGGAATAAAACCACGTCGTCACCCGCTGCAGGAGCGGCACCCACTCCTGTTGCAGAGACAACCGGCACGGTACAGATGGAACAGACACAGGGACCCGTCACCCCGAGTCCTTCGGCAACCAGATCCCCGCTTCCGCCGGGTATCGTTGTCGGAGCAGTACTCGCTGGGCTGCTCCTCGCGACAAGGGCCGGGAGGCGGTAACTTTTTTTAACCAAAATTGTGCTCTGGAGAAATCATTCGCATCCTGCTCTCAGTGAATTTATGAGGATGACCCCCTCTCTCCTCGAAGAACGCTGACGCGTTCTTCTGCGACCTCCCTGTGGTCGGTCCCCAGAGGGGGAGGCAGCCCAAGGGGGCGAGCCCCCTTGAGCCCGTGAGAGGTCATCAGACCTCGAACGGGAGAAGGGAGGCATCAGCCGACCTTCGACCCCCCAATCATTTTTTGGATCCCGGATACGGTAATGCTCCACGGTCCGAACGGTCGTCAGACCGTGAGGATAAGAAGAACTCAAAGAGTTCTTCGCGGGGCGAGGGTCGACAGACCCCGAGCGCCCGTGGCTCCATCCTAATCAAACGCAATACCTTGGGAGGTTTTCTCCAGAGCACAAAATTGGTTTTCCTGATGAAGGGAGCTGATGCCCCCGTACCCCCAGTCATGACAGGTGCCACCGCCCCGATGGGCGCCCCATAGCAGCCCCGAGGCGGGGGGCACGTAAAAAAACCATACCGCTCTCTTGGTATCTCTTCAGAGAATAGCCCGGATTATCTGAGAGGTAATCACCGCATCAGGTGCCCGTGGACATCGATCTCCCCGCGGTAGATGCGGGTGCTTGAGATCCACCGCCCGTCATCCGCAAGAACGCAGCTGATCTGGTGAATATCGACCTTCTTCATCTTCTGCTCTTTCCGGAGCCTGTTGATCTCGACGGCAACCGGCAGGGTCTCCTCGGAGACCACGATCGCATCGAAGTCAGCGGTGACGGCAGATCCATACCGATCATTGAGGGGCTCAACCTGCCAGGGTGCCGCATGGTTTCCTGTGCGGATGTACTGTTCGAGTTCCTGCCTGCGTACGTCGAAGGGACGGATGGGGTGCACCTTCCTGCTCGCAAAGGTATCGGTAGTAAGACCTATCACCACCATGCCATCGGGGCCGGCGATCGAGAACGAGCGGTCGAGGAGGCGCTTGTGGCCGTCGTGAAGGGGATCGAAGGTGCCCCCTACCATAACCTTCATACTCTTGGATTCTTAATTTCCTATGTTATTATGCATTGGCATGGGAAGGTCAGCGGGGAGGCACTTTTTCAGGCGGGTAATGCAACAGTTACCGGCGATGTAACGCTTGGGAAACAGGTAGGGATCTGGTTCGGTGCGGTTGTTCGGGCCGACAAGGACCGGATCGTGATCGGGGACCGGTCCAATATCCAGGACAACTGCGTTGTCCATACCAGCAAAGGATTCCCGGTACTTTTGGGGAACGATGTCTCGGTCGGCCACGGTGCCATCCTGCACGGCTGCACGATCGCCGACCAGGTTCTCGTCGGCATGGGCGCCATCGTCCTCAACGGGGCGCGGATCGGCAAAGGATCCGTGATCGGGGCAGGTGCCGTTGTCCGCGAAGGTGCGGAGATACCGGACGGGTCTGTTGTCGTCGGTGTTCCGGGGAAAGTGATCAAGCAGGCCGACGCAACCCAGCAGCAGCACATCCTGAACAACGCCGCATCCTATGTCGACCTTGCCGGGGAGTATGCCCGCCATGGGTAACGTTGTCGTCATCGGTGCGGGAGTGGCCGGCATCCAGGCAGCCCTCGACATTGCATCCCACGGTATCCATGTCGACCTTATCGAGCGCGAGCCGACCATCGGGGGCCACATGGCGATGCTCGACAAGACCTTCCCGACAAACGACTGCTCGATGTGCATCCTTTCGCCCAAGATGGTCGAGGTCTCCCGCAATCCCAACATCACCATCCATACCCTCACAGAGGTGGAGAAAGTCGAGGGGGAGGCCGGTCATTTCCGCGTGACGGTGAAGAAACACCCGCGGTACATCGACGAGACAACCTGCAACGGCTGCGGGGACTGCGTTCTCGTCTGCCCGGTCGAGGTTTACAACCGCTTCGATGCCGGCATCGGCGTCCGCAAGGCCATCTACAAACCGCACCCGCAGGCTGTCCCCGATATCGTTATCCGGGACAAGGAGCACTGCATCGAGTGCGGGCTCTGCTACGATGTCTGCGGCCCCGGCTCGGTGAAACGGGAGGACAGGGAACAGGAGTTTGTCCTTGATGCGTCAAGCATTGTCCTTGCCACCGGGTACGAGGTCTTCAACCCCAGGAAAAAACCGCAGCTTGGCCACCTTGTCCTGTCCGATGTCATCACCAGCATTGAGCTGGAGCGGATGATCAATGCAGGCGGCCCGACCGGGGGAAAGGTCCTGCGACTGAGTACGGGGGAGAAGCCTAAGAGCATCGTCTTCCTCCAGTGCGTGGGATCGCGGGACATGACCATCAACCGGCCGTACTGCTCCTGCGTCTGCTGCATGCAGGCGATCAAGAACGCGATCCTGATCAAGGAAAAGTCACCGGAAACAGATGTGACGATCTGCTACATAGACATCCGGTCCTTTGGCAAGGGGTACGAGGAGTACTACGAGCGGGCAAAGGCACTTGGCGTACGGTTCCTGCGGGGGATGCCATCGGATATCATCCCCGACAAGGATGGCCAGATCATGCAGGTGGAGAACACCGAGACGGCCGAGGTGACGGTGATGCACCCGGACCTTGTGGTTCTCTCGGTCGGCATGGAACCTGCACCGTCCCTCGCGTCCCTTGCGGAGAAGGTCGGGATCCCGCTCGAGGAATCCGGCTTCGTCAGGACCGTACACGATGCCCTCGACACCACGGCAACGCTGCGCCCGGGTATCTACGTCGCCGGGACGGCAGTTGCCCCGAAGGATATTCCTGACAGCGTCGCTTCGGGCGGCTCGGCGGCCATGCGGGCATACCGCGATGCGGTTGCACCGGGGGTCCTGCGGAACGATACGGAATCCGGAAGACCGGAACCGGTGCGGGCACGCCGGAAGACCGCCAGGTTGCGATCGGAGTGAACACCAGCCCGACCCTCTGGTGGGACAGCGGGACAGGGAGCATCTGCTATATCGACCAGACCCTTCTCCCCGGAAGGGAACATGTTGTCCGCTGCCGGAGCGTACAGCGGCTGGCCAGGGCAATCCGGCGGCTCGAGATCCGGGGGGCACCTGCTCTCGGCGTTGCCGGGGCGTTTGGCGTCGCGCTGTCCGCATCGCTGTGCAGGAAACAGGATCCCTCCCTGTTCCATGATCAGGTCGGGCGCGATGCGGAGCTGCTCAGGTCCACCCGGCCAACCGCAGTCAACCTCGGCTGGGGGATCGACCGCGTGCTGGATGCCATGCGGGATATGCGGGATATCCGGGCTGCGCGGGCAGCGGCCATTGACGAGGCAAAGAAAATCTTTTCCGAGGACACCTCCTGCTGCCATGCAATCGGGGATCACGGTGCAGCGCTGCTGCCGGGCACCTGTACGGTCCTCACCCACTGCAATGCCGGTGCCCTTGCCTGTTCGTCGTGGGGGACCGCGCTCGGCGTTATCCGTTCTGCTGTGCAGGCAGGAAAGCAGGTGAACGTGATCGCGTGCGAAACCCGGCCGCTTCTGCAGGGAGCCCGTCTCACGGCATGGGAGCTCTCGCGGGACGGGATCCCGGTCACCGTCATCACGGACTCCATGGCTGCCCACTTCATGCGGACGGCGAAGATCGATGCCGTTATCGTCGGGGCCGACCGGATCACGCCCGACGCCGTGTTCAACAAGATCGGGACCTACATGCACGCGGTCTGTGCACGCCACCACCGAATTCCGTTCTATGTCGCAGCCCCGCTCTCGACCTTCGATCTGAAAAGGATGGCAGACGAGGTCGTGATCGAGGAGCGCGGCAGCGAGGAGGTTGCCGTAATCGGGAACCGGACGTTTGTCCCTCCGGTCGCTGCCATAAAGAACCCGGCATTCGATGCAACGCCCATGGAACTCGTGACCGCAATTGTCACGGAAAAGGGGGTTGTCCGCCCGCCCTTCACACCGGAAGACCTTTCACGGGGAAGGACTAAATAATCCGGCACCCCACACACGAGAGGAGAATGGCACTGGATTTTCTCACCCTGAATCACCTCATTTTCATCATTGGCGAAATTACCATCATCGTGATACTGGGCTCGCTCATCACCGCATTCATCCTGGTTGTCATCTCGCTCTACTCGATCAAGATGAAAAGGCTGTACTTTCCCCAGCTCATCAAGTCGGGCCTGGTCTTTCTCGAAGGGATCATGAAGGCGATGTTCCGCTTCTTCGGCCTCGAGGACCGGGACCTCTATACGTTCCTGATCAAACTGATGAATTCCATGAATGCAACGGAATTCGCCAAAATCCCCGTTACGGACCGTGCGATCTTCATGCCGCAGTGCCTGCGCTCCTCCCAGTGCCCGGCGCACCTGACTCCGGAGGGGCTCAAGTGCAGGAACTGCGGGCAGTGCGATGTCGGCAGGGCCCACCTTCTCCTCGAGAAGTTGGGCTACCGGGTCTTCATCGTTCCCGGTTCCTCGTTCATCAAACGGATGGTGAAGAAATACCGGCCGAAGGCGATTGTCGGCGTCGGGTGCCTCTCGGAAGTCAAGGAGGGCATCGAGATGGCAGACAAGATGGGTCTTGTCGTTATGGGTGTCGTGACCTTAAAGGAAGGGTGCGTCGAGACGATCAACAACTGGCCGGAACTCTACGAGATCGCCATACTCGGTATCGACCCTGCTTCAATCCCCGAGGACCTTCATACTCTTGCCGACTAGGTTCCCGCTTTTGATCTTTCCGTGGACAATGATGGCGTCCCCGCTCCTGACGTCGCCGACGGTAACACCGGTGCGCAGGATAACGTTCCCCCCGGCATCGATCGTGTGGAGGACGGAATGGTCGAGGACTGTGACATCCCCTTTGGCTGTGATCGGGCCTTTGATCCGGCACTGGCTGCCGATGACCGCGTCCCGGCAGGTGAGATCAAGGGCAATGCTGGACCGGGGACCGAGCTCAAGGGTTCCCGTCACGTTCAGCCGGCCCCAGAAGTGCGTGTGGGCAGGGACGATGAAATCACCATCGATCTTTACGTTCCCTTCGAAATAGGATCCTTTCTGTGCGTAAAAGGTAGTGCCCTTCTGTATGACGGTCGGCATATCTTCCTCAGTGAGATGAGGCACGGTTCGGGGATAAACTTGTTGCTCGCCGTTAAGGAACCGGACGTAAGGGGAAAATTCCCCAGGGATTACAGGACGAGGGCCGAGAGGGTGAAGACAACGAGCGAAGCGAACATGCCTGCCTTGAACAGATCTGACGCCCCCGTGGCTTTCACTTCGCCGGGATCGGCACACCGGATCACCTTTGCCGCGGCTGCAAGAAGAATGAGATCAACGATGACGATACCGCCGATGTACCACAGGCCCCACCGCAGGTACGGTACAAGGCTTGCTGCGATCCCGAGAATTGCACAGAAAAAGGCAAGGCGGAGCGTGAACGGAATCCCCTGCAGGATCGGGAGGGTTGCCGCACCGCTCGCCCGGTCTCCCTCGACATCCTCGGCATCCTTGACAAGTTCGCGGGCCAGCATGGCAAAGAAGGTCATGGCCGCAAAGGGCATGACCTGCGATACGCCCGGCATGCCGTCAAGTGCACCGCCGAACAGGAACATGCTTGCCGCAAGGTATGATACGGCAATATTGCCGACAAGCGGCGTGCGTTTCAGCCGGGCTGCATAGATGATGAGGAGCAGTGCGTTGAAAACAGCGATCGCGATGCAGAGGGCACTGGTCTTCAGGCAGACGAGGATGCCGGCGAGGAAGAGCGTGACGGCGAACGCCCGTGCTGCTGGAAGGGTGACCTTTCCCGAGGGGATGGGGCGATCAGGCCGGTTCACCCGGTCGATCTCAATGTCGAAATAATCGTTGATCACGTTCCCTGCAGCCGTGATCAGGGCAACTGCTGCAAAGAGGAGGAGGGTCTCCGGAATGACCGTGCCGGTGGCAATAAGGTAAGCAACCACGGCCGCAAGGCCGGCAGCAAGGGAGTTCACCGGGCGCGTGATGGAGACAAAGCCGGAAAGGCTCATGAATTAACTCTCGCCCTGATGGATAATTAACCTGCAGGAAACGGCCCGGAAACGGGATGACGGGCGAGGGGGGATTTGAACCCCCGGCATTCAGCTTAGGAGGCTGACGCTATGTCCGGGCTAAGCCACTCGCCCTGCTCATATCCATTGCGGGGGAATATGTATATGTTTTTTGGGCTGCAACAGATGTGCACAATGGACCTGACAGAGGTGAGGGAGGGGACGACAACGGTGCTCGTGCCCGTGCAGGATGCCACAGCCCGGTTCCCCCCGGGCACCGGGCCGATCTTCTTCAACCGGAAGATGGAGATGAACCGGGATATCACCGTCCTGCTCCTTTCCCTTCTCGAACCCTCCGATTATCTCGACGCCATGGGGGCAACCGGCATCCGGGGACTGCGGGTTGCCGGAGAGTGCGGTATACCGGTGACCATCTGTGACCGGGAACCTGCCTCAGTGGGGCTGATAACACAAAACCGGGAACATACCGGCCTTCATGCGACCATCGTGGAACGGGATGTGAATGCCCTGCTTTCGGAGCGGTCATACGATGCCGTTGATCTCGACCCGTTCGGGACCCCGGCGATGTTTACCGATGCGGCTGTCCGGGGATGCCGGCGGTTCCTCTTCATTACCGCAACTGATACCGCCCCGCTCTGCGGGGCACACCTGAAAGCCGGCATCCGCCGGTATGGGGCGGTGCCGATGAATACCGAATACCACAGCGAGGTCGGCCTCCGGATCCTGCTCGGGTTTGTCGCCCGGCAGACGGTCAAGTACGATCGGGGCATATCGCCGCTCTTCTGCTATGCCCGGGAACATTATATGCGCCTGCACCTCCGGCTGCTCCGGGGAGCACAGGCTGCAGACGAGACCCTGAAGCAGATGGGATACATCCACCAGTGCAGGAAATGCCCGTACCGCGAGGAGCAGCCGGGCCTGCTTGCGCACGACCGCACCTGCCCGCTCTGCGGGGAACCGCTCCAGCCGATCGGGCCGCTCTGGCTCGGGAACATCCGGGACGACGACATCGTCTGTCGCATGCTGGCAGCGGTGGCAGGACGGGAGCTCGGAACAAAAAAAGATCTCATCCCCCTGCTGGACACCTGCCGGCAGGAACTGCCGGTGTCAACATTTTACGATTACCACCATATCGCGAAGTGGCTGCGATGCTCGCCGCCCCATATCGGGACCGTTCTTGACCGGATCCGTGCTGCCGGCTACCCCGCCACCCGGACCCATTTCTCCGGCTACGGTATCAGGACGAAAGCCCCGCTCAGCGTCATCCTGGATGCGGTTGGAAAATCGTCATAATTCCGTTGTGGGAGGAGATTATGGCCCGGTTTCTCCGGGGATCGGAGGAAAGGGAGATGTGCCCGGGATCTATTTACCTGCCGGCCTGAACGATCCTTCTGGCACGGTGATCTCGAAACGGGCACCTTTGCCGTGTTCTCCCGTCTCGGCGATGGTGATACCGGTGACAGCGAGGATCTCACGGGCAAGGAAGGTGCCATAGCCGGTATCTTTCCCCTTGCCGTGTTCGAAGAGGACGGCACGGGTTCTGGCGGGGATGCCAATGCCGTTATCTTCGTACACGATGACAAGCCGGTGGCCCTCCTCACGGCAGCTGATCCGGATCTCCGATACCTTCTCACCATGGAGGAGGGAGTTCTCGATGAGGTTTCCAAATACCCTGACCAGCGTGGGATCTGCAAGGATCGCAACATGGTTGCATGTGTGGGCGGGGGAAATCCTGACATTCCCCGGCTCGGTCAGGGTTTTCGCAACCCGGATCGTATCGGCGAGGATCTGCCATCCGGGGGGCTCTGCCCCGATCTCCTGGTAATCCCGGGTGAATTTCAGGATACGCTGGATCTTGCCGGATGCCCGCTGCAGGATCCCGATGATGTCACTGCTCTTCATCGAAGGGGTTCCAGTCTCCAGCAGGGCGAGGTAACCGTTCAGGATGGTCAGCTGGTTGTTGATGTCGTGCCGGGAAACACTGCTCATCATGCCGAACTTCCGGTACCGGTCCGCCATTTCCTGGAGCAAACGCCGGTGCCGGGTGATGTCATGGAGGATCGAAATCCCTGTCGGTGAATTCTCTCCGGGTATCCAGACGGTCGTGGATTCAAGGAACCGGACTCCTGAGTCCGGGCCATGGATCTCATGTTCTGTCCTGTGGGGACCAGTTGTCCCGCTGGAGGCCGGAACGGGGAGAACCTGCCGTCTGATGACATCAAGGGAATCGGGGGTCTTCTTATCCTCAGGGAGCAGCTGGAGCAGCACGTCGGGGAGTAGCTTCCCGATGACGGCAGGACCGGCAAGCCCGGTAAACCGTTCCATGGCAGGGTTCCATGCCACAATGGTTCCTGTACCGTCGGTCAGGATGATACCGTCACTACTTTGAAAGAATAGTCCGAAAAACGCATCCCGGAAGGCATCGGGAATTGCCGCTCTGTTCCCGGCATCTGCCGGGCCGGCACTCGCGCCCGGTATCCCGGTATCGTTTCTTTCGTCAGCCAAACTCCCGTCACCCCCGGGATTCCGTACCGGAAAAGACCGTTTAACCCGAAAGGAACGGTTTTCCCTGTTTTTAGATTGCCGTATGGCAAAATATACCTTTTCCTCTGTTTGAATGCCCGCAAACGGCAGGATTACCGTTCTACGATAATGGTGAGCAGGTCGCCGTCGATCATCTTGTGGGTGAGGCCGACCCGCTGCCCCGGGTGCTTGACCGATTTCCCCCAGATCCGGGCGTACCGGAATTTCTCGGCAAAATCGCGGTGGAGCTTGTTGCAGATGTCCTCGACCGTGCTCCCCCGGCGGATGATGAGGGGTTCCTCGAGGTCTGCTTCGCCCCCGTGGGGTTTGAGATAGACCCGGATGAACCCGAGGCAATCGTAGAGGGAGTCCTTGAGTTCCTCGAGGTGGAAACCACCGGCTGCCGATATCATGATTGGCGGGCTCCCGAACCGGCCGCCGATATCGTGCTCGATCTCGAGGAACCGCTCCTTGTCCACGAGGTCGACCTTGTTGACCGCGATGAAGGCCGGGATATACATCCGGTTGCCCTGCACGGCATCGATGAGGTCATCCTGCGTGGCGTTCCCGCGGATCAGGATATCGGCGTTCATCATCTTGCTCTCGGCAAGGATCGACCGTACCTCCTCAATATCGAGGTCGAGCGTGCCGACGGCATTGAGCCGGATGCCGCCGTGCGAGGACTTCTTGATGGTGATGTCGGGTCTCGGCACGTTGATCCGGATGCCGGCATCGTAGAGCTCCCGGAGGAGGACATCGAAGTGCTGCTCGTTGAAGACGTCCACGAGGATGATGATGATATCCGCGTTCCGCACGACGGCAATCACTTCCTTGCCCCGGCCTTTCCCCATCGCAGCGCCGGCAATGAGCCCGGGGATATCGAGCAGCTGGATCTTCGCACCCTTGTGTTCGAGGGCCCCGGGCACGACAGTGAGAGTGGTGAACGCGTATGCCCCGACCGCACTGTCCGTGCCGGTCAGCTTGTTGAGAAGGGTGCTTTTACCGGTGGACGGGAATCCGACGAGGACTGCGGTTGCGTCGCCGGACTTCCTGACCTGGAAACCTTCCCCGCCGCCACCGGCCTTCATGGCCCGGTTCACGGCCTCGTCCTTGAGCCGGGCGATCTTGGCCTTGACGCGGCCGATGTGTTTTGACGTAGCCTTGTTGTAGGGAGTCTTGACTAACTCGTCCTCAAGCTCTTTGATCTGCTCCTCAAGACTACTCATTTCCTATAGTATTCGCCGCACGTACGGGATATAGTTGTTCCCCCGTAAAGGGGAGTGATACGGTGCCGGGTAAAGCCCCGGCCGGCCGGTGTGCAGCCCCCTCGCCCCGGTTTTTATCCCCACTGACCCCCCTTCGAACATGCCCGCATCCGAATTCATATGTCTCTCGTGAATTGAGGAAAAACAGCAGGGTTCCGGCACATTCCGATGGGAGGGTCATTGGGGATAATTAATCGGAACGGGACCCGGACCGGACAAGGCAGGGGAAATTTCCCGGCGTACAATCTGTCCGAACCTTTCGGATACAGAAACATGATGATCCCTACTGACCCCCCTCACGATCCACATGTTTCCTGATATCCACAGCAAGGTACTCAGCATGAAGCATTACCGGTCGCTTTCATCCGGCGATGCCGGGATACCGGCTGTATCCCCATCAGGGGGTATCAACATATTTAAGTAACCCTGCGTCGTAAATAAGAGGGCAACTGCTGCTATAGTGTAGTCCGGCCAATCATGCGAGCCTCTCACGCTCGCGACTGGGGTTCGAATCCCCATAGCAGCATATTGATCGGAGTCCGATCGCTGTTTTTGTGCTTTTCTCAGGTTCGCGGAGTCGTCAGCGGTGTCAGGAATCCTGAACCGGGAAGGCTGCTGTACCGGGATAGTCAGACCATCAAATCCGATAAAAAGGGGCCGTTCTCCCGGCTCTTCACCGGTGACAGCCGCCGCCCGATGAGCTTCCGCCGGAGGAACTGCCTCCGGAAGATTCCTGGCCGGCAGTAACCCCGTCCGAAGCGCTCCCCCCGCCACCATCCCAGTCGGATGAGTCGAACATCCGGACATCCCGCACGGAATCCTTTTGGGGAACGGCAGTCCCTGAAAGGTCATACAGGGGAATTACCGTACCCGGGACCGTTGCCCCGGAACTCCGGGGATAATACCGGAACGAGGATACTACCTTCTCGAAATCCTCCAGCTCGAACCGGTTGCAGTCACGGGCCGTGAAGACCAGCACGCCGGCATACCCCCGCTCGTTCGCGCTGTTGGTGTCCATGATGTAGGCAACCGACGTATTCCCGGCGGACCTGCTCTCGAACCGGTCGTACCGGATGCCGTTTACCGTCACGGTTGATTCATCCGGAGCAGGCGACCATTGCCGGTACTGGTCCCGGTATGCCTGTTCCCGGCTCCGTGAGCTGGGATACGACCAGATCGAGAAAACACCCCCGGAGACCAGGTCCGTCCGGTACTCCGGCAGATCCGCCTTCGCCAGGCGCCAGGTCGACACGTTCCATTCGGCGGGAACCTGGAGGGTGAACAGGAGTTCCGGGTCCTTCAGATCCTTCAGAAGGGGGACATACCGGACCACCGTGACAGTCTCCTGCGGGGCAGATGGCATGAGCGCCGCTGAAATTCCGGGAGAGGCGGACGTTGCAGGTTCCGTCACGGGCGGGGATGGTGTCGTGATACCATCCGCGGGGGGAGCCTGGTTTATACCGGACGAGACAATGCAGCCTCCCGTGAGAGAGCAGGCGAGAAGAATAAGGAGAATGAATACCGTCCGCGGATCTGGCATTATCATCATCCTTCACCTTTGAAAGGATTATCATTTCCGATCGGTCACCTGCCGATACAGGGAAAAACGGGAAGATGCCTGCAGGGGAGTTCGTGGATTTCCCGGTATACCGGGGTCGCAGCAGTACCGCGGCACGCGACATTGTATGCGGGGAGAGGAATTACGGCGATGTAATCAAGGGGGGATCAGACCGGCCGCCACCTCCTGACGATGATATCATCCCCCTTTTTCCTGATCTCGACCTTGATTCTGGAGTCCTTGTACTTCACTTCGAACACACCGAGCTTCCTGGCATCGACGAGCCGCTGCAGGGCAGTCATGTCGGCCCGGTGCATCCGTCTGAAATCATCACCCTCAAAGATAACTTTTCCCACCGTACACAATCCTCCTGAATATGATGGACAATTGACCAGAAGACTTATCAATTTTGTGCGATGCGTGTTTTGACCGCCATGAACAGTCCGTACAGCGATTATACCGATTTTTCGGCGTTTTTTATGGGAATCATTAAATATCGTTACCGGGCATAAACCTTATATGAGAATCTATGAGCAGGGAGAAGATCAAGGTCCCCGTAAAGGTCTATGATGAGCTGGTTGCCCTCATGCGCGAGATCCATTTCACGCAGGATCACGCCGACACGATCAAGAAGGCCGAAGACCGCGGATATATGAACGCAGCAACCTGGATCCGGGAGAACGAGCGTGCGTATAAGATCGGGTTCACCTGGGGTTTTGAACCCGATACCAGCATGTCGCAGGGAACCCTGGAGGACATTCCCCCGAGAGAGGCCCCGGTCCAGCACCGGACCATCCACCGCGAGAGCACGATACAACCCAAATCCCAGAAGAAATCATCCGGCGGCTTTTTTGACCGTATCAAAAAATGGCTGGGATTCTGATCCCCTTTTTTCACACCAGCCGGCGTTCGCCACAACGATAATCTCCCATCAGGTCTGACTGGCATATATGCCCACATGCCTTGACTGCATCAGTTATTCCCCGAAAACAAAGGATCGCGGGGAATGCCGGATCAATGGCGAGACCTGGCCGGACCGGGACAGCGAACGGTGTCCTTCCCGCACGTTTATTCCAAAGCCGGTGAAATAAGTACGCGGGAGAAGACGATGCCGAGGGAGCTTGATGAAAAGGATATCGCGATATTCAGGAAACTTGCACCGGAATGCGGTGATCTTACCTGCTCGGGGTCGGGCCATATGTTCCATTCGATCCTTCCCCCGGTCTCCAACCATTTTGCCGAGGACAGCAATGATTTCATCGGACGGATAAACCGGCTCACCGACGATGAACTTTCTTACCTTGCAGGAATGATAGAAAAAGGCGAGGAGAGCATGGGCTGCATGCCCGTGGAAGACGTTGAGGCTCTCGTGAAGATCATCCACGACCGCCTGTCACCGGAGGCTGCACAGAAGGTCATCGCGGCATACGAATCCGGGTATGAGTGCCAGCACTGACACGTGCATGACCGATATTACGCAATGGACTGCAGCCCTTCACCATCCCGCTGTCAGGGACCGCGTGGCTGCAGCTGCAGCACTGGGCAAATCCGGTAATCCTGCAGCTGCAGTACACCTCATCCACGCACTGTCTGATCCGCATCCCCGGGTCCGGCGGGAGTGTATCCAGGCACTGGGCCGGCTTGGGGATTCCGATGCTGTCCCGCCGCTTCTCGCCATGCTGGCAGACTCCGATGTGGAGATGAGGATCGCCGGAATCGCGGCACTCGGCATGATCCGGGATCCACGGGCAATACCGGCACTTATCTCCTGCCTGAAGGACTCCGATGACCGGGCGAGAATTGGCGCTGCTGAAGTCCTGGGAAAGCTGGGCAATCCTCGGGCGATTGGACAACTGGAGGCACTGGCAGGCGATCCATTCTCCGGTGTCAGGGAAGCTGCAGCAGCGGCGATTGCCCGGATCCGGAAAAAACACGATCACTGCGGAAGATCCCCCGTTTCCCGCTGATTCCGGATCATCCGCGGCTCACCTATTCTTTTTATCCCTGACCAGCGACACTCAGTGCAGAAAGAGGTGACGTTTCTGATACCGGAAAAACAAACGCTGACCGAGATCCTTGCGAACTTCTTCTCGCTCGTCCCCCTCGTGCTCTACACCATCGTCGCGATCATGCTCACGATCATCGCTGTCTTCTCGGTATGGGATGCCGGGCTGCTGATCTGGCACCTTTCCGTGCCGTCTTCAGTGCCGGTCAGTATTATCGATGTCATCAATGCGCTCCTGCTCACGATCACGATCATCGTGCTGTTCGAGACGGTGACCGTCTATTTCCGTACAAAACACGTGGAAGTGCGGGCACTCCTCGTTGCCGGGTTCACCGGCATGGTCCGCCATATCCTGGTCTACAACATGGAAACCATCGATCCCCTGACCATGTTCGCAACCGTGACCCTCCTTGCAGTCCTGATTGCCGGGATCGTCTTTGTCAAACCAGAACCGGTTCCATGATTTCCCCGAGGGACAGGATATTAAATTTAATTTTTTAATTTTATTTCATAAAGCCTATATATTAAAGGGCACGTACGTATCTGGCTGAGTGTATCATGAGCGGTGCTTCCTCCCGTCACGAACCGGCAACCCCACCCGCAGACAGCAGTCCGGGACGGACGCCGGGTATTATCCAGGCAAAGGACCTGCACAAGACGTTCGGCAGTATGGCTGCAGTGGACGGGATTGCATTCAGCGTGCAGAAAGGTGAGGTATTCGGGTTCCTCGGCCCCAATGGTGCGGGCAAGACGACGACCATGAAGATGATCGCCTGCGTTTCCCCCAGGACCTCGGGAAGCCTCACGGTCCTCGGCATGGACCCAAAGAAGGAACCGGCCGCGATCAAGGCACGGCTCGGGGTGGTGCCGCAGGAGACAAACCTGGACCCGGACTTTACCTGTTTCGGTAACCTGTTCACGTACGCCCGGTACTTCGATATCCCCGACAGGGTTGCGGCACAGAAAGCCGGAGAACTGCTGGAATTCGTCCAGCTGACCGAGAAGCGCGACGTACCGGTCGAGAAACTCTCCGGCGGGATGAAACGCCGCCTGATTCTCGCCCGTGCCCTCGTCAACAACCCGGAGATCCTGATCCTTGACGAGCCGACCATCGGCCTCGACCCGCAGGCCCGGCACCTGATGTGGGAGAAACTCCGCGCTCTCCGGGCACAGGGCAATACCATCGTGCTTACAACTCATTATCTCGACGAAGCCGCACGGCTCTGCGACCGGCTGGTCATCATGGACAACGGCAAGATCCTTGTCGAGGGCTCACCGGCCGACCTGGTGCGGGAGCATGCCGGGCAGGAGATAGTCGAGGTCGGGATGAGCGATGACGTGATCGAATGCCTGCAGGACTTGAAAGTCCCCTACGAACTGGCCGGTGACATGATCCAGATCGCGACCGGGTCGTCGCGCGACATCGTGCGGGTCCTCCTTGACCGCTGCAAACCGGAGAAGGTCATCACCCGCCCGGCAACGCTGGAGGACGTATTCCTGAAACTGACCGGGAGGAAACTCCGGGAGTGACCATGACCGGCATGTTTTCCATCCCCCCTATCAGCCGGCGCGCCATTAAAGTCTGGCACCGCAACCTTGTCGTGTTCGCCCGTACCTGGCATGTCAATTTCTTCCCCCCGCTTGTCGAGGCGCTTCTCTATCTCTTTGCCATCGGTATGGGTATCGGGTCGTACATTCATGAGGTCGAGGGTCAGCCGTACGTGACGTTCATCGCGCCTGCAATCCTCACCATCGCCGTTATGAACTCCGCATTCTTCGAATGCACCTACGGGTCCTATGTCCGGATGTATTACCAGAAGGCATTCGACGCGATGATCGCCACACCGTTATCCATTGAGGACGTTATTGCCGGGGAACTGCTCTGGGGCGCAACGCGGAGCGTCATCTACGTCCTGATTATGCTGCCGGTTCTTGCCGCTTTCGGGGTCATTTCCCTGCCCCTTGCGCTCCTCGCCATCCCGCTCGCATTCCTCGGCGGGCTGATGTTTGCCGGCATCGCGATGTGCTTTACCGCCGTCACTCCCGGGATCGATACCCTGAACTATCCCGCTTTCCTCTTTATCACGCCCATGACGCTGTTTTCGGGAACCTTCTTCCCGCTCACAATCCTGCCGGTCGCCCTCCAGTACCTTGCGCTTGCGCTGCTGCCGCTTACCCACCTCGTCGCGGTCATGAGGATGCTGACGCAGGCAGCTGTTACGCCGGTCGCAATCCTGCACCTTGCCTGGATTACTGCAGTCACGGTCCTCTGCTGTATTGTAGCCATCAACCTGATGAGGCGGCGCCTGATCGTCTGAAACAGGC
>Ga0302253_1000249_pt1 | contig 50306 bp, 51 predicted proteins | sample AAG_RA_Trp_MG_FD_193537 | JGI IMG/M metagenome (GOLD analysis project Ga0302253, IMG submission 193537) | Enriched activated sludge microbial communities from anaerobic digester in WTTP, New Holstein, Wisconsin, United States - AAG_RA_Trp | ecosystem: Engineered > Bioreactor > Anaerobic >...
TCCGGCAGGATCAACTCCGAGCGTATCTTGAGAATTTATGACTGCCCGCCGAGACTCTGACGAGGCTGGTCGCAGACATAAATTGTCAAGATGCTTACGCGAGGAGTCAAAATTCGTTGTCAGCCGATCTTGTGGATGGCTTCAAAGCGCTTTCTTAACGCCTGCATATCCACCCGGCCGGCAAGCTCCACCTGATCGTTGATCAAAATAACAGGAGTCATCCCCGGATTTACACCCAAATCCGCCAATCCCGTCAATTCTTTTGTATGCACAAAGGTGAAAACAATGGTGATCTTGTTGGCAATGCCGATCGACTTAATGATATCCCTGATCTTGTTCTCCAGACCGTCGCACTTTGGGCACGGCTTGCAAACGATTTCCACCTTATTGATCGCCATACCTGACCTCCTTAATCTCGCCTTTGGCGAGATTAGACCCTTCGCTTATTTGGTATTGCGAAGGTCTACCCCCTTGTGGGGTTAACTCCTCGTGTATCTTGAGAATTTATGGCTGCCCGCCTGAGTTCTGCGAAGGCTGGTCGCAGACATAAATTGTCAAGATGCTTACACGGGGAGTAACGTTTATTTCCTTAATCCTTCCGCCTTTGGCGAGATTAGACCCTCCGCTATGTGGCATGCGGAGGTCTACCCCCTTGTGGGGTTAACTCCGAGCGTCCAGGCGAGGAGTAACGCTTATTCCTTAACTCCTCCACCCTACCCCAATATCCTCAACAAATTCAGCCCTGTTTTCGGGTCTATCTCTTTTCTGGCCTTAATGCCCTTGAGCTCGAAAACAACGGCTTCGATCACCAGGAAAACATCCACTTTTTTACGCACACACCCTGTGAGGGCCTTGTCTTTTTTGCCCATGGCCGCATGCATGTGGATCTGGGGCCCTTTCTTGCCCGAAAACACGGTCCCCACACCCATGACTTCCCAGCCGCCGTCAAAAGGCTTCCAGTTCGGCTCCGGCGGCACAACGGCTTTTTTAGGCCCCGTGACCAGTTGACCCCGGCGGAATGCCCCAAGAAAAACAAGAACGGCATCCTTCAGCCCCTCTTTTTTGACAAAACCTTCCAGGGACTTCAGGATGTCGTCTTTGTTCTCGAATTTAATCAGGAAAACACGGCCCAATCGGCCTTGGCTATATTGCATCGTCGTCTATAACCGTTCTGTTCTCCCAGGCGCAGATAACAGGAACACAGGATCTCCTGAGCGTCGCCAAAAAGAGATGAGCCGAAACGGATAAAGCCTACTTCTTCCCGGATTTCTTTCTGCCGGATGATTTTTTGGAAGAGGTCTTCTTGCTGAACATGGGCTTGCCGCAGCACCAAATGGTCTGCTGCGAAATTCCGCAGGCATCTACAATCACTTCTCTACCGCAAGGCACACACACCAACCGAGAACCCTTTTTAACTTTAGCCATGGCGCACCCCCTCTGACTCTCTTTCGGTTAAAGTCATTGTATTCCTTTGACAGCAACTTTCAAGAAAAATGAAGCTCCCCTCCCAGCAAACTGGAGGATGTCGCAAAATCAAGGGCGAAATTGCCTTGAAGCCGGATACCTGAACGGCCCTTCTTCCGCCTTTCTCCCGCAGAGAGACACGCTGTCCCAACGGGACATTACGCCCCCTCTGGCAAACCATGGAACTCCGGCGAAGAAAAATAAATCCCGCCGCCCCGATAAATGCGTCAGCTTCCCCCTTTCATCAAAGCCAGGGTCTCGGCCCTCGTCTTTTCATTCTCTTTAAATACGCCTCGCACAGCACTGGTGACGGTAGTGATGCCCGGCTTTTTAATGCCTCGCATGCTCATGCACAGGTGTTCGGCCTCAATCACAACCATGACCCCAAGAGGCTTAAGAGTTTCCATAATAACCGTAGCGATCTGGGTCGTCAACCTCTCCTGGACCTGAGGCCTGCGGGAAAGGATCTCAACAACGCGTGCGATCTTGCTTAAACCTGTCACGCGGCCGCCCTTCGGAATATACGCAACGTGGGCGCGGCCGATAAACGGCAAAAGATGATGTTCGCATATAGAATAAAGCGGGATATCTTTTAAAAGAACTATCTCCTCGTGTTTCTGGTCCAGGACGACCTCCAGCTCCTTCTTGGGATCGGCGGAAAGGCCGGAAAGGATCTCGGCATACATATCCGCGACGCGCTCGGGGGTCTCAAGCAGGTCCCGCCTTTTGGGGTCTTCCCCGACGGCTTCAAGGATCATCTTGACGGCTTTGATCAGTTTTTGTTTATCCATGTCGTCCTCATTTCATTTACCGATGCAGAATTTAGAAAAAATAATGTCCAGCACATCTTCGTGAAAAACCTCCCCTGTCAGCTCGCCGAGACCATCGACCGCCCGGCGCAAGTCCGCAGCGGCAAACTCAGGAGAAAGACCTTTTTGCAACGAATCGATCGACCGCTCCAACGATGCGGCGGTATTTTTGAGGATCTCAATATGACGGACGTTGGAAACCAGCACGTCCGCAGATAAAAGGCCGGGATCATGGAACACGGCCCCGAAAATCTCATCTTCCAATTGTTTTATGCCTTCCCGTTCCAAAGCAGAGACATGAACAAGCGGCCCTGCGCCGAACAAGGCCCGCAGCCGACCGGCATCAGCCCGGGCAGGCAGATCATTTTTATTGACGACACCGATCATCTTTTTAAACGGATCGACCTGCGACAAGAGTTTCTCATCCTCGCGGCCCAAGGGCGCCGATCCGTCGAAGACAAACAACAAAAGATCGCAGGCATCGATGGCCTTGCGCGTCCGCTCCAAAGCGAGGCGCTCGATCTCGTCATGGGCCTCCAGGATCCCCGCCGTGTCTACAAAACAAACCGCCAGGCCCCTGATGGAAATACTTTCTTCGATCGTGTCCCGCGTCGTGCCTGCGATGGCCGTCACGATGGCCCGTTCGGTCCGAAGGAGCGCATTGAGCAGAGATGACTTCCCGACATTCGGCCGGCCATAAATAACGACCTTCAGCCCCTCGCGGATGATCCGGCCGCAAAAACTCCCCTCCAAAAGGGAATGAAGCGTATCCAGGGCCCCTGTCAACACCGACGAAGCGTCTTCGGGAACGCCGCCAACCTCCTCGTCGAAAAAATCGAGCCGCGCCTCTATGTCTGCCAGAACATCAAACATCCGGCGCCGCAAATCCTTTATCCTGGCCGAAAGCTCGCCGGAAAGCTGCGTCAGGCTGGTTTTCAGGGCCAGTTCGCTCTTGGCCTGGATGATATCGAGGACCGCTTCCGCCTGGGCAAGATCCAGCCGGCCGTTCAAAAATGCCCGCCGGGTGAATTCGCCGGGAACGGCGAGTCTGGCGCCCCTGGCCAGCAACAATTCCAGGATAACGGACAAGACGCGGGGTCCGCCGTGAGAATTGATCTCAACGACATCTTCCCGCGTATAGCTGTGGGGGGAACGCATCAGGGAAACGACGACCTCATCCACGATCAGTTCGGGCACCGCTTGCGGTGCCCTGCCGGCGCGTTCGAACACCTCCTTGTCGCGCACGATCCAGCCGTAGCAGAGAGAAAATGTCCGGGCGGCAGACAGCGGCTTTCCTTTCTTCGATGAAAAAACCGCATCGGCGACGGCGATAGCCCCGGCCCCGCTCAAACGCACGATCCCAACGGCGCCTTGACCGACGGGCGTGGCGATCGCGGCAATCGTATCGTTCATAGAAACTAGTGCTGCCATAAAGACCTGGCTTCGCCGACAACAAAAAGAGACCCTGTGATCACAGCCACCTCTTGAGGCTGCATCTGGCGGTTCAGAATATCCAAGGCCTCTTCCACCGAGTGCGTCACAAGAGGGGATTTTTTATAGAAAAACCCTTTAAGGTGTTTTTCGGGATCCGCGGCCCTCGGATGATTGGCCCTCGTGAGGATCACTCGGTCCGCCATGGTCCCCAAAAGATCCGAAAGCCCCTTGAGGTCTTTATCCGAAGAGGCGCCGAAGACAAGCCATTTCTTGAAACCCTCGAATTCCTTCTCGATGAAATGAGCAAGACGGTAAGCCGACTCCCTGTTATGGGCGCCATCCAGGATGACAAAAGGCTGGGTTGAAACCACTTCCAGCCTGCCCGGCCAATAAGCATTCCTAAGGCCCGAGACCATTGCCTCGACTGGAACACGTATGCCGTAAAGACTCAGCGCCTCAACCGCCGCCAGCGCCACAGAGGCGTTGGTCAACTGGTGCTCCCCCAGCATTCGAATATCAAAAAAATGAGATCTGCCGTTGAGCCCGCGGTAAAAGAACCGCTGGGTCAAAAGGTCATGCGACATCTCTTTATAACGGAAATCCTTGTTCATCACGAAAAACATCGTGTTTTGCGAACGGCACCGCCGCCTGACCACCTGGGCCGCTTCTTTCATCTGGGCGGCGCTGATGCAGATGCCAAAACCCTGCGAGGTTTTCTTGTTGGCGGCCTTGATGATACCGGCCTTCTCGAAGGCAATCTCCGGCACTGTCTTGCCGAGGATATGCTCGTGATCGTAACTGATCGGAGTGATCACCGAGACCAAAGACGACGCCACATTAGTCGCATCCAGACGCCCTCCAAGACCCGTCTCAAGCACGACGATGTCCGTTTTTTTGTCGGCGAAATATTTGAACGCCATCGCCGTCAGGACTTCAAAAAATGTCAGAGGACCATAAGGCGCGGAAGGGCGACCAAATTGTTCCAGGGCCCCCATCAGGCTTTCGAGCAAAGCGGCAAAATCATTTTTAAGGATCATCCCCGGAAACATCGTATGGCCCTGTGCCGCATGACTCGGCTCGAAGATCCTGATGCGTTCCCGCATATCCTGCAGATGCGGCGAGGTATAAAGGCCGGTGCGATAGCCTGCATCACGCAGGATCTGCGCGATATAACAGGATGTGGAGCCTTTTCCTTTTGTGCCGGCGACATGAACGATGGAAAGCGTGTCCTGAGGGCTGCCGATCAGCCGCAGAAAAGCCGCGACCCGATCGAGCTTGAAAGCCGTCCGGTAGGTTTCCGGAGGCCGGCGCTCGTAATTGATCAGTTTTTCCAGATATGCCAGGGCGTTTTCGTAGGTCATGAATGAGTCCATCTCGTTTTGCGGCGGGCGAATCTACCCCCGCTTTTTGATCCGCTTCTATGGGCGCAAAACGAACCGGGGGGATTATCTCGGCCGGGCGGCTCTTCGCTGCCTGCTTATCCGCCTGCCGCTAAACGGCAAGTCATAGGCCGCGGCCTCGTTAATGTTTGAAATGCCTGACGCCTGTGGCTATCATGGCGATGCCGGCCTTGTCGGCGGCGCGGATGATCTCTTCGTCGGCGATAGAGCCGCCGGGTTGGATGACGGCCTTGATCCCTGCTTTTTTGGCCAAGGCAATGTTATCGGATTTAGGAAAGAAGGCGTCGCTGGCCAGGACGGCTCCGCGGCTGCGCCGGCCGGCCCTTTTGACGGCCATGAACATCGAATCCACGCGGCTGGTCTCGCCCATGCCGATGCCGACGGTCGCGGTGCCGCGCGCCAGGACGATCGCGTTGGACTTAACGTGCTTGGCGACCTCCCAGGCAAACAACAAAGAAATCATCTGGGCGCGCGTCGGCTTTTTGTGTGTGACGATCTTAAGGTCTTTTGCGTCGGCATCTCCCGCATCCTTGTCTTGGACAAGAAGACCGCCGTCGATCCTCTTGACATCCCATGGCCCTGGGTCCGCAGAAACCCCCACGGACATCTGAAGAAGACGCAAATTCTTCTTGGTCTTGAGCAACGCCAAAGCCTCCGGGTCATACGCAGGCGCCAGGATACATTCCAAAAATCCGCTCTTCAAAAGAGCCCGGGCTGTTTTGGCATCGATCGGCCTGTTGAGACCGACTATCCCTCCGAAAGCCGAAAGCGGATCGCTCTGCCAGGCCTCACGAAACGCACGATCAAGGGTCCTGGCCTGGGCCACTCCCGTAGGGTTCGTATGCTTGATGATGCAAGCGCAGGGCCTGGCGAAACCCCTGATATTTTCCAAGGCGGCATTCAGATCCAGGTAATTATTAAAAGAGAGCTCTTTGCCATGGAGCTGCTCGGCGTTGACCAGGGTGGCAGCGGATTCAGACCCCTCCCAGCGGTAGAGACCGGCCTGCTGATGAGGATTCTCTCCGTAACGCAGCGACGCCGCCTTGGACAAAACCACATCCAGGCGGACGGGGAACCGGTCCTGCGGCCCCCTTAAATATCGCGCAATGGCCGCATCGTAGCGCGCCGTCAGCTCAAAGACATCCGCGGCCAGACTTTTAAGGAGTGATACCGGAAGACGGCCGTCATTCTTTTTCAGCGCTTCGATGATCGACGGATACACCTGCGGCCGGGAGACAACGGCGACGGAAGCATGATTTTTTGCGGCCGAACGCAGCATCGACGGACCGCCGATATCGATATTCTCAATCGCCTCCTCTTCGGTAACGCCGGCCCTCGCAACAGTCTTTTCAAAGGGGTAAAGATTGACCACGACCATGTCTATCAGGCCGATGCCGCAGCTCTCAGCCTGTTTCAAATGCTCGGGGTTGTCGCGGCGCGCCAAAAGGCCGCCATGGATTTTCGGATGCAGGGTCTTGACGCGGCCGTCGAGCATCTCCGGGAATCCCGTGTAATCCGACATCTCAACAACATCGATCCCCGCTTCTTTCAAAGCCCTGGCCGTACCGCCGGTCGAGACGATCTCAACGCCGAAATCCTTCAGGACCTCTGCAAGCTCGACGACGCCCGTCTTATCCGAAACGCTGATCAACGCTCTTTTAATTTTCAACACGCGTTCTCCATTTCTCTCTGTCCCCTGATATCTCCGAAAAGTTACACGCTGAATTTGAATTCTATGACATCGCCGTCTTTGACGACATATTCCTTCTCTTCCTGGCGCAGGAGGCCGGAAGATTTGGCCTGATGGACGTTGCCTGTCTTCACTAACGCGTCGTAATCCATGACCTCGGCCCGGATGAAACCTCTGGCGATATCCGAATGGATGGCCTCCGCGGCCTCGACGGCCGTCGCACCTTTGCGAATCTCCCAGGCGCGGGCCTCCTTGTCGCCGCCGGTCAGAAAACAGATCATCCCCGCCTCATCATAGGCCTTACGCGCCACCGATGCGACATCGGCCATCTGGGCCTCCGGAACAAAAATAACGGGCTTGACGGAAACGAAATTATTATTGGCCAGCCACTTTTTCTCGTCGAGAGAAAAATCACCCAAGGACAAAGGCGTTTCCTTCTCCAGGTATTTTTGAGCGCGCTCCAAAAGCGCCTTTTCCTGGTCCGGGGGCTGCCTTTCAAGCTTGCCCTCGAGGATCTCCATATCGAGGATCAGGAGGTCCAGCCGCTTGCCTTCAGGACAGACGATCACGTCCGCAGTCTTCAGGTCTTTTTCCGTGACGAACTCCATCTGGATCTGCGTCACCTTCTTGGCCCGGTAAAGTTCTTCTATTTTCTTCAAGCGGGGCTCGACAAGCGCCTTTTTGCCGAAAGGAAAACCGGGGGCGCCGAAAACGCATGCTTTCATATTACTCCTCTTCGTGTTTGTGGCGAGGATTCTGGGCGACGATCCCCTGAGAGATCTTCGCCGGGACCTCTTCATAGGAAGAAAAATGCATCGTGTAGCTGCCCCGGCCGCCGGTCATGGAACGCAGGTCCGTGGCATAACGGAACATCTCGGCCAGGGGCACAAGGGCCTTGATGGTCTGGTTCTTGCCGCGCGCCTCGACGCCAAGGACCCGGCCGCGTCTGGAATTAAGGTCTGCGGGGATGGATCCCATGCACTCCTCGGGAACGGTCACCTCGACCTCCATGATAGGCTCAAGCAGGATCGGCTGGGCGTCCATGGCCGCCTTGCGGAATGCCAGGGCGCCGGCGATCTGAAAAGCCATATCGGACGAATCTACGTCGTGATAGGAGCCGTCGTAAGCGGTGGCGCGCACGCCCACCATGGGAAACGACGTGATCACCCCGCCCAGCATGGCGTTATGCACCCCCTTTTCGACGGAAGGGATAAAATTCCTCGGGATGGCGCCGCCGACGATCTTGTCGACGAACTCAAAATCCTTGCCGCGCTCCAGGGGCGCGACCTCCAGCCAGACGTCGCCATACTGGCCGCGGCCGCCGGACTGCTTTTTGTGCTTGCCCTGGGCCTTGGCCGCCTTCTTGATCGTCTCCTTATAGGGCACCTTGGGGGTGCCGATCTCAACCTCGACGTGATAACGCTCTTTGAGGCGCTTGACCATGACGTCGATATGCTGGTCCCCGAGACCGGAAATGATCGTCTCCTTGGTCTGCGTATCGCGGGAGATTTTGAACGTCGGGTCTGATGCACAAAGCTTGGCCAGGGCCTCCGAGATCTTCTCTTCGTCCTGACGGGTCTTGGGCTTGATGGAAGAAGAAAAGACCGGCTCCGGGAAGGCGATCGGCGCAAACACAACCTGCTGTTTCTCGTCGGCCAGGCTGTCGCCCAAAAGGGTCTCTTTAAGCTTGGCCACGGCGACGATGTCGCCGCAGGAAGCCGACGCGGCCGGCCGCTGCTCCTTACCCTGCAGGAGGATCAACTGGCCGATCCTCTCCTTGGCGCTGCGCGTCACGTTATAAAAACCGGTATTGCCTGCCAGGGTGCCTGAAAAAATCCGTAAAATCGTCAATTGGCCGACAAACGGGTCTACGACGGACTTAAACACGAAGGCCGCGAAAGGCGCATCTTCGGCAATCTTGAGTTCGCGCGGCTGGTCCGTCTGGGCGTCGGTCACGACGACGGCCGGCCGTTCCAGCGGCGAAGGCAGATAATCCACAATAAAATCCAAAAGCTCCTTGACGCCCTTGTCCGTCAGGGCCGAGCCTGCGATAATGGGATAAAGTTTTCCCTTCACGATAGCGTCTTTAAGGGCTTTTTTAAACTCTTCTTCCTTGATCTCCTTGCCCTCAAGGTAGCGCTCCAAGAGTTCGTCGTTGGTCTCGGCGATCGTCTCCTTCAATTCTGCCGAGACAGGGAAAGAAACGACGGCCGCGGCCTTGGAAAACCTCTCTTTGATCTCCCGGACAACCTCGTCCAGATTGATGTTCTCCTTATCGATCTTATTGATAAAGATCAAACGCGGCAGCTTCAATTCCTCTAAGGCATCCCATGCCCGCTCGGTACCGACCTCAATGCCTCCGGCCGCGTCTACGACCAGGATGCCGGCATCGACCGCGCGCACGGCCCCGAGCATGTCTGCGGCAAAATCCGCATAACCGGGCGTGTCCACCATCTGGACAAAGTGGTCACGCCAGGACAAATGGCAAAGGCTGGAATTGATCGAATTCTTGCGCTGGATCTCATCGGCGTTATAGTCGCTCGTTGTATTGCCTTCGGCAATCGACCCCTTGCGGGAAACAGCCCCGGCGGCGAAAAGAAGGGCTTCCACCAACGTGGTCTTGCCGGCTTGGGCATGGGACACAAAAACAACAGTTCTTTTGGCATCAGGCTTGACGTTGTCCATTTCTTATCTCCCCTTGATTTTGCCACGAGTGGGTGAGTTTTCCTTACAAAATCAACTCCGAGCTTCGGCAAAACTTTGTTTTGCCAGGCAGAAAATTTTTGCCGAGTGGCCGGCTAGCGAAGATAGCCAGGCCCTCATGGCAAAAATTTTCAAGTGTTCAAGCAAGGAGTCAAACTCAATGAACGGACAATTTACACGAACGAATGGAATGAATGAGCGCAAACTGTATTACGTCAGAACGCTCCATAAACCTGGGCTGTATTTAACTGTCTGCCGTAAAAAACGTTAGGTGTTTATTATAATAGATAAATCTCGATGCGTCAATGGAACCGTCGTGAAGACCGCAAAAGGAGAAGCGAATGGCCGGAAGGCCCAAAAAAGCCCCCTTTTTGATCAAAAAGGGGGCTTATCGTCCCAGGAAAACTGCCGTTATTCTACGTAGGTATAAATCTTGCCTTTATAATTACGCAATACATGCTTGCCCTTATCCTGCGAGATCAGGTAATTCGGACCTACGGGGATCTTGCCGCCGCCGCCCGGAGCATCCACCACGTAGGTCGGGACGGCATAGCCGGAGGTAAAACCGCGCAGCTTTTCAATGATATTGATGCCGACCGCCACGGGGGTGCGGAAATGCGCCGTTCCCTTGACAGGATCGCACTGATAAATGTAATACGGCCGCACGCGCACCTTCAGAAGCTCATGCATGAGTTTTCTCATGATATAAGGCTTGTCGTTGATGCCTTTCAGGAGCACGGTCTGGCTGCCCAGGGGGATACCCGCATCAGCCAGCATGTCCAGGGCTACTTTGCAGCGCCGCGAGACCTCCCGCGGATGGTTGAAATGGATGCTGACCCAGAGCGGTGCATATTTTTTGAGCATCGCGATGAGGGATTCCGTGATCCTCTGGGGAAGAGAAACAGGGACGCGCGTGCCCAGACGGACAAATTCCACATGCGGAATGCTCTTGATCTTTTTGATGATCTCCTCAAGCTCATCGTCTTCCAGCATCAGGGGATCGCCGCCGGAGATCAGGACATCGCGGATTTTTTTGTTGGAACGGATGTAGTCTGCGGCCGCGTCGAGCGCCTTGGCGTTCATGGCGCGCGCCACCTTTTCGCCCACGAGGCGCCTGCGCGTGCAATGGCGGCAATACATGGCGCACTTCTCCGTGCTCAATAACAGGACTCTGTCGGGATACCTGTGGACCAGGCCGTTGGCCGGAGAATCGCGATCTTCGGCGCACGGGTCGACGAATTCGTTAGCGCCGAACTGGAATTCCTGCTTTAAAGGAACTGCCTGCCTGCGGATGGGGCACTCAGGATCATCGGGATCCATCAAAGTCGTCCAATAGGGTGTGATGGCCATGGATAGCCGGCCGTTGGACTTTTTGATGCCTTCCTCTTCTTCCGGCGTCAGGATAAGGATCTTGGCAACCGCTTCAAGGCTGTGGATACGGTTATCCATCTGCCAATGCCAATCTTCCCACTGCTCTTCAGGGACGTCCTTCCAAAGCGCGACCTTGTGGTAATCGCCGATACAGGCGCGACGCACCAGCGTCTGCGGTGACGCATGCTCCAATGTCTGGGCTTGGCTTGCCAGTTGACCCTCCTTGATTTTGCCTACACCGAGGTATTTTCTCTACAAAATCAACCCCGAAGCTCACGAAGAAAATTTTTGCCGAGTGGCCGGCTAGCGAAGATAGCCAGGCCCTCGTGGCAAAAATTTTCGAGTGTTTGAGCAAGGGGTAAACACTTATTCCTTAATCCCGCCTCTGGTGGGATTAGGCCCTCCGCTATGTGGAATGCGGAGGCCTACCCTTTCTGGGTTAACTCCGAGTGTAGCTGAAAAATTTCTGGATGCACCCAGCCTCGTCAGAGACTCGGCGGGCATCCAGAAATTTTTAGCTGTTTACACGAGGAGTCAAGTCGATTCCTTAATTTTGCCTATCCTTCCCCTGCCCTATGCGTTCCAGGGCCGTATCGATAATCTTCAATATCAGCCCCTTGTACGTCATGCCTTCCGCCTGTGCAATCAGCGGAAAAACGTCGGCGCTCGACAGCGACGGCAACGGGTTCAATTCAAGGACATAGGGCCGGCCGGATTCGTCGACGCGAAAATCCACGCGGCCGAAATCAAGGCAGCCGACAGCCTTATAAGCCCGGACCGCCATATCGCAAAGCTGGCGGCGCAAGGCCTCGTCTATTTTCGGCGGACAAACATAGACGACATCGTCGCCTTCCAGGCGGCGCGACGTATAAATCAGGTCTCCGAGCTGCAGACGGCCGGTGATCTGGATCTGCACGGGCATCAGGCCGCGCGGCTCCTTGTTGCCGATCACCAAAACCGTAAACTCCCCACCCCGGACAAACTCCTCGACAAGCGCCGGCTGCCTGTAGAGCCGGGACAACCCCCTCACCTGGCGCTCCAAAGCCGTCCTGTCGGAAACGATAGAATCTTCGGAAACTCCCTTGGAAGAGCCTTCGTGGTTCGGCTTGACGATAAAAGGAAATCGCATCGAATCCAGGTTATTGAAATCATAATGCTCGTCTGCCAGGAAAAATTTCGGCGTCGAGACGCCTTCGCTCAAAAAAACCTTCTTCGCCATCGCCTTATCGAGGGTCAAACCCATCGTGAGCCCGTCGGAGCCTGCATAAGGGATACCGAGAATATCAAGAATCACCGGCACCTGGGACTCACGGTTCCTGTTGCCCAGGCCTTCGCAAATATTAAGGACGATGTCGATGCCCTCAAGCTCACGGGCGCGGCTCAAAAGATTCCCGACATTGCCGATCCTGACAACCTTGTGTCCGCCGGATTCCAGGGCCTCCGCGATCTCCTGGATCGTGGCTTCGTGGTCCAACTCGGCGAAATGGTCCGACGGCACGCCAGCCACGGGAGGATGGTCGCTTTTCAGATCATATGTAAAACCTATCGTTTTTCCCATGAATTTCCGTCTTTACGACGGGGCAAAATAATAAAAAAAGGGACCCCGCTGTCGAGAGTCCCTTAACACATTAACTTTTTGATTTGAATCTCCTTTGATTTAAAAAATTTTATCTATAAACAAAAATTATCATAATAAATCGGCATTGTCAAGATTTTTTGAGTCACTTATACCGCTTTTTACGGCATTTTTTCCGTCGGGGAAAAAATTTTCTTCTCACGGCGCGGAAAATATCCTTACCGGAAAAACAATTCGCGGAAATTTTCCCTAAAACTGGCTGCGCCGCTCGAATGTCGAGCAGGAGAACAGCCCGAGCGCGGCGATCAAGAGGAAAGATTGAAAGATATAGGATCCTGCCGGGATGTCGAGATGGAAAAATCGGAGCTCTTTCATGGAAATACCCAGGAGGGTATTGATCTGCGGCAAGGCGTTGAGGCCCAGACGGGCCGCCTTTTCAAAAAAAACGGGCCAGCCGAAACGCGCGAAGACCAGGCGCGCCGAAGACGCGCCGAAACCGGCGATGACGACGAAAATGGTCAGGACGCCGGCCATCATGTTGGGCATGAGGCAATAGAAAAAAACGACGAGGCTGACATACAGGACCCCCAGGAGCGCGGCGACGGATAATCCGCTCCAGACGAACGGCAGCAGCATCCTTTCATGGGACAAGACGACCAGCCAGATGCCCATGGTCATCAGAAACCAGTTGATAAGGACCATCTGATAGAGGCCGAGAAGAACGCCGGCCATGATCTGCCACCGCCGCACAGGGCGCGACAAAAGCAGGACGAGCCTTTCAAAAGCCAGGTAATTCTGCATCGTATTGAGCGAAACAAAAACGGCAATCAAAAGAATAAAGATGTGGATGGCGACGAAGCCGATCTGCAAAGACGAAGTCAAGGCCGGCTGGTTTTCAAAAACTTTCGGGTCGGCCACCATGTAGGGGACATTGGCCATTAAAATAAAAAGGAAAGAGAGGAGGAGAAAACCGTACATCATCTTCTCGCGCACGGCGGCGCGGTAGACATCTCCGGCGATCAGGCGGACCTGCCATAAAAAAAGCAGCGGACCTCTCATGATGCCCCCTTGACCAGTTGTAAAAAGATCGGCTCCAGACCGCCTTCTGCCGCAAAATCCTGTGCCGAGGCGACCCTCAAGAGACGGCCGCGGGCGATGACCGCGATGCGGTCGGAAAGCCTCTCGATCAACGGTAAGGTGTGAGAAGACAGAAAAATGGTCTTGCCTTTCTTTTTAAGCATGCCGACGATATCCCTGAAACGCTCGACAGCCAGAGGATCGAGATAGACGGTGGGTTCGTCGAAGAAGATCAGGTCGGGATCGTGAACAAGGGCCAGCGCCAGGTCCAGGAGACGCCGCTGCCCCATCGAAAGGCTGCGCACGAAAGTGGCGCGTTCCCGCAAGACAAAACCTACCATCTCAAACATGGAGGCGATGCGCTCCCGGACGGCCGCGCCCGGCAAACCATAGAGACGTGCAAAAAAAGACAGGAGTTCCGTCATCGTCATGTCCCCCGGCAGATACGTGCTCTCCGGGACATAACCGATGCGGGACAGAGGCCAAATCTGGCCGCAGCGAAAAGGCTTTCCGAAAATCTCGATGCCGCCGGCCGTCGGACGCGAGATCCCCGCGAGCATATGGAGGGTTGTCGTCTTGCCGGCGCCGTTCGGACCCAAAAAACCGAAGACCTCGCCGCGGCGGACGTCCAGACTCAGGTCGATAACGGCCCGGACCGTTTTCTGAAAGAAAACCGGGCCGCTCTTATACTCTTTGAAAAGACCCCGTGTTTTTAAAACGACGCTTTCTTCTGAGGCCATAGGCCCATCTCTTGAAGTTCCTGCCGGCACGCCGCCACATTCTTGAAAACGATCGAACGGATCCCCATCTCTCTGGCGGCAGCGACAAGGTCTTCCCTGTCGTCGATATAGAGGCATTGCGACACATCGAAGCCCGAGGCGCGTATCGCCCGCTCGTAGATCTCCCGATGGGGCTTGCGGTGGCCGATCTCATAAGACAAAAAGATGTCGTCGAAGACGGCAATGTGATCGGAAAAATTCTTGCGGATGAAAGCGTAGTGCAGTTCGTTGATGTTGGAGACCAGATGCAGACGGAAATCCTTCTTCAATTCTTTGAGCCACGCCAGCATCTCGCCGGAATCGAAGAAGATATCGCTCCAGGCGGCGCAGAATTCTTCATACTGCAGCTCCGGGGCCGCCAGCGCGCCGGTCACATGTTTAAAAAAATCCGCCGTGCCGATACGGCCTTCCTCGTAATCCTTGGTAAAGGGCGAATCAAAAAAAAGCTGATAGATCTCCTCGAAAGATTTGGTGCAGTAGGGCTGGATGCGCCGCACGGCAATGCGATGGTCAAAATGCAAGAGCACATTCCCCAGGTCGCAAAGGATCACCTTCACAGCAGCGGGATCATCCTTGAAAGCCCCGGGGCTAATTGTTCTTTTTAAGGGGCTTTTTGAAGAGGTCGAGGAACCTGTCTTCGTACTGCTCATAAACATTCCACTTATCCAGCTCTTTTTTGAGCTCGATGGCGCGAGAGAGGTCCTTCTTGGCCATCTTGAAAAGGTCGTCGATCCTTTTGGCGGCCGACTCCGGCAGACTGGCCGACTCCGCCAACCCCTTCTTGATGATATCGATCTCTTTCTGGTCGATCGGTTTTTCCTCTTCGGGGGGATTTTTAAGATACTCTACCAGGTGCTCGATCTCCTGGCTGATCTGGTCGGCGTGTTTCTGCAGCTCGCCTAAGTCCACGGAAAGCTTCAGATGGCGCGCCAGGACTTCCAGGACCATCTTGGAGGCCAGAGGATTTTCGATCTGGATGGTATAAAGAGGGATCTCACCCAAAAGACAGACGCCGTCCAGGCCTCTTTCCTTGGCGACGCCCAGGATGAGGCCGTTCAGGCCGCTGATCTGCCCCGAAGGCATGCTCTTGACATTGGCTTTCTCAAACTGGTCGAGGATCTCCTTCTTCGTGGCGACGGCGTACACCTCCGGTATCTGCGTGTGCTCGATCGGCAAGGGCATGGCCGCGAAGGTGTAGACGGCTTTGACCTTCATTGAAACGATGAAATCCACAATCTCGGAGGCGTATTCATAACCTTTTTCGATGAACGGTTGGGCATCACTGATGAAAATGATGATATCGGAGACGCCGGCCGGGTTACGAAAGAAATAAAAACGTCCGACGGGATGCTGGGGGATGTCGATCAGATTGTTGTCGATCCAGACGCCTGAAGGATGGAAATATTCGCAGGACTCCAGGGTCGCAAACTCCTGGGCCCCCAGTTTGTCCTTGAGATAGGTCGCGGCCTTCAGAGCGACATCTCCCATGCCGGGCCACGCCGCGATCAGGACCGGATTCTTGAGACGGATACGTTTCTTAACAGTAATGGATTTCATCACGGTAGCCCATTCTATCCTTTTTTGAAAAACAGTTCAACAAAAGAATCGCTTGCCTGGGCCCGAAGAAAAGCCGGCGTCGAAAATCCTGATGAAACGCTCCAGGACGCGCGCGCCGCGTTCAAGGTCGGCGACCCTGACGAATTCATCCGTCGCATGGGCAGAGCCGCTTGTCCCCCAGCCGGTGGCCACTGCCGGGATGTTCTTGCGCTTGAAGAACGTGATGACGGTTGCCCCTTCGCTGCCCGCAACACGGGAAACGGCGATCTCCTTGGCGGCCGCCTTGAGGCCGCGCACAAGCGGATGCTGGCAGGAAATCTCATAAGGCTGCTGGATGTCGTTGACCGCCAGCCTGAAAGGAATGCCGGTCCTGCGGAACCTTAGTTTGATCGCGGCCAGGATCTTTGCCGCATCCATCCCCGGCAGAAAACGCAGATCCACCTCAAAGACACACCAGTCCGCGACCATGTTCACCTTGTCTCCGCCGCGGATCGTCCCGATGTTGACGGTCGGAGGCGCCAGAAGCGCATGCGGCCTTGAGACAAACTTCATCTGTTTAAGCACGGCGATCAGCGTGACAGCTCGGTCGATGGCATTGGCACCCCTGTGCGGATAAGCGCCGTGCGCCTTGCGGCCGGGCACCTCGACCTTGAAATGGATCAACCCCTTCTGCGCCGTGACGATATTGAACGCATCGGCATCCAGGATAAGGGCGTAGTCCGGCCTGACGCGGCTTTTTTCCAGCCACGGCACAAGCCCCTTGGCCGACCCTGTTTCTTCATCGGCGGTCGCAAGAAAAATCCAATCCCCGCGCAACGGCACGCCGTCCTCCCTGAGACTGCGCAGGACTTCCATGGCCACGGCAAGGTTTCCCTTGCAATCCGTCGCGCCCCGGCCGTAAATCCTGCCGGCCTCCAGTTCCCCTGAAAAAGGGCCGTGAATCCATCCGCTTCCTGCCGGGACCGTATCCAGATGAGGCGACAAGAGAACAGAATATTTTTTCTCCCGCCCCTTCAAGACTGCCATCACATTGTCGCGGCGGGGGACATATGTCAGGATCTCGGGCTTGAGGCCTGCCTGACGCAGCCAGCCGGCCACAAAAGCGGCAACAGCCCGTTCGTCGCCGGGGGGATTTTCGGAATTGACGGCCAGCAATTGCCGTATCAAGCGTATCAAACGCTGTTTATTAATCATGCTTTTCTCACAGCTTATCTCTTATAACTTGCAGCTCACACAAGGTACCCCATCTTCTTCAGGAGGTCCTTGTCTTCCTTCCATTTATTCTCACATTTCACCCACAGGTCAAGAAAAAATTTTCTCCCGTAGATCTGCTGCAACTCCTTGCGGGCGCTCTCTCCGGCCTTTTTCAGCACGGCCCCTCCCCTGCCGATGACGATCGCCTTTTGCGTCTCTCTCTCGACAAGGACCGCGGCCTTCACATAAGTCAACCTCTGGCTCCTGTCCGTGATCTCTTCGACATGAACGGCCAGCGAAAACGGCAGCTCTTCTTTAAGGACCAGGAGCAGTTTTTCGCGGATAACGTCCTGGATCGCCAGCTGCCGCGGAAAATCCGTCAGGACATCCGCCGGATAAAGGGGCCCTCCTTCCGGCAGGCGCGCGAAAATCTCGTCCACCAGTTTATCGACATTCGTCCCTTTCAGCGCCGACACAGGAACGGGCATCAAGCGGTCTGTCGCCTCATTCAAAGATCGACCGATGGCGCTTTCCCAGGCTGCAAGATATTCAGGGATATAGTGCACGGGTATATCCACCTTGTTCAATCCCAGGACCACCGGGGCCCGCGCCGCGCAAAGCCTCTGGATGGCCTTCGTCTCTTCATCTCCAACGTGCCTGGTGACATCGACCAGGTGCAAGAGAACATCCGCCCCCTCGACCGTATCATTCACAAGGCTGATCATGGCACGATCCAGGGCATGACGGCTGGTGTGGAGTCCGGGGGTATCGCAAAAGACGATCTGTCCCCGCGCGTCATTGAAAACGGCGCGGATCTGGTGCCGCGTCGTCTGCGGCACGGGCGAGACAATGGCCACCTTCTCACCGGCGAGATGATTGAGAAGGGTCGACTTGCCGACGTTCGGCCGGCCGATGATCGCGACAATTCCGGATTTCATGGATACGCCGGCCCCTTCCCTTCATCTTTCCTTGGTTTCAATTCATAAAGATACTCTTTGAATAAAACCTGATTCAACAAAGCGTGATGCCAGTCTTCATTGGCCTTGCCGCCGACCGCCTTAAGGCGGTAATGCTTCCCAACGGCTTTTCTGAAAACGCGGCACTCATCGTAGGCAAAGCTGGAATGGACCAGAAAGACGCGCCGGCCCGACAAAAGGATAGGGTCGATCGTCTCGCGGAAAAATGCGTCCATTTCTGCCGGGTCGCATGTGACAGGCCTGACGATAATTTCGTTGGGGGCATAAGACTTAAGGAATATCGCCTCGTCCACGGCGATGACGGCGCTGTCGGCGGGGACGGTCGCGGCCACCCAGCGCGCGAAATCCACCTGCAGGGCATGCCGGTGACGGAACTCCAGCGCCGGCATATCACGCCAGAGGCCCGCCAAGAGAAGCCAGAAGAAGATCGCGAAAGCCCCGTATGCGGCCCTTGAACGATAAGAGCCGAGAAAATAACCTTGCGCGGCAATGAGCGGCAGCCAGGCGATCACCAGATAACGCGTGCCGCTGGAAGAAATGTTTCCATAAAATAATTGAAAAACATAAAACCACAGCAAAAGAAACACAAGCTCTTTCAGCCGCCTGTGGATATAGAGGAAACCGCCCCCGCAAACCGCCACGATCACGCCTTCGGGCCGGAAGGCGTCCCAGAGCCAGCCGAAGGATTTGTGAAGGATGAATGACGCCGGCCCCAGGAAGCTGGCCTGCCGGCTGGTCGAGAGGACATCCCTGAACTGGCTGAAGCCTTTCTGCATGAACATCGGCAGATAATACATGAAGGCCACACACAGAGAGAGGCCCGCCAAGACGCATATATCCCTGAACCTGCCCTGCGCAGAAGAACCGTAGCGCGCCAGAAGATACACAAGCGGGATAAGCGCCAGGAAATCGGAAAGCCGTGCGGCGCCGCAAAACCCCAGAAAGGCGGCGGCATAGAAGAAACATATCCGGCGGCCGTCCTTGAGATAGCAGAGAAGAAAATAGACGCTCGCCAGGGCGAAGAATATACTCAACGTCAGGCTCTTGCCGAATGTGGAGATGGCGATATGGGCGCCGAAACAGGCCAAAAGGAGACCGGCAAAAAAAGCCCTTCGCGTATCAAACAATTTTTCCACAAGGAAGAAAAACATCACGACGCCGGCGGCGCCGAAAACAACGCTCATCATGTTGACGCAAAAAACCGGATCTGTCGCGCCGAAGAGGCGCATGAAGGAAATAAAAACGGCGGCGATGATGACGGTCAGGGGGTATCCGGAACCATGCTCGTAATGGAGCGCGTGTGCCGACAGCGTCTTTTGCGCGGCATTCGCCAGGTCGAGAGCGTCGTAATGGAACGGCCCCTTGCTGATAAGCATCAGTCTCACAAAGAAAGCAAGGCCAAAAAGCAAAACCAGGAAAACCGTCCGGGAAGATATGACGGGGGCTGGAAGCGTCTTCGTTAGAAATGTCTTAATGCTTTTCATCCCGCAGCGGGCAGATCGCGCATTTTTCCTTGGTCTTACGGCAATACTCCTTGCCCAGGCGAACGATCAAGGCATGGTATTCGTTAAAAAGGGCCGCATCCGCCGGCAAGCCTTCCATAAATATCTTCTGCAAGTCTTCATAGAGGAGCTGCGGCGCCGCCAACTCGTGGCGGGCCATCCAGCGCCGGGTATAGGCATCGATGACAAAAACCGGCTTGTGCAAGGCATAGAGGAGGATGGAATCCGCCGTCTCCGGGCCGATGCCGTTGACGCCCAGGAGCTCCTGGCGGAGCCTGGAGGTGCCGCCTTTCTTCATCCGCCTCAAATCTCCCGAGTAACATTCTTGAAGAAAATGCAAAAAATTCTTCAGGCGCCTGGTCTTGATATTGTAATAACCCGCCGGCCGGATGAGGCGCGCCAGGGCCCTGTCGTTTAAACGCAGCATGCGTTTCCACGACAACGCCCGTGCTCTTTTTAAATTTGCGATCGCCCTCTCGACGTTCTGCCAAGAGGTGTTCTGCGTCAGGATGGCGCCGACCATGACCTCGAACGGCGTGCGGGCCGGCCACCATCCTTGAGGGCCAAAATGCCTGTAGAGCTTGCGGTAAGTCTTTTTTAACGCGAGGCCGGTGCAAGAAGGTCCAACAGCCCCTGACGACACCGATTTCAAAAGATGATGACGCAGATGAACGCTTGGTTTTAATCGGTGTAATCGCTTTGCCATCTGTGCCATTAGAGAGCGTTTGTCTTTTGAGCGCTCTCGGCTTCTGTTTCATTGTTCAAAGACAAAGGATTGTATCCCTGCATGGCCAGGACCGTATAGGCGGTCGCCGCGACGGAGCCGGTCCTGTTCCCCTTCGGCGTGCGCCAGCCGTGGCCCGTATCGGCGAACTCGTGCGACGCATAAGGCAGGCAGAAATCACCCTGCCCGACGGGAGAAGGACTGGTGATGATCATCTTTGTCAGTTCCACGATATAGTCGTTGGCCATCCGGCGGTACTCACGGGCCTTCTCTTCTTCGCCCAGGCGGACATGGTAGTCCGCCATGATGCTGAGCGAAAGGATCATCTGGGCCGTCCACTCGCCGGAAATAACGCCGCCGCGGCCGATGTTCGTTCCCTTGGCAAAATCAAATCCCTTCACGCAGACAAGATAGCCTTCCGGCTTTTTGTAGTCCACCTTCACAGCGCAATTCTCTATGGCGAAATCCATGATCTCGTCCGGGTCCATGCCGATATCTTTGAGTTTTCCCGGCCCCACGGCTGCGATCGACCATGCGTATGTATCCGTCGCAATGGTGGCATCTCCCTTGCCGCGCTTGACGATGGGCAGGGAAATCCGCGAATAGGCGTTGGCATTGAGCCACTTCAAGGTCTCTTGCGCCCGCGCGGCGGCTTCGGGATTTCCTGTCGTCTCATACAACATCACATAAAAAGCGTAGGCGTCGAGATTATGCTCCGTGCTGTACCAGGTGACGGTCGGCCCTCCCTTCAATCCTCCTTCCTGGTCACGGATGGTGTCGAGCCAGTGATAGATATCCTCGGCGACTGGCAGATATCTCTTGTCGCCGAAATGACGGGTATACTGCAAGACCGCTATCCCCAGCCAGATGTTGGGGCCGGCATGTGCGATATATTCCGCCACGTCGCCGGTGGAGGCATAATAGGCGTTCGTAAAACCGCCGCCGTTGGCCTGGATGGCGTGCGTGTAGAAATCCAAGATCCGGCCCGCCCGGCCGGCATCGTCGAACAAAGTGAAGCTAATGGTCGCCAGCGCCTGATCATAGGTAAATGCCCAGTCCGCGACATCCGAATCGCCTTCAAAGCTGGCCACCAGGCCCGTGTTGTTGTTCTGGTGCACGGTAAGCCAGCGATAAAACTTATCCACGACTTTCTTCTCTATCGCCTTTCCCTCTTCGACCTTGGCGGTCACATCCATCTCCACCTGGGCCTTGTGGCTGACGAGCCCCGCAAGGTCCGCTTTGAGCTTATCCTGATATTTCTTGAAGAAGTCGATGGAGGCCTGGAGTTGTTCGACCTTCTGCTTTTCATCGCGATTGGTCAGCAGGAGCGCCCTTTCCAGCATCTCGACCCTGCGGCCCGATTGCGACAACAGGAAGTTCATCTCGTCGATCTTAAGCTCGAGCAAGTCCTTTCCTTTTTCCAGGTTCTTCTGGCGCACAAGGGTGTCGGTGAGCCCTCCCAGGAGCTTTTCGTTCTGATAACGCAGACGGGCGTTGTAAAATCCGACGGTCACAAGCCCCAGACTGAGACAGATGGTGAACACGATGGCCATCGCCTTCAGGAACTTGCGCATATCAGCATACCGCAAGATGCGCGCATTGTCGCGTTTCTCGATGCGGACATACCGCATGCCGACCATGTACTGGTTGATGAGCCCTTCCTTGAGGGGCCTGAGCCATGCCGGATGCGCCGTCGCCTGCGCGGGTCTCGTCCCCGAGGGAATATTGATGTTGAGGGCGATCAGGGCCTTGGGGTCGCCGAACAGCCCCATGTCACGCTCGTTGATCTGCGTGACGACCAGACACAAGCCGCCGGCGCTGACGTCCTGGGTAAAAGCCTCCCTCCAATCGCCTTGCGGCGATCCTTCGGCCGAAAGGAAACGGAATTCAACCGGAAAAATGTGGTCGAGACGTTTATAACGGCGGCGCTCTTCGGTCTTGGGGATAGGGGGCGTATGCGTCATATATGTTCACCAGCATCCTGGAAAGCGCGGGCCATCCGGATCCTCTTGGCGATCGGCGGATGATCGTAGAAAAAAATCTCCATTCCGCGCGAAGGCGAAAAATCCGCAAGGTTCTTCTCGCCCAGCTTGCGCATCATGGAGACAAACGCTTCCGTCGCCCCTCGACGCTGTTCGGGACTTCCTTCGGTCGCCCGCGTGGCCTCCAGGGCAAAACGGTCCGCCTGTCTCTCCAAAATCCTCGAAAAACCGTTCTGGAGAGGCAGAAGGACAAACCCGGCGGCAAAAAGGATGAGCAAAAGCAAGGGCAGGGCCGCCACATCGCTGGGGCCCGCAAAACCAAAAACAGCAAGGAAACGGTCGAAGAGAAAATAAGCCAGCCCGAAAGAAAAAAGGCCGGACGCCAGACTGGCCACGACGAGCTTGGCCGTATCATGCCTGAGGTAATGGCCCAATTCATGGGCCAAGACAACTTCAATCTCCTGGGGGCTGAAGGATCCCAAAAGCGTGTCGGCAAGAAAAATCCGCTTGGCGGCGCCGAGGCCGGCGACCATGGCGTTCGCCTTGACTGTTTTTCTGGAAAAATCCAGGACAAAAATATCCTTGAGCCTGACCCCGTAGCGTCCAAAGAGCGCCAGGATCCGGCGCCGGACCTCGCCTTCTTCCAGCGGCCTGACGCGGAAAAACAACGGCAGGATCGCATACGGAAAGATCCGGGCCAGGATGATGCTCAAAAAAAACCAAAAACAGGCGGCCCACAACCACCAGGTCCCGGGAAACTGGGAAAGAAAAAAATAGACGCTTTCTAATAACGCCAAAGAGACGATAAAGGCAACGACGGATTTTTTCAGGAGATCCTTGGACCATTCTCCGAAGGTCTGCCGGCTCAGGTGGAAACGGTGTTCAAGAAAAAACCCTTCAAAAATATCCAGGGGAAGTCCGGCGACAAAAGACAAAAAAAGAAAGCAGGAGATGTAGAGGGCCGCCAGAAGAAAAAAATCCTCCCTCCATGCCAGAAGCCAGACCTTGAGGGCGCGCGACCAGCCCGCGCATAAAAAAACCAGGAGCGCCGCTATGCTGCCGAAAAGGCGAAAAAAGAAGAGGCGATATCGTATCGCCTGGTATCGCCTGGCCTCGGGGGACGAAGAAAGACTGTTATCTTGTGGAGACATCAGGGACATCCTCCGGGCGTTTCAGACGCTTGGCCTTCTCGACCAGCTCCTCGAACCGTTCATCCTGCCGCAGGTTTGAAAGGTCGGGGTCTTTGCACATGAAGGCGATATCTTCATAACCCAGGGCGATCGCTCGTTCGATCGCCTCGAACGACTTCGAGAGGTCGCCCAAGAGCGAAAAACTACAGGCCAGGTTATAATAAACAATGGGGTTGTCGGGCCGCAGCCTGGAAAGTTTCTTGTCGACCCTGAGTCCCTTGCGGTACAGGCCCTTCTTGGTATAGATCTCTCCCAACACGATCAGGGCATCGACATAGTCCGGGCGGCGGCGCAAAATACCCTCAAAAAAAACTATCTGAAAATCCAGGTCTTCTTTAGGTGGTTTCTTTGCCATAGCCATTGTCAAAAAGAAGGACGGTTATCTTACTTTTCTTCCAGGATCACTTGCTGGTTCAACTGGGACGCGATATGTTCGACGATCCTTTTGTATTCCGCGTAATCCTCCACCGTCACGTCGCGCCTCTTGACTTCCAGAACATAAACATAACGCAAATGACGGCTGTCGGTCATCCCGTAGCGGCTCGACAAGGAAAACCACGGCGTGTCCGCCATGACGGGGTTGGGGAGATATTTTACCGCAAGACGGTCGGGTAATTCAACTTCCAATTCATCTTCTTCTACGCGCAGGCCGCCGGTTTGCAAGGGATAGCGGCGCGCCTCCCTGGCGACAACCGACGTATCGAATCCGCTCATCTGGCTCATGATGCGCGACCGCCCCGCCTTGATGAAATATCTGGGGGCTTCAAAACGGTAAAAGAAAATAACAGGATCTTCAAGGCTGTCAGCGTTCTTGATCGTATAATCGAGAAGACGGCCATTTTCGGAAATGGAACGCACCCTCTGCTTGATGCTCTCCTCGATAAGGGAGGGCATCGTGAATCTCAGCCAATACCGCTGGGCCTGAAGGAAGAAACCTTCCGTCTGGAGCCTTCGCTCGCCCAGAATGGACTCGTCCTTGCGGACTTCGATCTTTGTCTTCGTCACGGCGCGGTTATGGGAAGGCTCGAACAACGGCGTTTTTACCAACTCGTAATCCTGGGGATAGAAAACAAGGACCAGCCTGTCCTGGTCCGGCTCCGGCAGGTCCCCGAAAGATGTCGTGGAAGCCGTGGCATCCATAAAAACCAGCCGCCCCCTCACTTTGACCGCGGCAATCGCATGGTTGAACAAAAGACTCGGAAGGTCCTCCTGATTATCCAGTTCGTCATCCGTCGAGATCAAGACAGGATATGCCTCGATACCGGCCTTCTTCAACATCGCGACAAGCAGGATAGCTTTGTCCTTGCAGTCTCCGTATTTATTGCGGAATATCTCCGGGGCCTCATGGGGCTCATAACCGGCATCGCCGTATTCCACCGCCACATAGCGGATCTCCTGCGCGCAATAATCATAGATGACGCGGATCCTTTCTTCTTCCGTCTTTTTGCCTTTCACCAGCTCCTCGACCTTGGCGGCGATCGCGGCATCCGCGCGGATCTTGTCCTGATAGAGATCACGCCACCAGCGATAGATCTCCTCCCAGCTTGCAAACGTCGTCCACAGGACATAGGGGTTGATCTTGGAAACAGGCGGCATGGACGGCTCCGGGATGATCTGCGGCACATCCCTGAACTCCAGGGCATAAATACGGCTGTTTCCTGTCTCGCGGACCTGGGGCGTCATCGTGAAGCCGAACGTATTGTAGCCGGCGTTGACCACCTTATAGCGCAATTGCCGATCCCTGGGAACGGCAAGGGAAACGCGCTGCAAAAGGACCGGCTCGTCCATCTGGAGCCAATAAACACTGTCAAAATCCTTCTTGTTGGGAAGTTTGGTCTGCAGGATCCTCACCTTATATTCGATGACACACCCCGGCGCCACCTCGGGCATGGAAATGATGCGGGCCCGCGCGTTGCTGTAAAGAGGATAATTCAGGTAGAGCGAGACATCCCTGATGTTTTTGTCGCCGACGGATATGACCGTGCCGTCCGGCCGGATGGTGCGGGCATACTCAAGCTCCACGGTCTCGTAGGTCGAATCGTATGGCAGCGTCACCTCGCCATAACCCTCCTTGCCGCGGTCGTTCAATATCTTGACGACATAATGAAGTTCGGATTCAACCTGGAAGTTTTCCGTCAGACGGATCGCTTCGTCCGCCAAAAGATACAGGACGCTGGCATCCGGATAGGCCTCGGCCGCAGGGCTCTTTTCGATCAAAGAACGGACCTCGGGCGAAACGCCGGAAAAACGCGCCTCCGGCATAGACAGGCCGATGAGGGCGATGCGCTCCCGCGCGCGGGCGCCGAACCCGGGATCCTCCTGGATGCGGCGATAGATTTTTAGCGCCTGGTCGTAGAGATTGGATTTCTCTAAAGTCATGGCGTAATAATACAGATAATCAGGGGCCCCTTCTTCGCCCAGGCGATTAAAGACATCGAGGGCCCGGGTGTATTCGCCGTTCTGGAAAAAGGCCTCGGCGAGGAGCGACTGGGATTGAGGCGAGCGGCCGTTTTTCAGGCACTCTATCGCAAGACCAAAACGCCCCATGTTCAGGTAGAGGCGCCCCAGCTTGACGCAGACAATGTCCCTGGCCTGACCTTCGGGCAAGGCAACCAATGTTTTCTCGTAAAGACGGGCGGCTGTCTGCGCAGCAGCCTGGGAAACAGCGGCATAGCGGTCTGCCGTCCACGTCTCGATGTCGGAGACGCGGCAGCCGCAGAGAGACAGACAAAAGAAACATAACAAAAACGACCTTCTTATCAATAAGCGATAAGTCATAAGTTTTAAGTCCTAAGCTTTTTCATCAAACCCTGAGCATCTTTCCTATCTCTTCAGACTTAGCAAACATATCCTTAAAAACGCCATCATTTGCGAGCGCTAAACTGTGTGCCTTACTCCAAACCTTCAAATCTTTAAAGTTCATATTTTCTTCCTAACTTATGTTTTATAACTTACAGCTTAAAGCTATTCTACCGGATACGGCACGTCTTCTCAATGTCGTTTTGATAAACCGTGACGAGACGGCTGGTCACCGGTCCCGGATGGCCGCAACCGACAGGCTTGCCGTTGTATCGTGTCACGGCCGCAACGCCAACGAGGGCGTTCGTCACAAAGATCTCATCGCAGCCATAGAGCCATTCGGGGCCGAATGCCGTCTCATAACAACGGACCTTCATGCCGGCCAGGAGTTCCAAAACTCTCGCTCGCGTGATGCCGGGCAGACAGCCGCCCTCCAGGGACGGCGTCAGGACATCCCCCTGCTTGACACAAAAGACGTTCGTGCGCGACCCTTCCACCACCTCAAAGCCGGCATTCAGGAAAAACGCCTCATCCGCTTTGCGGGAAGCGGCAAACAGGCCGACACGGCGGTAAAAATCCCGATGAGTGGTTTTCACGCAAGGGACGCCGGAAAACCCAGCCCGTTCTTTATCGTACAGAACGGCGGAAAACACAGGGGCTTTCTTCGAAGAAATCTCGACGGGCAACGGCCTCTCCACTATGCAAACTTCTGTTTTGCGGCGACTCGCCCCGCCACAAACCCCATTGGCAGCAGGGGCTGTCGAAACAACCAACCGCAGGGCGCCATCCCGCAGGCCGTTACGCCGGATCAATTCCCTCACAGCCCCCGCAAGTCCCCGGCAGCTCGGGGCTTTAAGGCCGACAACCGGACAGCTTGCATACAAGCGTTCCAGGTGCCTCTCTAGAAGATACACCCTGGCATGGCGCACGCGCATGGTCTCAAACAAACCGGCACCTGACTTCAGGCAGGCCGCGCCGGTGCCGGCCGCAGCCTGCCGGATAAAATGCCCGTCAAGATATAGCTGTTTCATAACTCCTGCTTTCCTGTCAAGGCCTCGAATAAAACGCGTGCCTTGACCAGGGTCTCCTCATATTCCTTCCGGGGATCCGAATCCGCGACAATGCCGCCGCCGACATGAAAGCTCACCCTCTCTTTTTGTTTCAGAAGCGTGCGGATGAGGATGCTGAATTGCAGCGTCTCATGGAAACTCATATATCCCAGCGACCCCGTATAGATGCCGCGGGCTACAGGCTCCAGCTCCTCGATCAATTCCATGGCGCGGATCTTCGGACACCCCGTTATCGACCCGCCGGGGAAACAAGCCCTCAATAAATCCCAACGGTCGCAACTGGGGCCAAGCCGGCCTTCGATCTCCGACGTCGCCTGAAAGACCGTCCGGTAGGCCTCGATGGTCCGCTTCTGGCGCAGACGCACCGTGCCGTAGTCGCAGACCCGTCCGAGATCGTTACGCTCCAGATCGACGACCATCAACAACTCCGCCTTCTCTTTTGCGCTCTCCCACAGCTCCCGCCTGTTCCGCCCATCTTTGCGGCGGTCGCCCGTCCTGGGGCGCGTCCCCTTCATCGGCCTCGTCGTCACCGTCCTGCCGTCGTAAGACAAAAATTGTTCGGGAGAAGCGCTGATAATGCTGAAATCATCGCCGCGAAAAAATGCGCCGAAAGAAACGGGAAAAGCGCGGACGAGACGTTCATAAAGCTGCCAGTCTTCCAAAGAGGTACGGCCGGTGAACCGCTGAGACAGGTTGATCTGGTAAATGTCGCCTGCCGCGATATGCCCCTTGGCCTTCCTGACCGCCGCAAGATATCCTTTTTTGGTAAAATCTGACCGCCAGTCAGACGGGCCCGGCAAAAATGGCTCCTGGCGCAAAACGCGCCCGTCTGGCCCGGATGCTTCCAGCGCGGCCAGCATCTCTTCGAGGCGCCGCCGGGCCCTTTTCTTGCGGCTGCGCCCGTGTTCGGGAAAACCGCTTGAAAAAACAAGCATCTCGTTTTTGAGCCGGTCGAAGACGGCGGCGCCATCATAAAGGCCGAACAGGACATCGGGCACGCCTGTCGGAGGTTTTTTCCTGCGCCGGATATTCTCGAAAGAAAAACCAAAATCATACCCCACGAATCCCGCCGCCCCGCACAAAAACGGATAGGCCAGGCGCTCATCTTCGGCCAGGACGTATTCTTCCAGGCACGACCGCAAGAAGCCGCCGACAGAATCTTTGATCTCCTCTTCCCTGTTTCCTTTCTTGAGTGTCGTGCGGCCGTTCTGGCAGCGCAAGACGGCAAAAGGTAAAACGCCGAAAAAAGAAAAACGGCCGCGCCGGGAATGCCCCTGCGCGCTCTCCAAGAGGAATGCGTGCGGTTCGCCGGAAAAAGACCCAAAATACCGGCGCACAGGCGCCGGGCCTTTGATCAACTTATAGGAAACATGCATCATCTTTCAGGAGAACGGTGTAATTCGGGACGATCTGCGCCGGATGGTACATTTCTTTTGTCCGGCGGATGTTATCAAGACCGACGGCATCCATGATGTTGATCTCTTCAGAGAGGCTGCAGCGACGGCTGAATTCCCGGAAGACATAGGCGGCGATCCCCTTCAGGGCGAGGTCCGCAAATTCAAAGTTAATGCAGAATTTCCCGTCGGAGAGAAGAAAACCGGAGCTGAAGGCCGCCGGGCGGCCGCCGCACTCCACGACCACAGCTTTCGCTTTCAACCCCGCAAACGACCCCAGCATGGCCTCCAAGACCCGGCGGCTGTCGTCGAGCATCGCCAGATAAATATCATCGCGCCCTTTCTCTCTTCGCTGCGCCGCCCACCGGTCATAGAGGCCCAAAACCGCGCGGCGGTCGCCCGGCCGGTACGCCCGCACCCGGGCCCGGCAGTGTTTTTCAAAATAATTGCAAAGGTTCCTCTGGTGCCGGTAGCTGTTGCCGGCGAGCGCGGCCATGTCTCGACGGCGCACGACATACTCGTCGCATTTCTTGTAATGACGAAAGGTTTTATGATCGAACACAGCCAGATCCTCTGCGGCCGCGTTTTCGATGCGCGAGATGTCCCGGTTGCGGTTTTTCTCTTCCATGAACCGGAAACACTCTTTCAAGATCCCTTCATCGCCGCAGCCGAGGGGCGGCAGATACATAAAACAACCGGCCCTATTTTCAAAAAAACAACACAAGGCATCCTGCACAAAGGCCCAGCGGATCGCAAACAAGCGGCGCCAGACGACGATGTTGGCAAAGGCATACGCCGCCAGCGGCCGGCGGACCCTTGAGAGATAACGATCGAAGATCCCGCGGTCAGAAAGACGAAGAAGACGAAGTTTCATGTGTCTATAGGATCAAAGTCCAGGCAAGACGGCCACGACATCATAATCCGACGGATATTCCTGGAATAGCCGCGGCTCTCTCGCCGCCGCATCCTTGAAGGCCTGCGAAAGAAGAAACTTTTTAAGATAGACAATGTATTCGCGGGTCAAGGCATCCTCCAGGTGTTCGCGGATATACGGGCACTTGGTATCCACGGCAAGGACCGCCTGTCCCTCGTGGCGCGCCAGAAGGAACGGATAGATCTGGCAATCGAGCGGCCGGGAAGGATATATCTTGCATTTCCGGCCGGAGGCGTCGAAACAGGAACAGATGAAATGATCCCCGTCGGCCACGAGGTCGATGCGCGCCGCCTGGTGGCCGGAGGCACCCTCATGGCTGAAGACACAGCTGGGGACGATATCTTTTTGCGTCAGCTCCCTGATCTCCTCGAAAAGGAACAAAGGCGACCAGACGCTCGGGTTCTCGGCGAAACGGCAACAGCCGTCGCAGGCTAAACACACGTCCGAAGGGACCACCTGCCGCAAGACGATCATGGCTCTCCTTGAAGTTGGACAAGAACCGTTCTCTCGCGGGGACGGTTATCGAAATCAACCAGGACGATCTGCTGCCAGGTGCCGGAAGCAAGCCTGCCTTTCAAGAAAGGAACGGCGAGAGACGGCTTCAACAGCGAAGCACGCAGGTGGGAAAAACCATTGGCGTCCCCCCAGGTCGCATCATGATGGTATCCCTTCTTCTCCGGGATAAGCTTCTCGAAAAAATCCTTGATGTCCTGTTCCAAGCCTGGCTCATATTCACAGGTCGTCAGGCCGGCTGTGGAACCGACGACAAAAGCAAACGCCGTCCCTTCTTTCAAGCCCGAACGCGCCACGACGCCGGAAACATCCGACGATATATCGACGATATCGCAATGCCCCTTGGTTTGATAAGTCAATTCTTGAGAAAATATCTTCATAGGGTTGTCCGGCGCACGGCACCTTTTTCCCTCAAGGGGGTTATTTAACGACGCTGCCTTCTTTGACGGTGCGGTCGGGCGAAAGTACGGAAACGCCCGTGTCGTCGGAAGCCGCCAGGAGCATCCCCTGGCTCTCGACACCGCGGATGACCGCCGGCTCCAGGTTGTCGACGAGGACGACTTGGCGGCCGACGAGCTTTTCGGCTTCATAAAAAAGACGGATGCCGGCGACGATCTGCTTGATCGTTCCGCCTGCATCGACGGTCAGGACATAAAGGCGGTCCGCCTGGGGGTGGGGTGCGGCCGTCTTGATTGTCGCGATCTTCAACTCTGCCTTCCTGAAATCCTCATAAGTGATCATGGTTCTCTCTTCTTCCTTTGTGTTAGATAATCCAAACGGTTTTTGTTCATCCTTTTAGACGCCAAGGCCTTTGAGTTCTTTTAAGGCCTCCTCGATCATCTCCTTCGGATAGTGGAAATCCTTGAGGTTCCCGGAAAGATAATTGTCATAAGCGGTCAGGTCAAAATGGCCATGACCGCTGTAATTGATCACGATGCATTTGGCTTTCTTCTGTTCCCTGGCAACCAGGGCCTCCTGGATGCCGGCATGGATGGCGTGCGCGGTCTCCGGCGCAGGCAGATGCCCCTCGGTCTTGGCAAAAAGGATCGCCGAAGAAAAGATCCCCGTCTGGGAAACGGAAACGGGACGGATGATCTTTTTATCGATCAGCGCGCTCACGAGAGGTGCACAGCCGTGATAACGCAGCCCGCCGGCGTGGATGCCGGGCGGAATGAAGCTGTGACCGAGTGTATACATCTTCAACAGCGGCGTCAGCTTGGCCGTGTCCCCATAATCGTAACAGAAGGGCCCGGCGGTCATTGTCGGACACGCCGTCGGTTCTACGGCCACGAAATCGATCTTGGCCCCTCTGAGCTTGTCCTTGACGAACGGGAACACAAGCCCCGCAAAATTACTGCCGCCGCCGACACACCCGACAAGGACGTCCGGTTTTTCGCCGATCATCTTGAGCTGTTTTTTGGTTTCCAGACCGATCACGGACTGATGCAAAAGCACGTGATTCAAGACGCTCCCTAAAGAATACTTGGCGTCGTCATGCGTCGCCGCGTCTTCGACCGCCTCGGAAATGGCAATCCCCAGGCTTCCCGGCGTGTGGGGATGCTTTTTAAGGATCTCCCGGCCGGCGCGGGTATGCTCCGAAGGGGACGCAAAGACTTCGGCGCCCCAGATATGCATAAGGGATTTCCTGTGGGGTTTTTGCTCAAAGCTCACCTTGACCATGTAAACGGTGCACTTCAATCCAAAGATGCTGCAGGCGTGGGACAAGGCAGAGCCCCACTGGCCTGCGCCTGTCTCCGTGCAGATGCGGCTGACGCCTTCTTTTTTGTTGTAATACACCTGGGCGATGGCCGTGTTGGCTTTGTGGCTGCCCGGAGGGCTCAAAGATTCATCCTTGTAATAGATCCTTGCCGGTGTCTTTAAGGCCTTCTCAAGGCGTACGGCCCGTTTCAGGGGTGCCGGCCGCCAGATCTTGTAAATCCCGCGGATCTCGTCCGGGATATCGATCCAGCGTTCGCGGCTCAACTCCTGCTTGATCAGGGATCTTGGGAATATCGGCTCCAGTTCCTTGGGATCCAGGGGTTTTTTCGTCGCCGGATTCATGGGCGGCGCCAGCTCAAACGGCAGGTCTGCGGCAACGTTATACCACGCGCGGGGGATGTCTTTTTCAGGCAAGAATATCTTTTCTTCTGAAGCGCGCATACGACCTACTCCTTATTTTTCCTTGAATTTCTCTTCCAGCCTTCTGAGACGGACAAGAATCTCATTGGTTTTAAGATAACCGCAAATCAGCTCGCGGATGAACGCCGTCAGCAGAAAGATGACCAGAAACGCCGCCCCCAGCGAAATCCACGGATGCTGCCGGATAAACTGTCCCCAGGCATCCACCCATGAGGGCCTCTGAAGATGCTGGGAGGCCTGCGTAAAGGCCTCTATCACCGCGTTGCGGAACACTTCGCTATCCTGAAGCACGGGGTCAAAGGAATTATAGGGCATAATCCTCCTGTTTTTAGGACATCATTATACCCTGAGAGAGGGGGATTTTGAATAGAAATCGCGGGACGCGGCTTCTCCTCGCTTGAACGCTCGAAAATTTCTTGCCCAGGGTTGCCGGGCACGAAATTCTCTTCGCAAGCTTCGGAGTGCTCCGCACGGCTATAAGCCGTGCGGGATAATTCCTGCCTGCCGGCAGGCAGAGATGGTTCCTTGTGAAGACGGATGACCTCACCGATCCACCCGCCACTACTGCTTTGGCGGGTTTTGTTCGCCCAAACAATTTACGTTCATTATCATTCCGTAAATTGTGGGCTCACAAAAAAAGAAGGCTGGGGTTAGCCAGCCTTGATGAGTGAAGCGCTTAGTGCGACTCTCTCGCACCCGCTCCTTTCTTGTATAGACAAGTTTACGGATTTTACCGGGCCAAACAAGGGAAAAAACAGCTTTTCAAGAAAGCGTTTTCTTGTTTAGCCCGCCCTAAGGGCGGGCTAAACAACCCCGAGGCTTACTCGGTCTGCTGTTCCAGCAGACCAGGAAAATTTTTGCCGAGTGGCCGGCTGGCGAAGATAGCCAGGCCCTCGTGGCAAAAATTTCCAAGTGTCCGCCACCACTGCGTCGGCGGACATCCGCCAATGCATGAGTGGCGGATGCTTAAGCAAGGGGTCAAATCAAGAAGCTGCTTATTTCTTCTTCAGCCCTTTCGGGGAATCGACGGAAAGGACGTTCGTGGACTGAACGAAGTAAACAGGGTTACCCTCGGCGTCATAACGGTCATCGATCCGGAAGACCTTTGTCGCCACCAGCTTCATCTTGAGGACGGTGCCGTCCTCCAGGAAATACTGGTTGAAATATTCATTGGCCTGATTGATATCAATGGGCGTCGCGTCGACGAGCTCCGCCCCGAAATTAAGCTTCACCTTATCCGCCATATAGGCCTCACTTTGACTGTGATTCGACCGTCTCCTGGGTGTTTTGAATGATCTGTTTGACCCTTGGGTTGTTCATAAACCTGAGAAATTTCTCGTTGGTCCGCAGGTAATCGAGGTCCTGACGCTCGATCGCCTCTTTGATCTTGGGATCGGAGACGATGGCTATCACTTCCTGGTCTTGGGACAGGTCCTGGATGCCGGAGATTGTCTGGGGATTTTCCGTAATGGCCTTCTGGTACTTCTCCCAGTTCAACTCACCCCTGTCTTCGAAGCTCGCGATATCCGTCTCGCGTATGGTCACGAGGCCCATCGTAGAGGTCATGATGCGGTAGTTGCCGTCTTCCTTGCCCAAGACCTGCCCGACAACGACCCCGCCGTCCTTCAATTTAATGAAGGCATTGGCCTTGACCTTCTCCTGGCCCTGTTCGGCCGCAGAGCCGGCCAGCGCAAAAAAGCATAGGCCGCAAAAAATAACGACAGGAATCCCGAGGAAACGCTTGGACCCAAAAATATCTTTATCCTTCGCCGTCTTTTCCATTAGAGTTGTCCTTGCGGGTTTTCAGCCGCAGGCCCGCCTGCGGCCGTGTTTATTCTCTCAACTGCCGTGCCTTTTGTCAAGCAACACCGCCTGCCGCCGGAAACCTCACGGCTCCAGGCACCTGACCACTTCGCCCACATACATCTGGTGGTAATCTTTTTTGGGATAGTTGTCTTCAATCGCTGGATCCAGGAAACATCGAGGATCGATCCTCTGGGCGTAGATCTTTTTGCAGACGATCACCAGGCGTGCCTGGGCAAAATACACCGCCCCGCTCTTGTCGAAACGCGCGGTCAGGCCGGTTGCCTTCACCTTATCCACATCCCTCCCGGATTTCGAGCCGCAAAAAGCCAGGATCTTTTTGTATTTCTTCCCGAAAAAATTCAGCGTGTAAAAAGAATGGCTCTCCATGAATCCGTAGGTATGGCGATTCGGCCGTACGAAACAGAAGCAGACCGGCCTGTGCCACAAAACGCCCCACGCGCCCCAGCTGGCGGTCATCATGTTATGCGCCTCTCGCGTGCCGGCGGCAATCAACATCCAGTCCTTGCCGACAGCCCGGAAAGGATTGTCCTTGATCTGTTCGGGTTTCAATATCATGGATTTCCTGGCCATAACCACCCTCCGAAGACCCTTAACTGCGCAGCGCTGCATTGTCCGTGATCTGGGCCGCGACCAGGCCGACATACTGTTTATCGACGTATCTGACGGACACCAAATCGCCCTGATTGACATCATTGAACGAGATGACTTTGCCGAACTGCTCCACTTTGGTATTATCCGTCACCACAAATGTGATTTCATCGCCGCCCGTGTTGACGACAAGCTTATCGCCGACCCAGTCGACATCGGCGACCCATCCCTGGATCTCCGGCATCCGGGGGACGGCCGCAGGATCCACATCCTCGGCCGGCACATCCCCGCAGCACAGGAGCGCCGCAGACAAAACCATGAATGCTGCCTTTTTCATGTGTATCCTTTCGTTTGGACCTTGCAGAAACCCTTTAAGCTTATTCCTGGGCGGCCAATATCTGAAGACGCCTCAGGACCTCCTGCATCGCCGGAACGGACAGGTCGCGCTCAAGAGAAAACCGCGGCTTGCGGGCAAATATCTTCTTTTCATCCTGCGTCAACAACTCAAAGCCGTCGGCAAACAGCGACAAGACAACCGGCTTCACTTCAGTGCCGGCCAAGAACGCCTGGGCCCTGACCGGCTTATCGGACGTCACAAAAAATTTGGCGAACTCCGCATCCTGCATCCGGACTTCACTCAGCCACCCCAGATACTTGCCGGCGCGGTGCGCCCAGGTCTCCCTCTGGATCTTGACGACAAACGAACTTTTTTTGAAAAGGTGCACTTCAAGATATGAAGGCGAATTCCTGCTTTCCGGTATCAGCCGCACGCGCAGGCGGTAGCCGCCGGCAGAGGCGTCCCAGACCGGGAACAAGGAAAACCGAGCCACACGGCCGCCGAGCTGTCTTGCCAGCGCCTTAAGAACGCCGGCCCTCTTCAGGTTCCATCCGTAATAAAACCCCATAAAAACAGCAAAGATCAGGAACAGAGGACCGAGCTCAACAACCACAGACCAAAAATCCGGGGGAACCGCCGGGGACATACGCCCCGCCTCCAGACGGCCGCACCATGCAAGGCCGGCCGCCGGCAAGCAGAGAACGACAAGACTCTTTCTGAATGACGGTAACGCCCGCCTCATGCTCCTCCCTATGCCATCGACTGCTGCACCCCGCGCTTATCGGCACCTGGCGCTAAATGGTATTGCGCCAGTGTTCCCTCGCGGGAAAATTGCACGGCTATTCCGCCAACTGCGGAAGAAGTTTGCGATAAATATAAACGGTCGCCATCATGACCGTAGGGATGGCGGCGAATATCCCGATCAGCAGCGCCAGCATCCCCAAAAGGACCACGCCGATGCCGGCCAGGTCGAACCAAAAAATATCCCAACGAACACCCTCCGTCGCCTTCGAGCTTAATTTCAACGCCTCTACAGGCCCCGCCTTTTTGTCGATGATGAAATAGGAAAAGAACTGAAAACGCACCGCCCACATGAAGCCGGGCACGACCAGAAGAATGAGGCCGCCCAGGACAATGAGGGAATAAAGAACAGAGCTGGCCAGGTATTTGAAAAAAAGACCATAATCCGTAAAAAGCCTGACAAGTCCCGTCGGCAGGCCGTCATGGATCTGGAGCGTTACACGGATCATCCCCATCTGGACGACAAGGCCGACAGCCCAAAAAACGAAAGTGCCCACGACATGGGCCGCGGGAAAAAGCTTGGGGTCCAGGTGGGAAAAATAGTTCTGCAGCCCGCTGGCGGCCATGACGATCAAGAGTGCGCCGGCAAAAAACCAGAAATGTTTTTTCATCTTTTCCCACCCGAAAGCAAACGCTTCTTGACGGGTAAACCTCTTGGCTTCCATTTCGTCCCCCCCTCTATCTTTGCATGCGGTTATGGACCGTTTTCAGCGGTCAAGGACTTTCAAAAAAGCCTCCACGACATTCGGGGCAAACTGCGTCCCGCTGCCTTTCTTGAGCTCGGCGACAGCGGTCTCTTTGCTGAGCGCATCGCGGTAAGAACGCCTGGATGTCATCGCATCGTAGGCGTCCGCGACGGTCACGATCTGCGCCCAGGGGTCGATCTGGCCCTCTTTGAGCCCGTCGGGATACCCCCGGCCGTCATACCGCTCGTGATGGGAGCGCACAACCGCCAGCATTTTCTTTTCCAGAAAAACGGGCTTCAAGATCTCTTCTCCCGTCACGGGATGCTGTTTGATCGTGGCCCATTCCTCGTCTGTAAGCTTTTCAACCTTGTTGAGGATCCTCTCGTCAATGCCTAACTTGCCGATGTCATGGAGCTGGGCCGTCTCCTTGAGCATATCGGCTTCCTCAGGCGAAAACCCCATCTGGAGGGCGATCGCCCTCGAATAATCGGCCACGCGGTCCGAGTGCCCGCGCGTATAGCTGTCTTTGGCCTCAAGGCCCCGCACCAGAGACTCGACGATACGGTAAAAATAATCACGCAGGGCACGGCGCGATTCAAGCAGGCTCCTTGCCATCTCATTGAAAGAATTCCCCAGCTGGCTGATCTCATCATGGCCTTTGATGTCTACTTTGTAAGCCAGGTCTCCGGCCGCGATACGACGCGTGGCCTCCTGGAGTTCAAGAATGGGCCTGGTTGTCCGGCTGGACACCCAGACGCCCAGGAGAAGAGAAAGAACAATGCCGAGCGCCAGAACGATCAGGAAACGGCGGTTGAGTTCCCGCTCCATGTCGAAGACGTCCCTGGCGGAAATATCGATCCCCAGCACGGCCACAGCCCGGCCCGCCTTGTCGCGCACAGGCGCATAGCCGGACAAGGTGACGCCCCATTCGTCGACCATCAGCTTCTTGTCGGCCGACGGGGCCTCAAACGCCTTTTCCATCTCCGGAAAACGCGAGGCGTCATAGGGGTCGCCGGGATAAGAGGTCAGGACGCGGTTGTTCTTGTCCTTGACCACAGGGTTTATGTCCACGATGAACTGCCAGGCCCCGTGTTTCTCTGTCTGCGTCATCGTATAGATATAAAGGATCCTGGGATTTGTCTCCTTGATCCGGCGCAGGACCGCGGCGATCGCCTGATAAGCTTCGCTATCGACCCCTTGCCTGTCGAGGGGGACGGACATCAGTGTATCACCGTCGATCATAAGGCTTGCCGTCTTTGTCAGGACGATAAGCCCCTGCCTCAACTGCTGAAACTGGGCCTCAAGACTGACGCGATGGATAAGGATATTGCCGAGGAAAGTGACGAGAAACAAAGAAAAGATGAACGCGATGGTGACTTTCGCGCGGAAACTCAGATACAGGGGGAATATTTTCTTCATGGACGAGAAATCGCTCCTGTTTTTGCCGTATCTTTAGCATCAGCATAACGCAAAAACAGGAAAATGGGAACAAAAAAGCCGTAAATGATTGGAAAAAATCAGATACAGCACGGTGGCGAAGAGGATAAAAACTTGTTGAATTCAGGGGGTATTTTTTGTATAATCTTCCCACTCTAAAGATTGCTTCGGGGACGTCGCTTAGCCTGGTTTAAGGCCCTTGATTGTCGATCAAGTGATCGTGGGTTCAAATCCCATCGTCCCCGCCATTTTGCCGTCTCTGGCGGCAAAAGGCGGGTGCCGGAATCTCTGGTTCCGGCCCCGCTCCTTAATAAAAGAGGCCGCACAGTGTGCGGCCTCTTTTTTATGTACCTGGTCCCCTGCAAATTTGCCCCTCGCAAAAACACTCGCAAATTCTGTCGCCCGCCTTCGGCGGCTCCACAATTTACTTCGTTTGCTTCGGGGTGATTTCCTTGCCTTGCTGGGCAAGGCAAGGAAATCTATGGGCGATGAAGGACTGGTTCGACGCACTCGCTCGTTCCTCACTCGCTTGCTCACCACAAGTCGAACCATCCTGAGCAAGCGTCGAGCGCAAACGAGACGCGCGTCGAAGGATCCACCCCAAATTAATGGGCGGTACTGGACTCGAACCAGTAGACCCCCTGAATGTAAATCAGGTGCGCTAACCAATTGCGCTAACCGCCCGATGCCTCTTTCTGTTCCTTTTACGCTCCGGAAAACTTGCCCAGGGCGATAAGCGAAAAGACCATCACGAACAAAGCGACGGTCTCTGTGATACCGAGCACAGCCAGGTAGTTGCCGAACCCCTTGCCGGTCTCGCCCATCGCGTCGCAGGCCACAGCTGCGCACCTGCCCTGCCACAAAGCGGACAAACCGATGGCCAGGCCGCAGAAAGCGCCGATGCCCCACAGATACTGCCCCTTGTTGGCCAGATCCAGGACCTTGTTCATGACGATATTGCCGTAGATCGTCTGCGTCAGGGGCGCGCCGACAAGCGCGACAAGAAGAAAAGACGCTGTCTTGTTCTGCGAAAAGTTCTTCTTCCAGGCGCCGATGGCCGCCATGCCGGCCGTGCCCGCGCCGATCGCAGATCCGCAAGCCGCCAGGGCTAATATAAGAGCTGCACCCAAATCCTTAAACTGTACCAAAACGCTTCCTTCCATCTCTTTCCTCCTTAATCCCGCCTCTGGCGGGATTAGGCCCTCCGCTTATTTGGTATTGCGGCGGCCTACCCCCTTGTGGGGTTAACTCCGAGGCGTATCTTGAGAATTTATGACTGCCCGCCGAGTCCTGGCCCGGCCTGCCGGCCAGGGCCGAGATGAGGCTGGTCGCAGACATAAATTATCAAGATGTTTACGCAAGGAGTCATTCTTTCTCCGATAATGGTTGATACGGCGTCCCCGACCACGTCACGGCCGCGTGCCCCGAAAACTCCAAAACATTCAACCGGACGCCATGCACAAGGACCGACATGGGGCCCAGGACGATATTGAGCGCGTGGCCGGCGATGACGATCGCCACGGCCCCGATGATGCCGATAATCCCCGAAGCGGCGGCGCCGGCGGCCATGAAATTAAAGGCGTCGGCAATGGCGATGGTCGCCAGACCGACGGCAAAAAGACGGATATAAGAAACGACGTCCGTGAAATTATTCACGAGACTCAACGCCAGCGTCCCGAGGCCAGAGCCGACGGCCTTGAAGATATTCTTCTGGAAATTGACGAAGACGACCACGAGTGCGATCCCGGCGACGATGAGATATTTCCCCGCGGAAGGGAAAGGATCGCCCAAAAGCAGGGTCTTGGCCAGGAAAAATGCCGCCCAGATGATGGACAACCACCCCAGCTCCGCCACGGCGACGGGCGACGGCAGGAGGACCGCAAAGCGCCACAGGTGCGCGATCGTCAGGTGGACCGCCCCGATCCCGAAGCAGAGCGCCTGGACAAAACCGGCATCGCTGAGCTGGGGCAGCGGGGCCTTGATACCCAGGTTCACGAGCCAGGCCTGGCCGAAGAAAACGCCGCTCAAGACCCCCCAGACAATAGCGCAGGAACTCAACACATACATAAGAAAGAACGGCGCCTTGTTCTGCACTTTTTTGCCGAACTTGCGATACGCCCAGAGGGTCAGAAGAAAATAAACCATGCCGTATCCGGCGTCGCCGATCAGGATGCCGAAAAACAAGCTGAAAAAAAGCAAAAACGTCGGGCTGATGTCAAGTTCCTTGTATCCCGGGGTGATCTCAAGAAGCTTGAGGACCGGCTGGATAAGAGAGATCCAGCGGGGATTGCGCAACAAGGTCGGGACGCGGTCTTCCGGCGATGGATCGTCCGTCAAAAGGCCCCATCCCTCCTTTTGGGCGGCGCCGGACAACATCTCCATCTGATCCGATGGCGCGTAACCCGTCAGATACGTCAAGGCGCCTTCCTGCCCCATGCCGGCGACGGCCCTGGCAAACTCCAGGTCTTTCTCTAAAATTTTCTTCTGGTGCAAAAAACATTCTTTGTGGCACTGGACAGTCCGGCCTTCCCGGATCAGCTGTTCCATGACGCGCCCGTCTTCTTGCCGGCGTTTTTTCATGGCCGCCAGGCCCATCTTCGGCGGGACAATCTCCTTAAAAGGAATAACGACAGACTCGCGTGAAATGACGGCGCATAGCGCGCTGCCGTTGTGCGTCCTCAAGACCTCCACAACAACGTCCTGGGGAAACTTCTTTAAGTCGGCAACAGGCACCTGATACAACCGCACATAAATGCCCCGGTCGCGCAGCGTTTTTAAAAGCTGGGGATCGAAGTCGCCCCACGGCTCCCATTCGCCGATATTGACCGCCAGACTCCGGGAGAATTCCTTGAGGTGCTGATAGCGTTTCCCCAGATCGACGACATGGAGTACGTCCTGTTTCCAGTCTTTCTCTTTCTTCGGAGCAACGGGGGCTTTCGTCTCATCGACAAAGATCTCTTCCTGCAGGACGGCCAGGGCCTCGTCCAAAAGCTCGATGTCGCGCTGGCACGCCTCGACATCCCCGCCTGCCGGCACCTTGTCGTGCTCGACGTGGACGACGCCCAGCGAACGCAGGCGCTCAACTAAGCCATGCGCATCCTTGGCCTCGACGATAATGCCGACTTTTTTCATAGGTACGATCATGAGGACCTTAATGTGTCCACGACAGCGGACATCCAGCGATATCCTGTGTAACCATCCTTAAAGTGCCCCGCAGGGGCCTTCGGGGTGAAACAGGATGCGATTTCAACTCCCTACCAACATAACACGTTCAATTTTCCTTTTGGCAATCTTGGAACGGCCGACCGCGTTCGTCATCTGGTCGCCGATATAAATCTTAATCAGGCGGATCGCCTCTTCGGCTTCGGGGATCTTGACCTTCTCGAAAAGGTTGACGCGCTGCGTCGTGATCCTCAATTCCTGGCGCAGGATGGCCTGCGCTTCATTGAGGACCTCTATTTCCTTGCGCAAAGACACGATCTCCCTCAAGGCATCCACGGCCTGGTCCACCCAGAGAGGCGTCAGAAACAAATCGTATTCGGCAGGGTCAAAGACAAGGCGCTCAAAGACGGGCAGATCGACGCCCGCGACGTTACGCACCCCGCGGACGGCCTCCCTGGGTTTCAGCCACGCCCCCAAAGAAACGCTTTTGTCCGTCAGCAGGCCCGCCCAGACCTGCCGCTGCGCAATCTTCGACTTCTCTTTGGCTCGCCGGTCCTCCAGGGCTGCGTTCAGATGCAGGATCTCCAGCTGCAACTGCTGTTTTTTCAACTGGAGGGTCGGCAGATAACGCTCGTAGCTCTTGAGGGCATCCCGCTGGCGCTTCAGTTCACCCTTAGTCAGTTTAATCTTTGCCATGTCAAACCAACGACTAACTTTTTGCCTTCCAGTATTTTTCGATCAACGCCTTCTTGATGCCCGTCTCTTCCGGTGAAAAGCATTCGGCCAAAATCTCCCAGCCGCGGTCCAATGCTTTCTCAAGCGAGATATTGACTTCCAGAGACATCATCTGGCTTTCAAAGAGCCCGCCGTAACGCAGGAGCTTTTTGTCCCAGTTCGACATCTGGAAACCCATGGCCTGTTTTTCAAGGGTCTCGCGGTAGCTGGCGAACAACTGGATCATCGTGTCCATGATCGTGCGGTGGTCGTCGCGCGTGGCGCCGTTGACCTGCTGTTTGAGACGGGACAGCGACCCGAAGGGCTCGATCACCTTGTTCTTCAGATAAAACTGCCCTTCGGTGATATATCCCGTATTGTCCGGAACGGGGTGCGTCACGTCGTCGCCGGGCATGGTCGTCGCCGCCAGGATCGTGATGGAGCCCGCCGTGTCGAAATCAACGGCCTTCTCGTAACGGCTGGCGAGCTGGCTGTAGAGGTCGCCCGGATAGCCGCGGTTCGACGGCACCTGCTCCATGGTGATGGAGACCTCTTTGAGGGCGTCGCAGAAATTCGTCATGTCGGTCAAAAGGACCAGGACCCGTTTGCCGGACAATGCGAACTGCTCGGCAACGGCCAGGCTCAAATCGGGCACGAGCAGGCATTCGACCGTCGGGTCTGCGGCCGTGTGGATAAAAAAGATCGCACGCGACAAAGCGCCCTTCTCTTCCAGGGTGTCGCGGAAAAAGAGATAGTCGTCGTGCTTCAGGCCCATGCCGCCCAGGATGATGATGTCCACCTGCGCCTGGATGGCGATGCGGGCCAGGAGGGCGTTATAGGGCTCGCCGGCGATGGAAAAGATCGGCAGTTTCTGGGATTCGACGAGCGAATTGAAGACGTCGATCATGGGGATATTGGTGCGGATCATCCGGCGCGGGATGATGCGCTTGACCGGGTTGACCGACGGCCCGCCGATATCCACGAAGTTTTCGGAGAGCGCCGGACCCCGGTCCAGAGGTTCGCCCGAGCCGTTGAAGATACGCCCCAGGAGATTTTCGCCCGAAGCCACGCGCATGGGATGTCCCAGAAACCTGACCTGGTCGCCCGTGGAGACGCCGCGGCTGCCGGCAAACACCTGGAGCGAGACGCGCTTGCCGTCGATGCGGATGACCTGCGCCAGAGAAACGCCGCTCTTGGTTATGACCTGCGCGATCTCCATGGATCCGACGCCGTCGGCCTCGACGGTGATGACATCGCCTGCGATCTGGATGATATGCGTATAAACTTTATGCACGTTCGCCGTCCTTTTTGGATTTAAGCTGGGTATCGATCAACACCTGGATCTCTTCCTGTATCTTTGTGTATTCAGCCGTGTCCTGCGCCGCCGAGTTCCAGCCGCGGAAGAGCTGGCGCAGCTGGTGGAAGAAATGCAGGGCGCCTTCCTTGTCCGTAAACGCAAAATCCGCCTGCAGGACGTTTTTATAGATAAAACCGTAGATGGCCTTCTGGCGCTCGGCGCTTGTCGCCTCGTCGACAGAGTCGAAGGCATTCTGCTGCAGGTAAACGAAATCGAAAAATTCTCCTTTGAGATAATCCACATAATCCTTAAGCGACGTGCCCTCTTCGCCGATGACTTTCATCATCTGGCCGACATCGTGGCTCTTGCGCAGGATGGCATGGCCTGCGGCGATCTCGCGGGCGTCGATGATGCTGGGATACTTGCTCCAGCTGATCAAAGGGTCGATCGCCGGATACCTGCGCGCATCCGAACGTTCGCGCGAGAGGCCGTGGAAGGCGCCGACGACCTTGAGGGTCGCCTGCGTCACCGGCTCCTCGAAATTGCCGCCCGCAGGACTCACCGTGCCCCCGATCGTGACAGACCCCGTCGTGCCGTCATAAAGCCTGACGACGCCGGCGCGCTCGTAAAAAGAAGCGATGCGCGATTCAAGATAGGCCGGGAAGGCCTCCTCGCCGGGGATCTCTTCCAGCCGGCCCGACATCTCCCGCATGGCCTGCGCCCACCGCGAGGTCGAATCCGCCAAAAGCATGACATTCAATCCCATCTGGCGGTAGTATTCGGCGATGGTCACGGCCGTATAAACGCTCGATTCGCGCGCGGCGACGGGCATGGAACTCGTGTTGCAGATGATGACGGTCCTGTCGCTCAGGGGTTTGCCGGTCTTGGGATCTTTTAATTCCGGGAATGTCTTCAAGGTCTCGACGACCTCGCCGGCGCGTTCGCCGCAGGCGGCGATGATGACGATATCCACGTCCGCATGGCGGCTGATCAGCTGCTGCAGCACGGTCTTTCCGGCGCCGAACGGCCCGGGAACGCAATAGGTCCCGCCGCGCGCGACAGGAAACAGGGAATCGATCAGGCGCATCTTGGTGACAAGGGGTTCCGCCGGCATGAATTTTTCGGCGTAGGCCTTGATGGCGACCTTGACCGGCCAGGTCTGGACCATCCGGCATTCGATGGCCTTGCCGTCAGGATCCCTGAGGCGCGCCACAATGTCTTTGAGGGCATAACGCCCGGCCGCGACGATCTCGGCAACTTCCCACTCCCCCTTCAAATCGAACGGCGCCATGATGGCGTGTTTAAAGATCTTTTCCGGCACGGTGCCGAGTTTGTCGCCCGCCCTGACCTTTTGTCCGACTTTTGCCGATGGCGTAAAATCCCACTGGCTGGCGTCCGGCAGGGAGTCTTTATAAACGCCCCGCTTGAGGAAAAAACCGCATTCCTTGGCCAAGTCAGGCAGGGGATTCTGCAGCCCGTCGAAGATCTGGCCCAGGAGGCCCGGCCCGAGCTCGACGGACAACAACGCGTCCGTGAACGTCACGGCGTCGCCGACCCTGACCCCTGTCGTGCTTTCATACACCTGGGCCTCGGCCTTGTTGCCGCGCACACGGATCACTTCGGCCTTCAGGCGGTCGGCGCCGCAGGCGACATACGCCACTTCGTTCTGGATGACATAATCGTCAAAGGTGATCGCCACCATATTTCCGTTAATCGCCGCCACGCGGCCTTTTCGCTCAAAAGACATATCCTCCCCTTTCAATATACCAAGACGTGAAATGACGAATCACTAAATCCTAATGCCTAATAAATTCCTAATTCTTCCCTTGGTCATTCGGCATTAAGATTTTATTCGTCATTTGGATTTAGGAATTAGGCATTTCTAAGTGTCTCTTCAAGGATCTTCGCCTTGTCCGCCGAAGCGACGCGCTCCCAGCGTTCCAAAATCAACAGTTTCAGTCCGTAAGCCACAAGGACCTCGAAGTCGAAATAATGCCCAAAGGATAATTCGTCGAGCTTTTTCCAGCGTTCTTCGTCCAGGATCTTTTCGGCCTCGAGAGGCACCGGCTGTCTGACCGCGTTAAGCGCCACCTGCACCACCCAGGGGTCCCACCAGCCGTCGTGCCGCAGGTATCTGCCGGCATCCGTCTGCTTGCGGGCCGAACGCAGCTTGACCAATTCGTTGCGCAGGGCGACCTCAAAAAGCCTCCAGGCCTTCAAAAGAGGGATGTCTGCCGGAACGGTGGCGCTCCAATCCGCACCTTCAAGGGCCGAGAGGACGAAAACCTCTTCTTCCGAGATCAGGCCGCGGCAGCCATCGATGAATTTGGCATAGCTCAACGGCAGTTTTTGCCCGAGGTGCAGCATCGGCAACGCTGAAATAACGTATGTATAGTGACCGGCCATAAAATCAGCAATAAATTGTGAGCCTTAAGTTATAAGTCGAAGGGTCGAAGAAAACAGTTTATTTCAAGAATTCCGCCAGCTTCGGACGCACCAGGCCGGAAAGGTAGGCGGCCAGGGCCTTGTCGCTGAAATCAAAATGCGATTTGCCCGCGTCAAAGCTGATGATAAACCCGCCGGCGACCTCGTCGGTGGCCTTCAGGACGATATCCCGCTTCAGCTCGTCCTTCAGACGAGAAAGAAAACCCTGTTCGAGTTTCCGCCGGTCGCCATCCTGCAAAGACACCGTCACCGGGCCCGCATCCTGTCCGCCGTACTGCTGGACGGCCAGCTTCACCAACGCCGCCAGCTCCTGGGGCCCAAGCGCCTGGCGCACGTCGAGCGTGACAACCTTCTCAAGCGTCGCCAGGATCTGCTTCTTCAGCGACAAGACAAGGTCGCGGCCGGCCTGCTTGAGGGCGGCCTCCGAAGCATCCTTCTCCTGACGGATCTTTTCCTGGGCATCGTCCAGCAATTTCCTGGCGTCGCTTTCCGCGCGCGCGACGATCTCATCCGCCTGCTTTTGGGCGCGCGCCTCGATCTCGCGGGCAGCCTTCTGGGCAGACTCCACGCCTTCCTTTTGGATCTTATCTAATAATGCCTTGAGCTCCTGTGCCATATAACCTCACTTCGTTCGGAGTACATAGTAGACAGTATATTTTGAAATGTTATTTACTGACTGCTGCTTTTAACGCTGACCTTTGATTTCTCTTAATATATTTTTCGCGGCAGCCAAGGGATCGGGCGCTTCAAGGATGGGCCGGCCGACGACCAAATAATTGCTGCCCGCGGCTGCGGCGGCTGCGGGGGTTGCGACACGCTTTTGATCCCCGGCATCCCCATCCGGCAGCCTGATCCCGGGCGTCACGATAATAAAATTCTCTCCGCAGGCCTTGCGTACGGCGGCAGCTTCATGCACAGAACAGACAACACCGTCTAAACCGCACTCCTTGGCGGCGCCTGCCCGCTGCAAAACTTCCTCTCCGGCATTGTCCATCGCTTGACTCGTCAGGACCGTCACGCCGACGACCAAAGGCCGACGTTTTTTTGACTTTTGGGCCTGCGTCTGGGCCGCTTTCCCGGCCCTATCCATCATCTCCGCGCCGCCGCAGGTGTGGACCGTCAGCATAAAAATATCCAACTCAACAGCAGCCCCAACGGCAGCAGCAACCGTGTTGGGGATATCATGAAATTTTAAATCTAAAAAAACATCCGCACCTGCCTCGCGGATATATTGGATGACGGCAGGGCCGCAAGCCGTGAAAAGCTGGCTGCCCACCTTAAAATACTTCACGGCAGGATAAAGCTTCCCGACGATATCCTTTGCTTTCCGGAGGCTTTCAACATCTAAAGCAACAATCAAATCAGTTTTCATAAAGTAAGTCCCTGCGCTGTCTGCTGACGACCATCTAGTGTCACCTGTTTTATCAGGAGACATTCAGACTCCCGATAAGCTCTTTTACGTCTTTGTAGTGGTGTTGCGACAGATAAGAGGCAATGCCCTCAACAACTTCGAGAGGAGTACGGGGGTCGACAAAATTGGCGGTTCCGACAGCGACGGCAGTGGCGCCCGCGATCAGGAATTCGACCGCGTCACGGGAATTCATGATACCACCCATGCCGACGATAGGCAAACTGATTTTGTTGTAGACCTGCCAGACCATGCGCAGCGCCATCGGCTTGATCGCCGGACCGCTCAACCCGCCCGTGATATTGCCCAAGACGGGCCTGCGCGTCTCGACGTCGACGGCCATGCCCAAGAAGGTATTGACGAGACTGACCGCATCGGCGCCGGCGTCCTGGACAGCCCGGGCGATCCTCGTGATATCGCTGACATTCGGCGACAATTTGACGATCAGGGTGCGGTCCGTCTTCTGACGCACGTCCCGGACGACCCTGTGCGTCAATTCCTCGTCCTGGGAGATGATCTTGTCTTTATATTCGATGTTGGGGCAGGAGATATTGAGCTCGTAAGCCGCGACTTCAGGGTAGGCGTTAAGCGCCTCGATGATCTCGCCGTATTCGCTGCTCGTCTCGCCGCCGACGCTCACAATCAACTTTGTCCCCGCAGCCCGGCACGCCGGCAGCTTCTCCCGGATAAAATCCTCCAGCCCTTCGTTCTGCAGGCCGATGGCGTTGAGCATCCCGCCGGTCGTCTCGCAGATGCGCGGCGGCCGGTTGCCTTCCCGGCGGTTCTTGGTGATGGTCTTTGTCACGATCGCGCCCAGGCGGGCGGGATCGACGTAATCCGCATATTCCCGTCCGTAACCGAACGTGCCCGACGCCACCATGACAGGATTTTGCAGCTTCAAACTGCCGATGGCCACCTTAAGGTTCGGTTTGCTCATGAATATTCCTACCTGCACAAAAGACTGTAAATGAGAACCCCCAGAACGAATAAAGTCACGGCCACATAAAGCTTGTCGCGTTGATAAGCGAACGCGAAAAGCGATAAAGCCACACGCGCCAGAGGCGTTGCAATCAGAAGCAGCAGACCCAATTGAATAAGGCCGCGGCCGTGCATCGCCAACGCATTCTTGACGATCCCGCCCACGTGGCACAATCCTTCGGGCTCCCCCTGGAAAACCCGGTAATCGACGGTTTCGAGGCCGTGGCGGGACAGATACACGAGGCCTCCCAAAAACACCACCGAACCGGAAAAAACAACTCCCGCCCTCAACAAGCCCCCGATAATGAACTCCATGCGGTGATTCATCGATGCCGGAGCTGCCGTATTCATTTTATTATCCATCCTTTTAGACCCGAATAGATCATCTCCGCAGCCAAAACAACGATCACAGCGCCGAAAATCGTCCTTAATTTCCTTGTCTCCGCGCCGAAAAGATGCCGGGCCCCCAGCATCGAACCAATCAGGACCCCCAAGACGACCGGCATGGTCAAGACAGGATCGATATATCCTTTATTGAGATAAATGCCGGCGCTGGCCGCGGCCGTCACGCCGATCATAAAATTACTGGTAGCTGTCGAAACCTTGAAAGGAAGGCGCATGGCCTGGTCCATGGCCAAGACTTTGACCGCGCCGGAACCAATGCCCAGCAATCCCGAAAGTACGCCTGCAATCGCCATCAAGCCGAACCCGGCCGGGACAGAACGAACACCATAAGACTTTGGGCCATGCGGCGTCGGATAGGCCCCGTTCATCTTCAAGAGAGCAGCAAATCGGTCCGATACCTGGGTCCGGCCGCTTTCATCCTGGGGCCTGCCGGATAAATACGCGGAATTCATGAGGACGAGGCCGAAAATGACGGCAATCGCATGCGTGGGCAACCGCAAGGCCAGAAATGCCCCCACAACCGCACCCGCCGTTGTTGCAATCTCCAAAAACATTCCGATCCGGATATTGCTGAAGCCCTCCCGGACATAAGCTGCGGCGGCGCCGGAAGACGTAGCAATCACGGCGATCAGCGAGGTGCCGATGGCATAACGGATATCCACGCCGAAAGCCAATGTCAGCATCGGAATGATGATAAAACCGCCCCCCAGACCCGTCAAAGAACCGAGATATCCTGCCACGGACGAACCAAGACCGATCAATATGGTCAATATCAAGACATTCATAAACCCCTAATCGCCCCAGATGATCTCTTCGGCATCGAAGACAGGTCCGTCGTGGCAGATGCGCCGGTAACCCGACACCGTGCGGATGACGCACCCCAGGCACGCACCCAAGCCGCACCCCATAAATTCTTCGAGGGACACCTGCGCGGCAAGACCCTTTTGTTGCGCAAAACCGGCGACAGCCGCCAGCATGGGCTTGGGACCGCAGGCGCAGATGACCGGCGCACCTTCTTGCCCGTCCGCCGAGACGGCAACGTCTCCTGCCGACGGCAACAAGGTCTTTAAAAGATCGGTCACACGGCCCTTAAAACCCCTGGATCCATCTTCCGTTGCCACATGGACCTCGCACCCCAAATCCTTGAATTCTTTTTCCCTGATGATATGGTCTTTATTCCTTCCGCCGATAAGCACGATGATCTTCGGCCCCTCTTCTTTTTCTTTCCGTTCTTCGCGGATCGCCCTGACCAAAAAAAACAGAGGCGCTACGCCCATCCCTCCGGCCACGATATAGACACAGCGGCTGTAACGGATCTTCTTAAGATCAAAACCGCGACCCAGGGGTCCCAGGATATCGATCTGCGTCAAAGGGCGCTTTTCGGCCAACAGCGCCGTACCCTTGCCGACGACCTCATAGAGGATCCTCACAACATGTTTCTTCCGGCCGTTCTTTGAACGCGCCTGCCAGACGGCGTCATGAATGCTCAAAGGCCTGCGCAGGAGAGGATCGAAAGAATCTTCGATGCGTATATGCAGGAACTGCCCCGGTTCGGGCCTCGCAAATCCTGCCGGAGCGCAAAATTCCAAAAGCAGGTATTTGTCTCTCAAGAAAACATTGCTTGCGATCTGCGCTTTCATAGGATCAAGGCTTCTGGGGGGCCGTTCCCTCCGGCGTCTTTCGGGGAAGGGCCTTATTCTTCTTTTGCATGATTGCCTGCCGGAATGACATGAGCGATTGCTGCTTGGCCTGCTCCGCGGCCTTCATCTGAGACGAAGCCTCGTCGAGCAGCCCCCGCTCCAAGGCGCCGAACACCATGTATGTCGCCTTCAAATACGCCAGATAGGCCTCATGGCCCTGTTTGAACAAAGGCGGCACCGTCAAGGCGTTCAACTCGGAATACACGAGGTCCAACGACTGGCGCGCGTTGGCAAAATCATCAC
>Ga0302253_1000250_pt1 | contig 50044 bp, 52 predicted proteins | sample AAG_RA_Trp_MG_FD_193537 | JGI IMG/M metagenome (GOLD analysis project Ga0302253, IMG submission 193537) | Enriched activated sludge microbial communities from anaerobic digester in WTTP, New Holstein, Wisconsin, United States - AAG_RA_Trp | ecosystem: Engineered > Bioreactor > Anaerobic >...
CGTGGCACCCGCCCCGTACCGCGAGCGCCTTGAGACACTGGAGATCCTCCGCTGCTATCATGCTTATCAAAATTGAGATGCTTATTATTTATGAGTTGCTCTTGGCCTTACTTCCCGTCGGGATTCGTTTCTTGTCGAAATTGCGTTCGTTAATTATTTAACGCCCGGGCTCCATGGTTATGAGCATGAAATCCGGTTTGCGGAACCAGCTCGCCGAGAAGATGGCAGGCGAAATTACGCTGTCGGACTCACCGGGACACGCGCTGAAGAAGTGGCGCATGAACTTCGAGATCGCTCCGGGCGTCCTTTCAGAACGCCTGGGCGTCTCTCCCTCGGTCATCTCCGATTACGAGAGTGGCAGAAGGAAAAGCCCCGGAACTGCCGTTGTCGGCAAGATTGTCGACACCATCCTTGCCATTGACGAGGAGGACGGCGGAAAACACATCCAGAAATATTCAACCATGCTCTTTTCAAATGTCGAGGATGACGTGATCTACGACCTCCACGAGTACGAGAACCCGGTCGCCCTGCAGGAATTCGCAGACGTTATCGGGTGCTCGCTGCTCTGCGGGTCTGCCGACCAGGCCATCTTCGGCTACACGGTGGTCAACAGCCTGAACGCGATCATGCAGCTCTCCAGTAACGAGTTCAACCGCATCTACGGCTGGAGCACCGAGCGGGCGCTGGTCTTCACCAATGTCTCGACCGGCAAATCGCCGATGGTTGCGATCCGCGTTACGCCGTTCAAGCCACGGTGCGTGGTGCTGCAGGGGATCGATGCCCCTGATGTACACCCGATCGTGACAAAGATGGCGGAGAAGGACCGGATCACCGTGTTCTGCACGAGCATGGACATTGACAAAATCGTGAGTACCCTGAGGGAACAGAAATGGTAGGCATCATCACGTACGGTGTATACATACCGAGATACCGTATCAAGGTCGAGGAGATTGCCCGGGTCTGGGGTGCAAACGCATCTGATATTACCGGGGGCCTGGGCGTTTTCGAGAAATCGGTACCGGACATGGACGAGGACGCGGCAACGTTTGCCGTTGAAGCAGCACGGAACTCCCTGCGCCGCAGGGCCGTGAACCCCGAGGAGATCGGGGCCGTGTACGTGGGCAGCGAGTCCCACCCGTATGCGGTGAAACCAACTGCGTGCACAGTGGGAGAGGCAATCGGCGCAACGCCGACTATGACCGCAGCGGACCTCGAGTTTGCCTGCAAGGCGGGAACCGCCGGCATACAGGCCTGCATGGGCATGGTCAAGAGCGGGATGATCAAGTACGGTCTTGCGATAGGCTCCGACGTATCACAGGGTGCGCCGGGCGATGCGCTCGAATACACCGCGGCCGCGGGAGGAGCGGCATACATCATCGGGAACGATGATCCCATCGCAACCCTGAACCACACCTGCTCGTTCACCACGGACACGCCCGACTTCTGGCGCCGTGAGGGGCAGGACTATCCCCGCCACGGGGGCCGGTTTACCGGTGACCCGGGATACTTCAAGCACGTGAAAGGTGCAAGCCACCTCATGCTCGAACAGATGAAGACAACCCCGAAGGACTACACCTACGCGGTCTTCCACCAGCCCAACGCGAAATTCCCGCAGAAGGTTGCAAAGGACCTCGGGTTTACCTCGGAACAGATCAAGCCGGGCCTTGCCGTCCCGCGCCTCGGCAACACCTACTCGGGCGCATCCCCAATCGGCCTTGCCGCAACGCTGGATATCGCAAAACCGGGCGACCACATATTCGTCTGCTCCTTCGGCTCCGGCGCCGGCAGCGATGCCTTCGACATCACGGTCACCGACGCGATTAAGGATAAGATCAACCGCGCCGCAGCACCCTCCGTTGAGAAACTGCTGGCAAACCCAATCTACCTGGATTATGCGAAATATGCGAAACACAAGGGGAAACTGGTGATGCAGGCATGAGAGACGTTGCAGTAATCGGTATCGGGTGCACTAAGTTCGGCGAGCACTGGAACCGCTCGTTCCGTGACCTCTTTGTCGAGGCAGGATCGCTTGCTTTCGAAGATGCGAAGATGTCCGGCGAGAAGATCGATGCAATGTATGTCGGCAACATGAGCGCCGGCCGGTTCGTTGAGCAGGAGCACATCGGCGCCCTGATCGCGGACTACGCAGGTATGGCGTCCCGCCATATCCCGTCGACCCGTGTCGAGGCTGCCTGCGCATCGGGCGGCCTTGCCTTCCGGCAGGCGGTTATCGCCGTCGCAAGCGGCATGGAGGATATCGTTGTCGCGGCCGGCGTCGAGAAGATGACCGATGTCGAGCCCGGCGCGAGCACCGATGCCCTGACCGGAGCAGCGGATCGCGAGTGGGAAGGATTTGTCGGCGCAACCTTCCCCGGCCTGTATGCGATGATCGCAACCGACTACATGCACAAGTACGGCATGACACGCGAACAGCTGGCGCATGTTGCGGTGAAGAACCATTACAACGGGGCACGGAACCCCATCGCCCAGTTCCCCTCGGAGATCACGCTCGAGACCGTGCTGAAGTCAACCATGGTGGCCGAGCCCCTCCGGCTCTTCGACTGCTCGCCCATCACCGACGGTGCGGCGGCCGTGATCGTTGCCCCTCTTGAACGGGCAAAGGAGTTCACGGACACCCCCATCAAGGTACTGGCGACAGCACAGGCAAGCGACTCGATCGCCCTGCATGACCGGCGCGATATCTCGACCCTGGACGCATCCGTTGCCGCAGGTCAGCGGGCCTTCAAGATGGCGAAGCTCACCCAGAAGGATATCAACATGGTGGAAGTCCACGACTGTTTCTCGATTGCAGAGATCTGCGCCATCGAGGACCTCGGGTTCTGCAAGAAGGGCACGGCCGGCAAGTTCACCGCTGACGGCGAGACCGCGCTCGGCGGGAAGATCCCGGTCAACACAAGCGGGGGCCTCAAGTCCTGCGGTCACCCGGTCGGGGCCACCGGCATCAAGCAGGTATGCGAGATTGTCACCCAGCTCCGTGGCGATGCGGGCAGGCGCCAGGTCGAGAACGCCAAAATCGGCATGACTCACAACGTGGGCGGTACCGGTGCCACCGTGGCAGTGCACATCCTCGGGAGGGTATAACATGACCGTTGCACGATTCTGGAGAAAGATCCCCCAGCGTTACAACCTGATCGGCACGAAATGCACGACCTGTGGCCGGCACTTCTTCCCCCCGCGGACCTTCTGTCCCGACTGCCGGCGGAATGGCAAGATCGTGGACCACAAGTTCGCGGGAATGGGAACCGTCGTGACCTACACGATCATCATGACCGAACCCGACCAGTTCGCATCCCCCGGACCGTATGTGCTTGCCATCATCAAGCTCGACGAGGGCCCGCAGATGACCTCGCAGGTTATCTGCGACCCGAAAGAGGCAAAGATCGGCATGCGGGTAAAAAGCGTCTTCCGCAGGATCGCCACCGATGGCGAGAGCGGCATCATCCACTATGGCACAAAGTTCGTGCCGGTGGAGTAGTCCTCTCTTTTTCTCTTCAACGATCAGGAACGCAAATTTTCTGGGGCCACCCATTCTCTTCCACTAACGCACCGGGTTCATGGCTGCGACACCGCGATGTCATATACCGCGTGCCACTGGGCGGGCGAGTACGAACGCACGACCCGTTCAGCAGTAACCGTACCACCGAGTTCCCGGATCCGCGCCGTGTGCTCCCCTTCGGCAGATACGAGCGAGTAGAAATGGATTGCCCCGCCCGGCTGCACCAGACGGAACGCTTCCGGCAAAAATTCCGTGCCGGCAAGGGGCAGGTTCATGACCACCCGGTCGAACCGCCACGGGAGGACTCGGGCAAGGTGCCGGGCGTCCGCGAGCAGCGGGAGGACGTTGGCCATCCGATTCCTGTTCAGATTCTCCAGCATCAGGGCAACCGCTTTCGGGTTGAGATCCACGGCAACGACAAGCGATGCCCGTTTCGCCAGCGTGATCGCAAACGGCCCGACACCGGCAAACATGTCGAGCACCAGCTCCCCCTCCCTCACCTGCGTAAGGATGCGCTGGCGCTCCGTGGAGAGCCGGGCGGAAAAGTAGGCGCCGGCAAGGTCCACGGCAAAGGCATGCCCGTGCTCGGTCACGAGCGTGCGGGTGGTCGGCTTCCCGGCAAGGATGGAGAACTCACGGGTCCGGTACTCCCCATGGACCTCCCCCTCAGAAAAGACAACCGTGTGGAGCGAGGGGCGGGATGCCAGCAGCTGCTGTGCACTGGTGGGATCGTTCTCCTGCATGATGGCAATCCCCCCCACCAGCTCGTGCCGGGGCAGCGGTTCCCTGCCCGGGTGCGCCTCGAACTCAAACCAGGCCGCGCCATCGCGCTCTTCACGGAGCGGCAGGATGAGGTCGGAACCCTCGCGCAGGACTTTGAGGGAGGGATCGAGCGCGCCCTCCCGTATGAGCGCCTGCCGCACCTCCTCCCCCTGCCGTGCTGGGACGCGGAGCCCCCACCGACCTGCCGTCCTTCCGACCACGTGTATCATAAGAGTATAGGTGCTAACCATTAATCATGGCTGATGATGCACAGCGCCGCCCTGAGGGGCAGGCCGGCGGCGCACAATCAGGTCAGGACAAAGAGAGGGATGCCGTTATTCACGCCAGACTGAAAGACGGGACGCTGAAGATCTACGAACTGGAAAAGGAGCTCATGCCCATCGACGCCATCCGCGTCCGGCGCGGGTTCATCGAGCAGGAGACGGGGGCAAAACTCGATAACATCGGCATCTTCAGTATCGACGTTGACCGCGTGACAAAGCGCAACTGCGAGAACATGATCGGGACCGTGCAGGTGCCGGTCGGCGTTGCCGGGCCGGTTCTCGTCAACGGGGGCAATGCCGGTGGGAAGTACTGGCTCCCGCTCGCGACAACGGAAGGGGCGCTTGTCGCCTCGGTCAACCGCGGCTGCAACGCGATCACGAAGGCCGGCGGGGCAGAAGTCCGGATCCTCCATGACGGCATGACCCGGGCGCCCGTCTTTGCAACAGAGAGCGTTGCGCACGCGGTACAAGTTTGTGACTGGGTGAAAGTCCACCGCGATGAGCTGAGGGCTGCGGCTGAGAGCACGACCTCGCACGGAAAACTGACCGACATCGTCACATTCGTGACCGGCACCAGCGTTTACGTGAGGATGGAGTTCGACACCAAGGATGCGATGGGCATGAACATGGTAACCATCGCAAGCGCGAAAGTCGCCGACCTGATCGCGCAGGGCACCGGTGCACGACTCATCGCACTCTCGGGCAACATGTGCGCCGATAAGAAGCCGGCAGCCATCAATGGTATCATGGGCCGGGGCCGGAGCGTTGTTGCCGGGGTCGCCCTCACCCATGAGCAGGTCAAAACGATCTTCAAAACAGACGCTAAGTCCCTTTTCGAGGTGAACTACCGGAAGAACCTCGTCGGATCAGCCCGTGCCGGTGCCATGGGATTCAATGCGCACGCGGCCAACATCGTTGCGGCCATGTTCATTGCCTGCGGCCAAGACGCGGCCCACGCAATCGACGGGAGCACCTGCATCACCACGGTCGACCAGACAGAGACGGGAGTCTATGTTTCCGTCACGCTGCCCTCTCTTCCGGTCGGGACCGTTGGCGGGGGCACGGGAGTTGACACCCAGCAGGAATGTCTAAAACTTCTTGGCGTTGCCGGAAGCGGAACTCCTCCGGGCACGAACGCGAAGAAACTCGCGGAGATCATCGGCGCAGGCGTCCTTGCAGGCGAACTCTCCCTCCTCGGCGCCCTTGCCGCCCAGCACCTGGCCCGTGCCCACCAGCAGCTCGGCCGGGGATAAGATAATCCCCCGTTTTTGGAATTTTTCTGTGTTTTTAAAAAGTGATTACTGCTTCACCCGCTTATCCGGGAAGAGCTCGTCAAAAGGATTTCTCCTCCGGGTTCAGGTACCTGAACGCCTTCAGCCTGCCGGTGCGCATCCCAACCCAGTAGATGATCATGGGGAGGACGAGGACCGGCACCGAGAGGAAGAGGGACCCGGAAAGATCGGGGTTGAAAGCCAGTACGACAAGAGCGATTACTTCCAGCACCACGCCGACAATAACCGGCATCCAGGGTGAGAGTGGTGCAGGGGCAATGATATCGGTATCGATGTACCCGCGCTCGTAAATCCTCCTGCGGAAGACCACCTGCGCCCAGCAGATGGAGATCCAGCAGATAGCACCGGTGAATGCCGAGACGGACAGGAGCCAGATATAGAGCTGGCCTTCGCCGTTCGTGAACCACCAGAGGGAGAGGACGAGCCAGCAGCACGCAAGGGTGACGAGTGTCCCGACCATGGGGACGCAGTTGCGGTTCAGTCGTCCGAGGAATTTGGGTGCCATCCCTTCAATCGAGAGGCCGTACAGGGCGCGGACCGCCCCGTAGAATCCGCTGTTCGCGCAGGAGAACGCCGCGGTCAGGACAATGAAGGAGAGGATGGCGGCGGCTTCCTGAAACCCGTACTTGGCAAGCGCCGTTGAGAAGACGCTGTCCGTGAGCCCGGCCTCGGCAAACGGGATGATGAGGATGAGGAAGAAGATCGGGAGGATGTCAACACGGATGATCCGGTGTACCACCTGGCGGCAGGCCTTCGGCACGGTCTGCTTCGGGTTCTGGGTCTCTGCGGCAGCAAGGCCCACGATCTCCGAGCCCTGGAAATTCACCAGGATCAGGGCCATGTTTGCGACAAGGATGAACGCCCCGGCCGGGAAGATGTCGTCATACAGGTTCCCGCCCGGCGGGAAGACCACGCTCGTCCCGATAAACCCTGCCGTCCCGATAAGCCCCAGCACAATGAGGGCTGCCACTGCGCAGAAGATGACATTGTGCGCGATCTTGACAATCGCAAGCGAGCTCTCCACCAGGCCGAACCCCCCGACATGGATCAGGTTCAGGATGGTGATCATCAGGAGGAACGCAATTGCCCACAATACCACCGGCACGGTGGGGACAAAGACATGCATGATGATGCCCCCGGCAACGGCTTCTGACGGGATATAAGCGCACCAGTTGAACCAGTAACTCCAGCCGGTTCCGACAGCCCAGGTGGGGGAGATGAACTCCGCCGAGTAACTGATGAAGTTTCCCTGCCGCGGGACATTGACCAGCAGCTCGGCAAACGACTGCATCACCGTGTAGATGATGAGGCCCCCGATGGCGTAGAGCAGGATGACGCTTGGCCCCATCTGGGAGATGAGATACCCGGTGCCGAGGAAATAGCAGGAGCCGATGATACCCCCGATCGCGATCAGGTTGGCCATCCACGGGCGGATGCCACGCTTCAGCCCGAACTCTCCCATGGGCGGCAGCGGATCGCGGGGGCGGTGGTGGTGCGCTTTGCTCTCTTCGATCTCTTCCTTCACTTGATCAGCGTCCGGGAAAGGAAAGTCCGGCTTGTCGCTGTCACGAGCAGGGTCACGGGGAGGAGTGGGGGGTGTCACACGGCATTCACTTGTTCCACGATCAGTAGACCATTGATGCTGCATCCGGGAAAAAAACCGTTTTCATTTAATCCGGACAATCATGAAGCGCGACAAGAGATATGGAGATCTAGAACCGGAACCATTTCATCATGACGATTGCATCCTCGCCATTCGCGTAATAGTGCTCAATCCCGAAAACTTCGCGGTACCTCATCCGGTGGTAAAAGCGCTGGGCCGCGGTATTGGAGACCCGGACTTCCAGCTGAACACCTGTGGCCAGTTCCAGCGCGAACTGGTGCTCGACACGGTTCACGAGCAGCTTTGCGATCCCCCGCCGGCGGTACCGCGGGCTGACCCCGAGATTGCAAAGATGGCCGTAGATGTTCTCACCGGTGTCCTCGAGGCCCCCGACAACGAACCCGACAACAGCGCCATCGCACTCGGCGACAAAATAGGTGGTGGGATAGTACGTCAGCGCTTCGAGAAAGACCGCCTGCTCCCAGGGGTCGATGAACGACTCCTTCTCGATGGCAACGATCGCCGCGATATCAGCGGGTGTTGCCCGGCGGATCTGGGGCAGCGGGAAGAGGGCGAGATCATGGGGCCGGATCATAAGACAGTCTCCTGGTGCCTGCCGGATTCTGGTTACTATCCTTGAGCGCTTGGTATTCATAGCATTTGTCCTGCGATCGTTTGCAGAACGTCCGGTATGTCGGGGTGAGTCTGCGTTATATGGGATCACACACAATAATGAGAGCACGTAAACGTACTGTCAGTGCGCGGGGTCTTGCATGGTGAGGATATATCGTTTTTCAGGGGTGCGGCCGGTGAAAGAAGCAGCGCCGGAGATCGCGGCAGTGCCGTACGACGTAGTGACCGCTGACGAGGCAAAGGCTATCATTGCACAGAATCCGAAGAGTTTCCTGCGCGTGAGCCGTCCCGATGCCGAACTCCCGGGCATTCCCTCCCACGATGACCGCGTGTACCAGCGGGCGCGGGAGATGTTCCTCCTCCTTGAGCGGGAGGGGCTCATGAAGAAGGACAGAGAACCCGGCATGTACCTGTACCGGGCACAGCAGGACGGGGATACCTTCCTTGGCCTCTGCTGCTGTCTCGATGTAGACGATTACCGGAAGAATAAGATCCGCCGCCATGAGCTGACAAGGTACGACAAGGAGGAAGACCGGACCCGGCATATCGAGGCGGTTGGTGCCCATAACGGGCCGGTGGTCCTTCTCTACCGCGACAATGCGGGAATCTTCTCTTTCATCGAATCGCAGGTTACCCGCACACAGCCGCCGGTTGCCGAAGTGCGTACGGGGCAGGGGGCACTCCACCAGATCTTCCGGATCGCGGATCCCGGAGTCCTGGCTGAACTCGAACAGCGCTTCGCCGAGGTCCCGACGCTCTATATCGCCGACGGCCACCACCGCGCCAAGGCATCGGTGAACCTTGCCGATAAGATCCTTGCCTCAGGTAAGACGCCAAGTGATGAGGTCTGCCGGTTCATGGGAGTCATGTTCGCCCACAACCGGGTGAAGATCCACGGGTACAGTCGTCTCCTTACCGATCTTGGATCCTATTCTCCCGATACGTTCCTGGAGGAACTCGGGAAGTATTTCACGGTCCGGCCGTACTCGGCGGTTGATGGCAGCGTATACAATATTACCCCCGCTATCGCTGATCCCGCGAAATATCACGTGGTTCATCTCTATCTCAGGGGAACGTGGTACGAATGCACGCGCCCGCAGGAGACCGGAGCAGAAACCCCTGACACGCTTGACGTCGCCGTTCTCCAGAAGCACGTGCTCGAAGGAATGCTGGGTATCACCGATCCAAGGGGCGATGCACGCCTCCAGTACCTGGGCGGGGCCCGTCCGGTCTCCGATCTCGAGAAACTCGTAGATGACGGGACCTACCGGCTCGCATTCGCTATGCAGCCGGTGAAGGTGGAAACGGTCCTCTCGATTGCCGACGCGGAAGGCATCATGCCACCGAAGTCAACCTGGTTCGAACCCAAGCTGCTGAGCGGTCTCGTTGTCCATTCGTTCGATTGAGACCTTCCGCCGCTTTTTCATCCGATCCTTTATTGTTTTTTAAAACGATGGTGTATGGTATGATTACCATCGCACTCCCGAAAGGCAGCCTTGAGGCGCAGACTCTCCAGCTGTTCAAGGAGGCAGACCTCGAGGTCCGGCGCACGGACCGCGATTATAACCCCCGGATCGATGATCCCCGGATCGGGAAGATCAAGATCCTCCGCCCGCAGGAGATCCCGACCTATGTGGACAAGGGATACTTTGACCTCGGCATCTCCGGTCTTGACTGGATCACCGAGACCGGTTCCGATGTCGTTGAGGTGGCAGACCTCTCCTACAGCAAGACCGGCGAGGGAAACGTCAAGATCGTTGTTGCGGTGCACCGTGACGAGCCCATCGAGAACGTCAGCCAGATCCGGCCAAACAGCCGGGTCACGACCGAATACCCTGAGCTCACGAAGAAGTTCTTCGAGGACCTGAAGATCCCGGTCCAGCTCTTCCACTCCTTTGGCGCATCGGAGGCAAAGGTTCCCGACCTGATGGACGTTGTCGTGGACCTCACCGAGACCGGGACAACGCTCCGGAAGAACGGCCTCAAGATCATCGGCCAGATCATGGAATCCCACACGGCGATCATCGCGAACAAGGCAAGCTGGGCAGACCCGGAGAAGCGGCGCGAGATCGAGGAGATCCGGACCCTGCTCTTCGGTGTCATCGATGCCCGGCACAAGGTCCTTCTTACGATGAACGTCCCGACAGCGTCCATGGAGAAGATCGTTGCGGCATTGCCGGCGATGAAAAAGCCGACAGTCAGCCGGCTCCACGGGATCGACTACTACAGTATCCAGACCGTTGTGCCGAAGGGATCGGTCAACGGGCTCATCCCGAAACTCAAGAAGTGCGGCGCCGAGGACATTCTCGAGATCCCGATCTCGAAGATTGTGCCGTGATACAGGCACGGTAAAAAATTTTCAATTAATTCTTTTTGCGCGGTATTTTTTCGTCTATGGTTATCAGTAACTGTTGCGACACATAAAACGGTATGCATTCTGATGCGCTCGCAATGATGATTCGCAATCGGATACGGTGTGAAAAAAAGCGTTTTTTAGGTCGCTCTGTACATCAATTATTCGAGTTTGATATAGATCGTCCCTCCCGATGTACTGATACAGGTGGGGCCGGATTGCGTCACCGAATCATCTGCATCTTCTGCCTGGGCAATGACCCGGAACTCGTAGCATTTCCCTTTTGACCAGAGCGAGGTGTCCGAAAGGGAAAGTGTATAATATGAGGGTGAATTGACCACCTGGTTGCTGATTGTCGTTATGCCGCCGGGGACTATCTGCCATGATGCAGCACTATCCACCATCCGTGACTGCAGCGTTTCTGTAACGGTCTTATCGCCATCATAGGATGTCTTCCATGCCAGTTTCCACACGGTTGGATCGGATGTAGTGACTGTGAGGTCGCTGACCTGGAGTGTTTTTGTACCAAACCCGGGATTTTCCCCGACAGGGTATACCTTGCACTGCATTTCCGGAATGAACGCTGTCTGTGTCACCGGATTCGTGGTATCACTCATGTCGGTGAATGTAATAGAGGAGGTGCTGTCAGGGCCGAAGAGATCGAACGACCCCGCCTGGGTCAGTCTGAGGCGTAATGTCGCACTCCACGTCTCGTTGAGCTTGATTGTTCCCACATTGTAGTCTATCTGGCGGGCACTCCAGCCGGCCGAGTCGTCCTGAACTGTGCTGAAGAGCTGGTGAAAGACACCTTGTTTGGTGATATTGGTCTTGTTGATGTATGTCGAACTGTCAGCAACAGGCGTCTTCACCTCATACACGTAGTCCATATACTGGGTGATGTCGCCTCCCGTATTGTCGTCGATTGTCACGGTTCCGAAATCGAGGGACACTTCCGTGTCACCTCCAGCGGTTTCCTGAAGGTCACCGGCAATCGCAATATACACGTCTTCGATATTTGCCGAGGAGGCTTCAAAGTATCTTCCGCCGGTGGTTGTGGCAAGCGTTTCAAGCGTTGTCTTCCCGCCGCTGGAAATACTGTCGCCAAATGCAATGGAATAGATCTTTATCCCGTTATGGCTTGCGTAGGCAGCCATGTTCTGGTATCCGTCGGTATCGGAATATGTCATGTAGGATGTTGTCAAATCCCCAAAGCCTGTCGGACTTTTCTGTGCCGAAGAATACCCGGTTCCTCTTGCGAGAGGGTCGCCGTAGTAATTGTAATCCCCGTCGGAAAGCAGGATGATCGCTTTAATGGCACCGGATCGTGCCCTTGCCGATTTCAGCTCCTGGACCGCTTTTCGAACGCCGTCCCTCAACGGGGTACCCGAGCTGGGGACCATGGAATTGATGGCATTCTTGGCTGCAGCCGGATCAGAAGTCAGTTCCTGATCCACGGTTGCATAATCGAGATAGGATGTCGGAGAGGCTGGATAATGCGCAAGCTTGTACGAAGAATCGTCATTCAAATCCAGGTCAACCCCGGGCCCTGGGCCATCTGCTACCTGAACCCAGCCAGTACTCCAGCCCAGATATACCCAGTGCGTATAAGTTGATGCGGATGTATCCCCCTTGTTGCCAAACGAGACCACGCCAATCTTGTCGTTTAATCCCATCTCGTCGACAAATGCCGAGGATGCGCCCATAACGTTGGCCATCCGGTCCGGGTTATCCTCCATCATGCTGCCGGAACGATCGGTGGTGAGGACAACATCGATGGGATTTGGCTTGAGCGCGGCACCGTCACCCTTGAGCTCGATGGTCAGGTTGAGTTCATCCCCAACGTGGGCATTGTCACATTTCATAGACGAAAAAATACTCAGATAGGGATAGTTCTTCCAGACGAGAAGGATATCCCGCGATTTGGCGATGCTCCCCGCGGCGTTCGTCCAGTGTGCTGTAACAACAACCTGCCCGGTGGCAGTAGGGTCGAATCCCGTCTGTCCCTCGGGGGTAAATGCCCCGGGACTGAATTCCGTGGTTGCATACCCGTCATCACCAACCAGGACCGCTTCGGTCGGACCAACAGCAAGCACCGGATCGGTTGCCCCGATATACACGGCGTCATAGGTTGTGGTACCGAGCGAGAAATACACCTTCTCGTTTTTCACCGGGTTGCCCTTCGCATCGACAACGCGTGCCTGGAGAATGGCCCGGGTTGTGCTGTCGACATCGAGGCTTGCCATGGACTGCGGGTTGGCGGTAAACAGCATGTCCACAGGGTCAGTATTGTAGTATTCCACCTGCTGGCTGCAGTACCCTGCATAATAGGGATCGCGGCAGGTGGCGGCCGTATTTGCGGGGGCAGAGGCGTTGAGCGTGAACACCTTCGCTTCATCCTGCGCCGGGAAGATGACCGTGACCTTGCCATTGAGATTCGTGTATCGTGTTGCACTCTGCCCGTCGGATGATGTGCAGAAAACAGGGGAGTTATGAATCGGGTTGCCGAATTTGTCCGTGAGCGTGTACGTGATCGTCACATCATTGACCGGGAGCCCGTCTGCCGGAAGGGGTGATTTTATTCCTTCGGTGTTGATGGCACTGGTCTGCTCGATATACCATGGTATCTCCTCTGCAACCCCGGCAATGGTTTTGGACGGGATCATTACGATGGTACCGATAGGATCCATCCAGAGTGTATTCGCACCGGCTACCGTGGAGAGCCGGAGATCGATGGACACATTGCCCTCTGCATCGGTATAAAAAATTTTTTCGGTTACATACTCTGTGCCATCTTTCAACCCGACGCCATTACCCCCCGTTACGGTGATCCGGACTGCTTCCGAAACATTTTTGTTATCAACGCGGTTGTTCCAGTAATCGTATACCGTCAGGTTCACCCGCGTCTCGGAACCAACTATCAGCTCGGTCGGATAAGTATCAAAAATTGCTTTATCCGGAGTGTTGTGATCGAGTTGCTGGAATGTTGTGAGCGTAAGGGGAGGTGTCGCACCATCATTGAAAGTGATCAATGCATGGACTGTTGCATTGCCGCTGATCGTTTTGGCAGTAAAAACTGCTGTCGCAATGCCGTTCGCATCGGTTTTGACAGGAATTGCAGGAGATATCGTCCCCAGTGTCTGCGAAGCAGCATCAAGGGAGAAGGTTACATCCGCACCGGCAACAGGGCCGATTGTCGTATCCATCACGGTAACGGTGATAACGGAACTGTCTGCTCCGTTTGCCGTGATCCACCCCGGCGAGCTTATCGTTGATGAAGAGAGGTCCAGTGCTGCTGCTGAGCTGACAAGGAGGAGAAATCCGATCAATCCCAGAATCGTTCGTTTCACTATCCTGCCTCCTTCCTGAGGGAGTTTTTCCCTCTCGAAAGTATATATAAGTTTGTATTTTTAAATTTGACTAAATTATTGTTAGATTCGTTAAAAAACGATTCTTCATGCTTTTATCGCCCCAGAGTCAACATTTATTTTTCAGATTTCCCTACCGGAATCAGATTGCCAACCGGACTCTCACGATGGACAAGATAAGTTAATTAGACAGGAGTTTTTTCGTGTTCACTTCTCTGACAGGGGAACGGAATGCCGAGACGCTCTACCCAACACAGTTCTTCACCCCCAAGAGTGTGCCGGGGAGTTACCAGAAAAATCATTCAATTGTTCGTAATCGGGTTAACAGAAGGAAATACAGTCGTATCACAATTAACGAAAATTTATATTCCGGCTCCCTCCTATAAACCATTGAGTAATTCCATGAAAAAAAAGGCATATCTCCTTTTTTTTATCGTGATAGCGGCAGCGCTTATAGTGATTACGGGATTTTTCTCCCACCCTTCACTCAGTTTTTCTTCCGACACAAAGGAAACAAAAGCCGGCACCGGTTTTATCATCCTCAACCAGTCCGATCCTGTAAAGGGGATCAGTTTTCCGGATACCGCATCACGCATCCTGTTCAGCCTTCCTGACAGCGAAGATAATACTACAGAATCCCCGGGTATCCGGATGATCCATGGATATAAACTCGATACCTCCGGAAACGCAAGCAGCTGGGACATTATTGTCTGCCGGGGGGAGCATGCATTTCTTATCACCTACGGCCGTTCCGGGGAACGGATATACAACTGGTCGGGCAGATGCCCGGAGCAGGAGATCCCCCTTACCCTTGTAATCACACCCCGGGACCTGTTTCTGAAACACAAAGAGCAGATCTTTCTGCAACCGGATGCGATCACAAACGAGTCGCGGGACCTGACCCTGGCGGGAAATACCTACTACCTTACCATTACCGGCCCGGCAATTCCGCGGGATCTCAGGTTCAACGCAACAACGGGAGCGCTGATTTCTGCAAATGACTGACGATGCCGGTGCAATGTCCATAGACTTCCTGGTCGGGTTTACCATTTTCATCCTTGCATTCATCTGGGTGGCAACGATGATCCCGGGGTTGTTTCTTGGGATCCAGTCCCACACGATCGATTTCGATGCCGTCGCCTACCGGACCGGAGTCATCCTTGTCGAGGATCCCGGTGATGTCAATCCCTCAGCGGATGCGAGCATTCCCTGGGAGCTGCAGAAGAACAAGCTTAACATTGCCCGGTTCGGCCTTGCCATCGCAAAAGATACCCCCAATATTCTCGATGTGGGTAAGGTAGACCGTTTTTTCAATACCGTGGATTTCACCTATCCCGCGGATTACCAGAAGCGTGCGATATTCGGGGATTTCCCCTACCGGTTCAATATTTCCTTACAAGAGACAGGAAAAGACACGCTCCGCTCTGTCGGCGATGTCGTTCCCGAGTATTACCAGTATGGTTCCATACGCAGGGCGGTAAAAATCAGGAGCGGGAGCAATGCTACGATCGGAAAGACCCTGATCGAGGCATACGATTTCAATAATACGGAAGATGTGCAGAATCACCGGTTCTCGATTAAGATCAATACCTCATCCCTGTTATTCGATGATGTGGGATCACTGAAGAGGCCGACTGGTGATGCAGCGTACCGTATAAACCCGCTGAGGGACAGGATCATCATCAATATCACTGATGTGGAAGAATCACGGGCCCCGGATAAAAAAGGTTCACTTCTTACCATGTCAGTGTCGAACGTCCAGTTCTATACGCGGTCCTACGGGAAGTCCACACTCGATCCGTTCGTCATACCGGCAGCATCCTACAGCAATTTCCTGTACCTTGACGGGGAAACAAAATCCACTCCCCCGACACCGCCTTTTTCCAATGGCATATCGATGGTATTTGAACCGGGCTTTTTCCTGGCAGCGGGAACGGACGATACGATCTTTATCAACCTGACGTTTGAAGTGGTCCCGGAACAGCAGTTCCTGAACAACACCCACACCGAACCGTTTCCGTATGACTACAACAAGGTGAACGTGACCCAGCCCGAACTGACCGATGCAGTGATGGAGGTGGCGGTATGGTAAATGATAACGGCCAGTTGTACACTATCGAGGGGGTCGCAGCAGCGCTCATCCTCCTCCTTACCGCGTACATTGTGGTGAACTCTACGTCCGTTTACACCATGGGGGACACCCACATCAGCGACATGCAGCTTGAAGTTGTGGGGGACGATGCACTGAAGATGATGAACACTGCGCCCAACAGCTCGGTTGACAAAACATCCCTGCAAACCATCGTTGAGGCGGGCGATTCTGCGCAGTTCCGGACGATGTTTGATACTATCGTGAATGCAAAGACCGGCACAGACCGGGATCGAATCCAGTTCATGGCTAACGTTACCTGCGAACGGGACGGAATTGTCAGCAATGTGCCCCTGAGTGCGTCTTCCCATATGTTTACGGGAGGAGAACATGCCGTGCGGGTATCCGAGTGGGTCATTGTTGACAGTTCTGACTGTACAGATCCCTCATCAGGCAAACATGCTGTATTAGTGGAGGCGTTGTTATGGCGCGACTGAAAGATGATGCACAGTGGATTGTGCTTATGGGGTTTGTCGTGAGTTTTTCCCTGTTCTTTATCGCGATACTGATCAACCAGTCAACAGTTGTGGGGCAGACCACCGCAGAAGCGGTGTCCGAATTCCCCAAAACGGATATCCGTGAGGTTCGGGGCATGATCATCCAGTCGGAATTCCTGAGTGATGAAAACGATAAAACCACCGTGCAGAGGGAGATACGGAACCTTTCCTTAAGCAGACATAATGCCGTGGTGGAATTCTCCTCTTCCCCCCCGGCAGGGTCGGATCCCTATACATCTATTGAAATTCACTACAACAACGGGGTGACAGCATACAATGAGACCTGGCGATCAGAATAAAGAACACGAGGGGAAGACCGACGCCGGTGTGGCAACCCTGATCGAGTATATCCTGATTTCCGGCGTCCTTACTGGCCTGTTTGTCGTCGTGCTCCTTCTCACGAATACGCATTTCATGGAAATGCCCGCAAAAACCATCACGTACTCGGCATATACGGATATCAGCAACGGGATCTCGACAAGAATCGTTGATATCTATGCCATCGCACCAGCAAACGGCAATATTACGTCACAGTTCGACATTCCGGATGAAGTTGCCGGGCGAGGTTATCTGGTTGAGGTCGGGAATCTCTACGGCGAGGACCTCTCGGCCCAGACCGTGCGTATCAGCGGGAATACCATTATCGCCAACGTGGCAATCGCCGGGATAGGATCTACGCGGAGGGCCGGCGGGAATACCACAGGCAGCGGTATGAACAGGATCAGTTACAACTCCGGAGGATTTGTATGACAAAGAGAACATTCCAGGTATCGTGCACTGATGGGGTATCGGAGTCCATCGGGTTTCTCCTCATCTTTTCGCTGATGATGGCGGGCATCGGCCTTGTGACCCTGTACGGGTACCCGCTGCTGATGCAGCAGCAGACGAACGCGGACGAGCAGATCATGGAGAAGAACATGATCGTGCTCCAGAATGACGTCAAAAGCCTTGCCTACAAGACCGTGCCTTACAAGGAGACCTCGCTGAAGATCGGGGGTGGGGCCCTGACAGTCTATAATTCACTCTACTCTCCCCCATCTTCAACGATTACTATCCGTGACGGACCAGGCGCTATTGTTCAGGACTTTAAATCCGGTGACCTGACCTACTCCTCCGCATCAACCAATACCGAAGTATCTCTCCAGAACGGTGCTGTTGTGAAACGCCAGAATCTGGGTTCCGTAATGCTCGCAGAGCCGCGGTGGTTCTATGACGGGCAGACAAAAACCATGGTCATCAACCTGGTGAACCTGACAAGCAACGGCATTATGGCAACGCATGGTATCGGCACGATCCAGATGGCGTTGGGCGAGACCCGGTTCGATGACCACGTGCCGTTGAATGACATATATCTCGATTACACGCCGGACACGAACCGGGACTACTCGACAGCCTGGGATAATTATTTCCAGAATACCCTGGGGATGACATGGGAGCCGGGAGCCGGACCGCTGCGGACATACAAGTTTCCCCCAACAAGCCGGCTGGTAATAAAACAACACGAAGTGATTATCCGGTCACTCTGATCTTTTTTTAAACTGTTCCCAGAAGGAATATGTCTTAGGGCAGGATAGGGATAAAACGAGACTCCCCAATACCCCTGCTTTCGCCATAGATCAACGGTGGCCTGAAACATCAAAAAGATTACAGATAATTATTCCGCCTTAGCCACTCGACCTGCGGGCCGGTGTAGCGGTACACGATATCGCATTTTTCATCCTGGAAGTTCCACGGGATGATAACCAGGATATCGCCTTCCCGGATCCAGACTTTCTTCTTGATCTTTCCCTTGATCCTTCCCATCCGGGTCACGCCGTCAAAGCAGCGGATGCGGATATGGTTTGCACCCATCATGAGCTCGGCACTGCCGAACATTTCCCGGTTGCGTTTCTGGGGCAGCCTGACCCTGATGATCTCATCGCCGGGTGGTGCTGCCGGTCTCTTCTCTGTCAGTGGAATCTCTCCCTTGATCCCGTTAAGACGGCTGGTACGTGCTTAATTGTTGGTGCTTGGGAAAATATAATTATTCTTACGGGGTTCGGACTGCACATTGTTACGAGCCGGTGAACCCCGCCAGAGCGAGGACCGGCGCGAGGATCATCACCGCCCCGACACCAGCAATAAAGATACCGGATGCATGGTTGATCAGCGTCAGGTTCCTTTCCGTGAGTCGTGCCCGGAGCGATCCGACCGTCCCGCACAGGATGACCCACCACAACGCAGAACCGGCAACGAATCCTGAGACAAACCAGCCTGCGGATACCAGCGAGGTCCCGCCAAAGACAAACCCATAGCCCGGCAGGGTCACCATGAGAAAGACCAGCGTCATCGGGTTTGCAAGGGCAAGGGCGAGCATCGAGAAAAATGCCGTTGAGTACCGCTCCTGGCCGGTCTTCTCCTGCCTGCGGTCGGGAACAAACCCGATGATCCTCACACCGACCACAATGAGCACCAGCCCGGCAAAGATCCTGAGCGGGACTTCAAACGAGAGGATAAAACCGGAGATGGCAGCAAGCCCGAGAAACGCGATGGCCGCATACACGGAATCGGCAACGGTAATGCCAAACCCGGAGAGGAGGCCGTGGAGCCTGCCGGACGAGAGGGTCCGCTGGATGCAGATGAGGGAGAGCGGGCCGACCGGCACGGCAAGGATGAGACCGACGATGATTCCCTGGATGGCGAGCCCGATGTCCATAACGTAAACCCGGTGTTACTGGTTACTCTGTTGATTGTATCCCGTCATCAATGTTGCAGTGTCACGCCCGGAAAGCACCGGAATGGCATGGAATGCTGCCGCCCGGCACACCCGCCTGACACCCCGGCTTACATCACGACCCGGGTCACGACACCGTGGATCTTCTCCGGGGGAAGGGCGTAGAACTGGATGAACGGCGGGGTATTCTTCTTGATGATCCCGTAGATCTTCCAGATGAGCGTATCGGAGACCACGCTCTCGATGCCGTAGAAGATCGTCTTCTCATCGATCCCCTTCTCCTGCAGCAGTTTCACCACGTCCACGATCTCCATGTACCCGCATTTCACCCGGAAGATGTGGAGGCCGGGGGCAATGCCGGTGTCAAAGTCCGTTGTGATGCCAAACGGCTTCTCCGTGATCTGGATGGAGACAAGGATATTGTTCTCGTACAGGATCTCGTTTTTGAAGATGACCTGGGGGAGGTAGGGAGAGAGCCTGTGGATATCCCCGACGAAATAGAGGGCGGTCCCGCGGATCTTGTGCAGGTTCGCGTAGATCTCCTTGTATTTCGGGAGGAACTCCTCGATCGGGATTGGGCGGAGGATTGCGTGGAGCCGGTCCTGGCCGAGGATGAACGTAACGATGACGATCAGCGGGATCGTGGCAATGAAGAACGACCAGTATGCACCATGGGGGATCTTGAAGAGCGTGGAGATAAAGAAGATCGCGTCGAGGACGATCAGGGTCCCGGCAATGAGCATCTTGGCTCTCTGGTCTCTCTTGAAGAAGATGATCGCCATCAGGATGGCGGAGATCATCATCGATCCTGATACGGCAAGGCCGTACGCGGCCGAGAGGTTCTCCGAGGACTGGAACTCGAAGATGACCAGGAGGACGCCAAAGAGGAGCATCCAGTTGACCGCGTCGATATAGATCTGGGAGCGGAGTTCGGGGGAGGTGTACTCGACCTTCATCTTGGGGATGATCTTTTTCATCATTCCCTGGTACATGATCGAGAACATCCCGGAGATCATCGCCTGCGAGGCAATGACGGTGGCACAGATGGAAAGGATGAGGAACGGGACCAGGATATAGGGGCTGATGTGGTTGATCATCGCAAAGAGGACATTGTGGGTATTGTCCGTCTGCATGACATACGCCCCCTGCCCAAGGTAGCTGAGGACAAGCGCCGGGAAGACCACCACCCACCCTTTGACAATCGGCTCACGGCCCAGGTGCCCCATGTCGGCGTACAGAGCTTCGCCGCCGGTGACACAGAGGATGACTGCCGACATGACCATCAGCGATGCCCACCCGTTGTCGAGAATGAAGTCGATGGCATAGGTCGGGCTTAAGGCAAAGAGTACCTGCGGGGCAGCAATGATCGAGATGGCCCCGGAGATGGCGAGGGCGGCGAACCAGACCACCATGATGGGTCCGAATGTCCAGGCAACACGGTCGGTCCCGCGCTTCTGGAAGAGGAAGAGCCCGATGGCAATTACGGCAGCGATGAGGAGGAGCGTAAACTGCGGGATCCCTTCGAACCCGGGTATCAGGGCAATCCCCTCGACCGCCGAGAGGATACTGATCGCCGGGGTGATCACCCCGTCGCCGATGAAGAGGGCAATCCCGATAATCGTGAGGACCGAGACCGCGGATGCGGCAATGCCGGGCTGCAGGAGCGTATCGACGATATTTTTCAAAACGATGGTCCCACCCTCCCCCTTGTCCGAGAGCGACATCGCAAGCCAGATGTACTGGACCGAGATGATGATAAGGAGCGTCCAGGTGACAAGGGAGAGGAGGCCGAAGATGTTGAAGGAGGACGGGATCATGAAGAGCATGACCGCACCCATCGTGTAGATGGGGCTCGTCCCGATATCCCCGAACACGAGCCCGAGGGACTTGACGATCTTCGATAAAGGAGTTCCCGGATCGCCCATTATCCCATTGGTTGGGATTGAGATGGGGTAAATCTTTTCATTTCCCGCGCCGTGAGGAAAGACCAAAAAAAGAGGCTAATCAAGCCCGAACCTGCGGATGATCTTCTCCCGGATTGCCTCCTTGGGATACGCCCCGATGATCCGGTCCACCAGCTGGCCACGGGAGAAGAGCATGATCGCCGGGATGGCATCGATGTTGAACTGCATGGCAATCCGCCTGTTATCGTCTGTATTGCATTTGCCAAAAGCGACCCTGCCTGCAAATTCGATGGATAGCTCGTCCATGACCGGCGCAATCCTCCGGCAGGGTCCGCACCATTCCGCCCAGAAATCGATGACCGCAAACGGGCTGGTGGTCACGAACTGCTGGAAGTGCATTTCATCCACGTGCTGTACCCCGCCTTTCTTTGCGTCCTGCATGGTTCCGGTCAACTCCTGCTTTCGCTTCTCCCGTATCCGGGCAAGCTCCTCATCCATGGATTCACTATACCGTTGCTGCCGATATAATGTTAGCGGAGGCGACAGGAAAAGCCGGGACGGGGGGAGTGAGTAAAGTATATCAGCGCCGCCTGACTATATTATAACCCTGATTATAGGAAGCGAGGTAGGGTAGTCAGGATATCCCGACGGGCTCATAACCCGTAGATCGATGGTTCAAATCCATCCCTCGCTACTGGCTGTTTTAAAAAAACTGATTGTGGAAGATTACTTTCTCCACCCAAGGGCGATGACTGCACCTGCAGCCCCGGCAACCGCGATCCACCCCAGCGGGGATTTCGCCGGGGTTGTCCCGACAGGAGCGGGGCTGCAACCGGTTTTCACGGCAGCAAGTTTCTCTTCTGCAGTGCCAAAGCCCGGCCAGGGTAGTACGTACCCCTTGTCGAACGCGATCGATCGTTCCAGTGCTGCCTCTGCACCATTGCAGTCATTGCCCGCTGCGAGGAGCGCGCCCTTCACATGCCAGTAATGGGCGCTCTCCGGTGACTGGGCAATGGCTGTATCGATGGCAGCAAGGGCCAGGGTAGTTTGTCCCAGGCCGTTTTCAGCCAGTGCCTTCACTGCATAATTTGCCGTATAGTTTGCATCCAGGGCGATGCCGGTCTCCGCATCGTTCAATGCTGCAGAATAGTTCCCGAGCGCAAGGTACCCGTATCCCCGGTTCGCGTACCGGACTGCCTTTGGATCCAGCGGGATGGCTTTCGAAACGATCTCAACGGACTTCTGGTACTGTCCCATTTTCCGGTACGTGTAGCCCTGGAGGCAGAGGAGGTCCGGGTTGTCCGGGTACCATGCCAGGCCCCGGGTCGTGACGGTGAGTGCAAGCGTCCAGTTCGACTCCGCAACTGCTTCCTTTGCTTCAGCACTATATGCCGCGGCGTCCTGGGGGGGCGTACCCGACGTGTCAGCTGCAGCAGACGAGACGCCGGCAGCGGCCGGTGCTGCGGCGGCAGCGGCGATCAGCAGGCAGAGCGAGAACAGAATGACGATAACGAGTCTGGCAGGCACTCTCATGAAGAATCACTGATGAGAGATACAACGCAGGACTACATAGTCCTGCGGTTTGCAAACGGGATCCCGGGACAGGTACCTTACGGGGTTCCGCCTTTCCGTGCAACGGTGACGATGAAGGTCCGGTTCCGGTACACCACGTCCACATCAGAGAACCCGGCTTTCTTCAGCCACGCGAGCTGGTCGGAGAGTTTCTCGTTCTTGTCCAGCGTGTCCCGGCGCTTCAGGATCTCGGCATGCTGCTCGGCGCTCATCGGGCCGGATTTCAAAAAATCGTTCCAGTACTCGAGATACCGCTCCCGGAAGTACGGCGTCTCACCGTCGGCCTGGTCTGCATTGACAAACATACCGCCGGGTCGGAGCGCTTCGTAAACCCGGCGAAAGAGCCGGCGTTTGTCTTCCGGAACGAGATGGTGAATGGAGAGGGCCGAGCAGGCAATATCGTACGGCCCGCCAAGTTGCCCGGTGGAATAATCGCGCACGATATACTCCGTATGCTCCCGGGCGGCGAACCGCTGGCGTGCCATCTCCAGCATGTTCTCGGCAATGTCGACGAGCGTCAGGTGCGCCTCCGGGAACTTCTCCAGCAGATACGCAGAGAAGAGGCCGGTCCCGGCACCGATGTCGAGGATTGCGGGCCGGGCCGAATCCGATTCCGCAGCCCAGACAGCGGTATCGTAAAAGTCCCGGAGATCCGGGATGATATGCTCCCGCTGCCGGTCATAATCCTGCGCGAAACGGTTGAACGCGTGCCGGATGTGTTCCATCCCGCTGTCACCTCCACGTTACTGGGGCATCCCTGGCTTCGGCGTCTTCTCGCGGAGGGAGACCATGACGGCAAGGAACTGTCCGCGGTTGTCCAGGAGCGGCCGGACATTGATCCGTACCTTGCGGCGCTTGGACGTTGTCGTCACGATCGCGGTGTTGGCATCGTGTACTACCCCGGTCATATGGTTGGCGCATTCAGCAACCGGATCCTTGAGCTGCTCGTCGGTCTTGTCATTGATGAACATCATGACCTCGCGCCAGTGCTTCAGGTAGATATCCTTTGCAGGGAGGTCCACATACCACAGCGCCGTAGGATTGAAATAGATGATCCGGCCCCGCTTGTCGGTCAGGATCACGGCATCGAGCATCTCCTTGATCTTGCCGGGCTCTCCCGCGGGATACTGGCTTTGAGACTTCGGACGCTGGCTATGGTTGTAGATCGCAAGCTCCACGTTGGTCGCAATCTCGATGGGAGTGAACGGTTTGAAAATCACGCCGTACGGCTGCGAGAACTTTGCCCTGCTGATCTTGTCCTCATCAGTACAGCCGGTCACGAACAGGATGGGATAATGGAATAACTGGAAGATGTAATGCGCTGCCTCAAGGCCGTCCATCTTCCCTGCAAGGCCCACATCCATGATGATGAGATCGGGGTCCAGCTCAGCCGATTTGATCACTGCCTCCTCGCCATTGGTAACGACGCCTGCCACCGAATAGCCCTTCTTCTGGAGCATGGTCGCAAGGAGGTGCGTGATGATAGAGTCGTCTTCGACAATGAGAATGCGGGATGATGAAGGAGGCATGGATCACCGGAGATCTGAATTGTCCCTTAAAGGTTATCGCTGCATATATAAAATATTTGGATTTCTATTGATAGCACGGATTATGCTTCGAACGTCCCGAGCTTGGTCTGGTACGTTGCATCAACGAAGTCCACCGGGCTTGTCTTTGCCAGCTCGCCTTCAATGGGGAGCGGGTAGCAGCCGGTCAGGCATCCAAGGCAGAGGTTCTCGCCTTCAAACCCGGTCGCCTTAACCAGGCCCTCAAGCGAGATGTGGTGGAGGGTGGTTGCAGTGATGCTCTTCCGCACCTCTTCCTCGGTCCGGTTGTGGGCGATGAGTTCTTCCCGCGTGGGGAAATCCGTGCCAAGGTAACAGGGGGCCTTGATGGCCGGAGAGCCGATCCTCACGTGGACTTCCCGTGCACCGGCGTCCCGGACAATGCCGATGATCCGCTTCGATGTCGTGCCCCGGACAATGCTGTCATCGACAAGGACAACGGACTTGTCTTTTAAGTGCGCCCGGATCGGGTTGAGCTTCATCCGCACGGCCCGCTCCCGTTCCTTCTGCGTGGGCATGATGAAAGTCCGCCCCATGTACCGGTTCTTCATTAAGCACTCGACGAACGGGATCTTCGAGCCTTCGGCATACCCGATCGCATGCGCGGTCCCGGAGTCGGGGACCGAGGAGACCGAGTCCGCCTTTACGGGGTCCTCTTCATAGAGGGTTTTTCCGATCTTGCGCCGCACATCGTACACGAGCACCCCGTCGATAACCGAGTCTGCCCGGGCAAAATAGATGTACTCAAAGACGCAGTGCGCACGCCGGCCGGCTACCGCAACCTGCATGCACCGGATCCCCTCTGCATCAACCCGGATCAGCTCGCCGGGTTTTACGTCCCTGAGGAACTTTGCGGAGAGGGCGTCCATGGCAACGCTCTCGGAAGCCAGCATGTACCCGTTCTCGGTCTTCCCGATGCCCAGGGGCTTGATCCCGAGCGGATCGCGGAAACCGTACATGACCCCGTCGATCATGATGAGGGTGGCGTACGACCCCACGAGCTTGTGCATGCAGGTCCTGACCGCGTCCTCCACCGACCCTGAGTTGCTGAGCGCGTTGATTAAGATCTTTGCGATGATCTCCGTGTCGGTGGTGGTGATGAAGATCTGGCCCGAACGTTCGTAGCCGGCCCGGAGCTCATTGGTATTGACCAGGTTCCCGTTGTGGGCGATGGAGATGAAATGTTCCTGGAACCGGAAGTTCAATGGCTGGATATTCTCGGGAAGGTTCTGGCCCGTTGTCGGGTACCGGACATGCCCGACACCGATCGTTCCTTTCAGGTCAGTTAAAACAGAGGGAGAGAAGACGTCGGCAACCAGACCGCTCCCCTTGAATTTATGGAGACTGGTGCCGTCAAACGTGGAGATCCCGGCGCTCTCCTGCCCGCGGTGCTGGAGAGCGTACAGGGCATAATAGAGCTGGATTGAGACACCGCCAGCATCCACGATGCCAACGATTCCGCACATGGTACAACCCTGTTAATGCGTCGGGACCTTAGGTCTCTTGGTATTCCACTTGAAGTTGGAGATCTTCGTGCTCTTGCCAAAGCCACAGGAAGAGCAGACTTTCTTGTTGGCGTGGAACGAGATCTTGCCACAGCGCCGGCAGGCGATGTGGGTGAACTTGTTCCGCTTACCCATTGATGGAGTGCCTTTTGACATGTTGTTTCACCTTATTCGAGTGATGGAGAGATGTAAATCACGTTGTCTCCGCGGACGATGAGCGTGCCTACCTTCTGGGCCTGTCCGTTCTCCACTTCCTCGGCCTTGTCTAAGACGAGGTTCATATGTACGTCATATCCCTGGAGAACGCCCCGTATTTCTCTCCCGCCTTTGAGAGATACAATAACGGGCTGACGGTTCAGCACCTGATCCAAAATATCCAACGGCCTTTTGGTCATAATAATACCCTGTTACCATCGCTCTGGAGTAATATATGTGTGCGAGCGGATCACTTAAACATACCGTAGATCGCCCATGGGCAATAAGATTTCCTGCCTGATTTTTCCCGTGGATCGCAGGGAACATTCCGTTCCCATGCAAATTTTTTTCATGCCTCCGCTCTGAATGATGTGCGAGAACAGGATGAAAAAAATTGTCGTAAAGAAGCGCCACTCGATCCGCAAAAGCCAGGCGCAGGATTTGCTCGCCCGCTTATCGGAACAGATCGGCCCTTCGGCAAAGCTGTTCACCGCCGATATGATCGAGGTCCTCGAAACCACGGCGAATGTCTCGCTCTACATGGTGAACAAGAAGCCGGCCCTGATGGCCACGGATGCGTGGGTCTTTCCTACGCTCAAAGGGGCGGTGCAGTACCCGTTTCCCGAGCGCCGTGTCGTTGTGGATGCCGGCGCAATCCCGTACGTGGTGAACGGCGCCGATATCATGCGCCCCGGGATCGTCTCGTGCACGGATGACGTAAAGGCCGGCATGCCGGTCCAGATCGTGGATGAGCGGCACGGTAAGGCGCTGGCCATCGGAATTGCCCTCTTTGATGCGCCCGGGTTGCGTGCGGCAACGGCAGGAAAGATGGTAAAAAAGTTCCACCACGTCGGTGACGAGATCTGGAACATGGAAATCTGAGCCGGAACCGGATCCGGCGCGCATGCGGAAAAACGGCCGATTTGCCCTTTTTTTTCAAAAAAATCCCTTACCGGCGGGCTCTGAATAGATACTATTAAATAATTTTCTTCATTAAGTTTTTTTATGGTTAAGATCATAGACACCCTCCTTGGAAAGAGCGCCTCCCACGCGGACGACGAATACATGGAACTGGACCTTGCGTCGTACGAGGAACACGGCAGCGGTCCGGCCCTTTTTGTGAAGATTGCAACGATCAGCGACCTCAAGGACACGCCCCGGGTCAAGGACGAGGTCTACTCAGGCAACATCGTGATTGTGGACATCTCCCGGCTCAAGATGGACAAGATCTCCTACGAGCGTGTCTTAAAGGACTTAAAGGAAGTTGCAAGGGACGTCAACGGGGACATCATCGGCCTTGGCGACCAGCGCTATGTTGTCTTAACGCCCATGTCGGTCAAGATCTCCCGCGACAAGATCGGTGGATAATCGCGTGGAGACGAAAGTTCCGGGACCGTGTCCAAGCTGCAATACTGAAATCGATTATCTCTACAAGACAGAGAATATTCCCTATTTTTCCGACATCCTCATCATCTCCGCCATCTGCCCGTCCTGCGGGTACAGGTTCGTGGACACCCAGCTCTTAAAGCACGGCGAGCCGGCACGGTACACGCTCCCCGTGGAGAAGGAAGACGATCTTGCGATCCGCGTTGTAAGGAGCATGAGCGCAAGCATCGAGATCCCCGAGCTCGGTGTCCGCATCGACCCCGGCCCGGTCTGCCAGGGATTTGTCTCGAACGTTGAGGGCGTGCTCGACCGGATCGAGCAGGTCGTCAAGGGAGCCCTCAAGTGGGGGACCGATGCCGAGAAGGAGAACGCTGCGGAACTGCTGGCGGATATTGCGAGGGTGAAGGCGGGGCTGTACCCGATCACGTTGATTGTTGAGGATCCAAGCGGGAACAGTGGGATCGAGAGCGAGCGGGTGACGAAGGAGAAGTACGAGCCGGAGCCGGAATAAAAAAAATTTTCAATCTGTTTTTTAATTTAAAATCCGTAGTTCCTCCTCTCCGTTCTTTTTCAATTACGATAACCTCCAAGTTCAACAAATATAAAATATTATTATATCTTACATTAACGATGAATTTCCTGCAACAATCACAGACTCATACAACAATCAACCACAACTGCACTCACCCATGACTGACAACAACCAGCGAACGACTCTTCCATGAAACGCGGCCGGCCATCCACAATAGGAATCAACAACGCCGTCACCATCGCAAAGAAACGCGGCTGCGTGATGAGAGTAACGTACTCTTCCGACAGCGTTTGCGATTTTTTTATCCGGACCGTGACGCACGTGACCTTTGTCCGGCTTATTCGCATTGAAAAGATCGTGGCGCCCGCGAGCGAGATCAAACACGAGCACCGCGAGATCATTGCCGAGCTCCGGCTGTTCCCGCAATCGTTGCAGATCAAAAGGGAGCTCTGGGTCTACAACAAGTACGGAACGTATCGTTTCTTCCGGCTGAACGATGACGGCTTGGAAGAGATCCAGCAGAGCGGGGAGCCGGCCGAAAACGGCGAACCGGAACCTGATGCCAAGAGAGATGGGGGGACCAGTCCGGATACGGAACCGACTACCGGGAAGGACAACAAGGAGACTCCTGGGATGCCCCCGTTGTAGATGGCAGTCTACCCCCTGAAAAAACACCCCCATTGGAAGATGCTCCCCCGAAGATCCCGGATTGGGGATTCTCCGACGTGCGACCCCTCATCAGAGGGGGAGCAGGAGAAGAATTCCCGATAAGGGAATTCTTCGACGGAGAATTCTGACCCCACAAGACCCCTTAGGACTAAGTACCCCAAAATGCAGGACTAAATCGGGAAAATACAGGACTAAGTCCCGCCTTTTTCCCATTTTTACGTCGTAAAAAAAGAGACGCAAATAGCGCTAATACAGCCGCGAAAGTCGGGTATGGACAGGCTGGAGGATGTGGTTTTGGAAAGAATAGGGGGTCCGGATCGCCCCCCTTGCGCCATCCCGCCCCAAGAGGCGGGGGCGCCGGTGATTCCTCTGCATTACCTTCATGCGATCCACTCTGTTGTTGACAGGTAATGCAGAGGCATCGCCATGCGGGGGATGCCCACGCGGCGGGGTCCGACTGGTTCGTAAGAATCCGAAAGGGCCGTCAGGCCCTTGAGGATGAGAAGATTTCCGCAGGAAATCTTCGAACCAGGAGGATGAGAAGAACTCGCAAGAGTTCTTCGAAGCAGAGAGTCGAAGAGCCTTCGGCTCTTCTCCTGCTTCGGGTCTGATGACCCTCAGCACCCCCAAGAGCGTCAAAGTCCCGGGAAATTTTCATTAAAAAATCTTGATCGATCTGGATCACATTTTTAATCGCAATGAAAATTTTTGTAACGCGTTGATGAAAAAAAATTTCTAAGTCTGTTGAAAAATTTTCAATCACGATTCGATCACTTCGAATAAAATTTTCCATAACAATCCTCAAGGTAAAAAAAATTTTAACAGAGCTCAATCAATCCAGCCTCAGTCCACCACCTTCATCGTCCGACAAAGAAAACACTCACCAAGGAATTCTTATGCCCCTCCCCCTCACCTCACCCTGGCGCTGCCGGCTTGTTGGCGCCTTCCTGACCTGGCTCGTACCATTTGTCTGCGCCATCCCGTTCTACGGCCCTGACGGTCTCCTGATCGACCAACATCTCTTCAAGTCGCTGATGATTGTTGTCGGATCGATCACGGCCGCCATCCTGATCGTCCGGCTCTTCCGCACGATCGAACGCGACTATATCCGCGAGGCGATCGTCACCGGTATTGTCTGGCTGCTCGCCAACTGGGTGCTGGACCTTATTGTACTCGTTGGCCTGCTGGGCATGACGCTGCCGGAGTATGCAACGCAGATCGGGCTGCGGTATCTGGTGATCCCGGTGATGGTGATTGTGGCCGGGGTTGTGGCGGAGGACGCGGGGAAAAGGAAGACCCTGTAACAATTTTAAGGGGGATTCAGATCTCTTTCTGAGTCATCGCTACGTTGAGAACCTTAAAAAAAGGATCATAGGAGTTCAATATTTTTGGATTTCCGCAGGTTGTCCACGAAGTCTGCACTATCCACATCGTAACCCCAGGCACCACGAAGCGATGCAATGGGTTTCTTCTCAATAATTTTTACGAAAACTTCGTCACCGGTCTTTGTCCGGATTTCCTTCTCGAGTTTGAGATGAAATCCATCAATGACTTTTGCCTTGATCGTTATCATACCGGTCACCGGATAACCACTACTCTCTGCCCATCACCATTAAGGTTTGTGTACTGGCAGGTACAACAACTGTATTCAGGGCTGCTGGGTATGACGCTGCCGGATTATGCAACGCAGATCGGGCTGCGGTATCTGGTGATCCCGGTGATGGTGATCGTGGCCGGGATTGTGGCGGAGGTGGCTGAAAGGGGAAAAATTGGGAAAAGTTCGTTTTTTTTTCAATAACTATTTCATTAATAAAAATATAAATGCGGCTTATGGTGGATTCAATTTATTTTCCTTTTGGAAAAGGGATTCAAGGATCATCAGGAAATTGGTATAAAATTCTCCAACATTTGGGAACCGGGGGAAATTCAGTTGTTTTTCTTGTCCTTGCTTCAGATGGAAACAATCAAGGATCTCTTTTTGCGTTGAAGATGTTCCGACGTCTATCAATTAAAAGTCGTAGAGATCGCTTTATAAGAGAGAGCGCCTTTTTAGTTGATTGTAAACATACCTCAATTACTCCAATTTATGACACAGGTACATACAACATTCGAGGACAAGAATATCCATTTCTAATTACTGAATATCAACCAATTACTTTAGGTCATGTCATACGAACAGGAACTGTTAGTAAAATTGAGAAAATTTCTTATATCTTACAGACGCTTTCGGCCTTAAAATATTTAGCAAATCAAACTCCTGCAATTGTTCACAGAGATATAAAACCTCAAAATATTTTCATTAATGGTCCTTCTTGCATGTTAGGTGACTTTGGTTTAATCAAAGCGATTGATGGTGATGATGATGAAGACCGTAACCTTATTGTTGAAAGTCAAGAAGTTGCGATGCCATTCGCATATCGAACACCTGACCTAATTAGTTACTCAAAAAAAGAATCTGACATTACTCCTAAAAGTGATGTATTTCAATTAGGTGTTGTCGCTGCAGAACTTTTTACAGGATGGAATCCGCAAGTGCCAACTAATAATTTACTAGATCCATTGCGAATGAAAACGTTAGGAAAAATTTCAGGTAAATATGGAGGACAAATAAAAGATTTAATTCAAAGAATGATTGTCTCAGATCCTAATCAAAGAGAAGGGGCTAGTGAATTAATGGATTCATGGCAAGGTGCATTTGAAAATGTAGCTGGGGAGACACATGCTTTAGAAGGATACGTTTTTTCTAGAGAGTAATAAAAACTATTTAAATGCCAATTCTTCATTTTCAAGAATTGAGAACGGAAGATTACGTAATCTCGATCTCTCCGAGCCACGCCCCCGGCTCCTTCACGACTTCCCCGACAACCTTTGCCCCTTTCACCATCTTCAGCACGCACGCCACGCTCTTCTCCGGCACCACGTACGCATAGCCCATACCCATGTTGAATGTGCGATACATCTCCTCGTCCGAGATGTCGCCCTTCTTCTGGATCCAGTCGAAGACCTCAGGGGGCTTGATCGGGTTGTCGATGACGAAGCCGTACTTCGAAAGCCGCTTGAAGTTCAGGAGGCCGCCGCCGGTCACGTGGCACATGCCGTGTACGGTGCACTTCGCGGTGACCTTCAGCACTTCGCTGTAAATCCGGGTCGGGGTGAGGAGCTCGGCCCCAAGGGTCTTTTTGTTCTTCAGCTTCTCATCGTAGCTGCCGTACTTCTCGACAACCCGGCGGGCGAGCGAGAGGCCGTTGCTGTGGACGCCGGTTGAGGGGATGCCCACGATCTTGTTGCCGGGCCGGATCTTCTCGCCCGTGATGATCTTCTTTTTCTCCTGCACGCCAAGGCAGGCGCCCGCGAGGTCAAGGCCGTGGACAAGGCCGCGGAGCGAGGCCGTCTCGCCGCCCACGATATCGATGTTCGCCTGCTTTGCGCCCTCGTTCAAACCTTTTCCGATCTGGGCCATCTTCTCCATCGAGAGCTTGTCGGTCGCAATGTAGTCCACGAACGAGACCGGCTCCATGTTCATCACGTAGAGGTCGTTCACGTTCATCGCGATGCAGTCAATACCAACCGTTGTCCAGTCCTCCTGCTGGTCGGCGACAAGCATCTTGGTGCCAACGCCGTCTGTGGTCAGGGCAAGGGCGAGCGGGCCGAAGTCGATGAGGCCGGCGAAGTGGCCGACGGCTCCCACCATTTTGTAGTTGCCTTTCCGCCGGTACTTCAGGCTCTTGATCAGTGCCTTGATCGCTGTTGCTTCAAGGTCGATGTCCACGCCGGCCTGGGCATAGGCGCTCTTTGCTGGGGCGGTCTTCACCGGTGTCTTCTTCGCAACCGGCTTTTTTCCTGCCGTCTTCTTTGCTATCGTCTTCATTGCGGCCATCTTCTTTGCCGCAGGCTTCTTTAGCACCGTCTTACTCATCACTTGCCTCCGAGAGCTGGAACTCGTCATGGAGCACACGGCAGGCACGCGGGCCGTCGCTCTGGCTCACGACAAAGGAGATGTTCGCCTCACTCGATCCCTGCGAGATCATCATCACATTGACGCCGGCCTTCCCCAGCGCTGTGAAAATTCTCCCGCCGGTACCGGGCGCCCCAGCCATGCCAGCCCCGACAACGGCGACCGCACAGACATCGTGGTTGTGAGAGACCTGCCGGACAATCCCTTCCTTTGCCAGTTCCGAAAGTGCCTTCACCGCCGCGGAGACGTGCGATTCATCAACGATGAGCGAGATGTTGGCCTCGCTCGATCCCTGCGAGATCATCATCACGTTCACCTCGTTGTCGGCAAGGATGGAGAAGATCGCCTTCGCAACGCCGGGCCTCCCGATCATCTGGGCGCCGCAGATGTTGATGGCCGCAACTTTCTCGATGTACGTCAGGGCCTTGACAACACGGTGGTCGCGTTTCCCGGTCCGGACAATGACCGTCCCGGGATGTGCAGGGTTAAAGGTGTTCTTGACCCGCACGAGGATACCCTTCCTCATTGCCGGTTCGATGGAGCGGGGGTGCATGACCTTTGCCCCAAAGTACGAGAGCTCCATAACCTCGAGGTACGAGAGCGAGGGCATGACCCGGGCATCATTGATGACGCGGGGGTCACAGGTCATGATCCCGTCCACATCGGTCCAGATCCAGATCTCGTCCGCGTCGATGCCGGCACCTACGATGGAGGCAGAGTAGTCCGAGCCGCTCCGGCCGAGGGTCGTGAGGATCCCTTCGCGGGTGCAGCCCATGAACCCCATGATCACCGGGATCTCCTTTCCGAGCAGCGGGCCGATCCGGCGCTTGATCCGCTCGTCACTCTCGGGCAGGGAGGTGGACTCACCGTGCTGGGATGTGGTGAGGATGCCGGCCTCGCAGCCGTCCATCACCGAAGACGGGATGCCCCGCTGCTTGATCGCGGCGGAGAGGATCGGGGCGAGGAGTCGTTCGCCGAATGAGATGATATAATCCTTCGAGCGGGGAGTGAGTTCCCGCAGGTTGAAGATCGCATTCAGGATGTTCTCGAGCCGGATGAGGTTCTCTTCCATCGCTGCCCCGACTTCCGCGACATGGTCGGGTGCTGCGCCTTCGAGCGTGGTGATGTGGCGCTTGGACAGCGACTGGATCAGCGGGGCGATCGCACTGTTGTCCTTTGCAGTCGGGAGAGCGGTTGCGACCTCGATGAGCTGGTCGGTCACGCCACGCTGGGCCGATACGACCACGGCAAGTTCGTCTCCCGCTTTGTGGTGTTTTTCTAAAATATCGACAACCTGCCCGATGCATTTTGCATCGGCAACGGATGTCCCGCCGAATTTCATTAAGAGTTTCATGCTCTCGCTCACTCGTGCCATTTGCTATTTATTTATCTAACTATACGATCCACTCTGTAATAAGATGCGTGCAGATGAGGTCGTGGACTGCCACGTTCTGGTGATCGGCAGCGGCGGTGCAGGAGTCCGTGCTGCGATCGAGGCTTCGCAGTACGGGGAGACGGTGCTCATCTCCAAGACCATTGTGGGGAAAGGCGGGTGCACCACGATGGCTGAGGGCGGGTACAACGCGGTGCTCCGTGACGTGGACACCTGCGGGGGCCACCTTGAGGACACGATGAAGGGCGGGGCATTCTTAAACGACCCGCAGCTCGCGGATATCCTGACACGGGAAGCGCCGCTCCGGATGGGTGACCTCGTGAAGTGGGGAGCCGTCTTCGATTTCACGGACACGGACGAGGTTGCCCAGCGGCCGTTCGGGGGCCAGCGGTTCCCCCGGACCTGCTATGCGGGCGACCGGACCGGCCATGAGATGATGATGACGCTCGTGGACCGGCTCTCGTTTGTGATGGAGCACGCAAAAAACGTCACGGTCCTGCAGGAATACACGGTCATCGATCTCTTAAAGGACGGCGACGCGGTTATCGGGGCTCTGGCACTGGACGAAAAGGGCACCATTGTTGTCATGAAAGCGGATAGCACCATCATTGCAACGGGCGGAGGGACGCGGGTGTACGACATCTCTACCAATTCGTCGAGCGGCACGGGCGACGGGTACGCGATGGGGTACCGGGCCGGCGCTGAGCTGATTGATATGGAGATGGTCCAGTTCCACCCGACCGGTGCGATCATTCCCTACGATGTCCGGGGCCGGCTCGTGACCGAGGCGGTCAGGGGCGAAGGCGGGGTCTTAAAGAACATAAACGGCGAGCGGTTCATGAAGACCTACGACCCGGCACGGATGGAGCTCTCCACCCGTGACGTGGTGGCCCGGGCCATCGCAACCGAGATCCTGAAGGGCCGCGGAACGAAGAACGGCGGCGTGTACCTTGACGTCACGCACCTCTCCCGCGAACAGATCGAGACCCGTCTCCCGGTGATGCTCGAGCAGTTCTTAAAATTCGGCGTAGACATCCGCACAACCCCGATGGAGGTTGCCCCGACTGCCCACCACATCATGGGCGGTCTCCGGATCACGCCCGAATGCCGGACAACCCTCCCCGGCCTCTTTGCCTGTGGCGAGGTCTCGGGCGGCGTGCACGGCGCCAACCGGCTCGGTGGCAATGCCCTTGCCGAGACCCAGGTCTTCGGGAAACGTGCCGGCGAAGCAGCCGGCAAAGCCCCGGTGCGGAAGAAGGCCGTAGACGAGCGACAGGTGGATGCCTGCCGGAAACGGCTCGATGCATTCCTGTCAGGCAGCACGAACCCGGCGCAGGTCCGGACAAAGCTCCAGCTCGCGATGTGGGATGGGGCCGGGATCTTCCGAACCGCGATCGCGCTTGACGAGACGCTGCACACCATCCGGCACCTCCAGACCATGAACCTCAAGGCCGCTTCTGTACGCAACCTTGCCGAGTGCTGCATTGTCCAGAACATGTGCCTTACGGCCTCACTCATCTGCCGGTCCGCCCTGCTCCGCACGGAGTCCCGCGGGGCCCATGTCCGGACCGATGTCGCGGCAACCCATGACGCAGAACACTCGCCGTTCGGTCACACGTACATTTCAACCGCCCGCCAGGGGATCGAGACCCGCGAGGTGAAGGCATGAAGGAACTGACGGTTACGGTGCGCCGGTTCGACCCTGACACGGATAAGGAGCCCCGGTTCGTGACCTACCAGGTGAAGGTGAACGACGGCGCCCGCGTCCTGAACGTGCTGCACGCGATTCACGATTCCATCGACCCCACACTCTCGTACCGGTACTCCTGCGCCTCGGGCCAGTGCGGCTCGTGCGCCGTGCGGGTGAACGGCGAGCCGGTGCTGGCCTGCATGGAAGAGGCAACCGACAACATGAAGGTCGAACCACTGAACCTCGACGTAAAGAAAGACCTCGTGACTGACCTCGTACCGCGTCTCGAACAGATCGCCTCGCTCATCCCGAAACAGGAGACCGTGCAGCCGAAGAAGGCCGACATCGATGCGATGAAGCCGTTGAAAGACTGCATCGAGTGTTTGTCCTGCGTCTCGGTCTGCCCCGCGGTCGATGTCACGAAGTTTATCGGCCCCACCGCCATGCGCCAGCAGATGCGTCTCGTACTCGACCCCCGTGACAGCGGCGACCGGATCAGCGACGCAGTCCGGGACGGGCTCTTCACCTGCACCACCTGCCAGGCCTGCTGGAAGGTCTGCCCCAAGGAGATCCAGACACCGGCAAAAGCAATCGAGAAACTCCGGGCCCACGCGAACCGGCGCGGATTCACGTTGCCCCGGCACCAGGAAGTGGCGGCGATGGTAAAAGAGACCGGCCGGAGCGTCAGCCGGGACAAGCCCACGTTCCTTGAGCAGGTGGGCGATGTCATCGAACCGTACGGCCCCGTGAAGGCGACCGTCGGGTTCTTTGTCGGGTGCATGTACAATAACCGCCTCCCGCAGACCGCGCTTGACGCGATGGAGGTCTTGAAGAGAAACGGGATCCGGGTCATCATCCCGCACGACCAGATCTGCTGCGGTTCGCCGCTCATCAGGACGGGCCAGATATCGTTCCTCGACGATATCAAAAAGAAGAACATCGATGTGTTCCAGTCGCGGGGGATCGATACCGTTCTCACGATGTGCGCCGGCTGCGGCACCACGCTCAAGAACGATTATGAGACCCCGTTTACGGTCATCGACATCAACGAGCTGCTGACAAAGTACGGCATCGAGCCCCCGGCAAAACTGCCGGTCAAGGCAACGTACCATGACCCCTGCCACCTCCTCCGCGGGCAGGGTATCCGCGAGCAGCCCCGCGAACTGATTCGCCAGGTGGTGGAACTCGTGGAGATGCCTTCCATCTGCTGCGGATCGGGAGGCGGCGTCAAGTCAGGGATTCCCGATGAGGCAGCAGCCCTCGGGAAGCGCCGCGATGACGAGATCAAAAAGACCGGCGCGGAACTCGTCATTTCGTCCTGCCCGTTCTGCGAGTTTCATATCGCGAGCTGCACGGACACGCCGGTAAAGAATATCACGACCGTGCTGCTCGAAGGCTACCGGGAAAAGGACAGGAAAGCGGGGACGCGCTAAGACTGCCCCTGCACTTTTGTTCCGGCTCCTGACGGGGGCCGGCTATCGCCCGTTTTTCCAGTACCAAATGCATAAATTGCCGGCCTGCGTTTTTCAGTACATGAAGGTCACTATCCCCCTCATCATTCTCCTTCTCATCGGCTGCATTGCTGCCGCCGGGTGCACCTCTGTCCCGAACAGCACTGCACCGGCCACGACGACCATGCCGCAGGAATCCCGCCCGCACTATGTCATCGGGGTCGATGCGGACTTCCCTCCCTTCTCGGTGCAGGACAGCACCGGGAACATCTCCGGTTTTGACATCGATGCCGCCCGCCGTGTTGCGGAGATCGAAGGGTTTGACGTAACCTTCGTGGCAGTTCCCTGGGACAGCGCAATCTCCTCCCTTGAGAGCGGTAAGATCGATATGATCTGGTCGGGCATGACAGTCTCGCCTGAACGGAGCGCCCTTGTCAACTTCTCGGTCCCGTACTACCGCGTGACCCGGAGCATTGCAGTTCGCGAGGGATCCGGGTTCACGATGGAGGACTTCAACACGGGGAAGATCCGGATCGGTGCCCAGGCGGGATCGACCGAGCAGGAGTGGGTTGAAGTGAACCTTATCGAAACCGGCAGGATGCCAGAAGCAAACCTCTCCCTGTACAAGGATATCTCAGGCGTGACGGGGGCCCTCGTGAACGGCACCGTTGATGCAACCCTTGTCCAGGCACCGACACAGGCGCGTGCTATCCAGGGAAAGCCGTTAGTTATTATCGGGAATACCATGGACGAGGACACGTACGCAGTTGCGATCCGGAACAGCGATACCCGCCTGCAGGCAACAATCGATCACGGGCTTGGGATCCTGATGAGCGGACCTGAGTGGCAGGAGATGAAGGCAAAGCACGGGCTTCAGTAACGGCCAGAAACCGGGGTGCGGGTATCCTTTCGGTCAGCCTCATATTTTCACCCTGTTTTCTTGATTCTTCCCTTTACAACGGGACTTTTCGCAGAAATGCCCGATACCCCGGGAACGTGTGCCGCTCGCCGGCAGCGAAAGGGATATACTGCACAGAAGAAATGGATTACTGATGCCGGACAGCATTCGCGTCCTCTATGTTGATGACGAGAGCGACCTGCTTGAGGTAGGAAAACTCTTTCTTGAGGAGAGCGGGGAATTTTCGGTCACAACCATAGTCTCCCCGAAGGCAGCCCTGGATCTCCTCCACATGGAGCATTTCGACGCGATTGTCTCGGATTACCAGATGGATGAACTGGATGGGATCCGGTTCTTACAGGCTGTCCGCGAGCAGTTCTCATTAATCCCCTTCATCCTCTTCACCGGACGGGGCCGGGAGGAGGTGGTTATCCAGGCCCTGAACAGCGGGGCGGATTTCTACCTCCAGAAAGGCGGCGATCCAGAGGCGCAGTTTGCCGAGCTTGCCCATAAAATCCGGCAGGCTTTCCGGACAAAGCAGGCAGAACAGTCCCTTGCCGAAAACCGGGATTACCTTGAGCGCGTCTATACATCAGTCCAGGGGGGGATCCTCATCATCGATGCAAAAACTCACGAGATCCTCGACCTGAACCCCGCGGCCGAGAAAATGATGGGGAGGACAAAGGACCAGATCCTTGGAAAGGTCTGCCACGAGTTCATCTGCCCGGCAGAACAGGGCCGGTGCCCAATCACGGACCTGCACCAGGAAGTGGATAACTCCGAGCGTATCCTCCTGACGGCAGATGGGGGGACGCGCGACATCATCAAGTACGTAGTCCCGTTCAACCTCCACGGCCGGGAGTGCCTGCTCGAGACCTTCCTTGACAATACCGAGCGGAAACAGGCCGCGGACAGCCTGAAAGAGGCATATGAGAAACTGACCGTTGCCGAAGAGGAACTCCGGCAGAATTATGATGCGCTCAGCAAAAAAGAGCTGGCACTCCGGGAGCGTGAGAAGCAGCTTGCAGAGACCAACACCTACCTCTCCAGTCTCATCTCGTATGCGGCAAATCCGATCGTGACATGGGATGTCAACTCGCGGATCACCGGGTTCAACAAGGCGTTTGAGAAGCTGACCGGGTTTTCTGAATCGAATGTGCTGGGGCGTGACTTCGATGTCCTCTTCCCCGATGATTCGCGCAAGAGTTCCCTCGATCTCGTCTGCCGTGCGCTGTTCGGCGAAAAATGGGAGGGCGTCGAGGTTCCGGTCAAGACAATCCATGGCGAAACCCGGACGGTGCTCTGGAACTCGGCAAACATCTATGCAGAAGATGGGGTCACCCCGGTTGCCACCATCGCGATGGGGACCGACATCACGGAACGAAAGGTAACAGAGCGGGAACTGCTCACAAGGAACGACGAGCTCCATGAGGCGTACGAGAGGATTGCCCGGGCAGAGGAAGAACTTCGGCAGAATTACGAGCAACTGACCGCAACGGAGGAGGAGCTCCGGTCGAATTACGAGACACTCGCCCACCAGGAACAGGCACTGCGGGAGAGCGAGGAGAAGTTCCGCGCACTGGTCGAGACGTCCCCGGACGTCATCTGGGAGGTCGATCTCCAGGGAACGCTCCGGTATATCAGCCCAACGGTGATGAACCTGATGGGATATTCGCCGGAGGAGATGGTGGGAAAGACCCTCATCGGGATTGTGACGGAGGAAGCGCGGCCCCGCCTTCTGCAGGAGATGGCGCAGGCCATTTCATCAGACGGGCCCATCCCCCCCATGCAGTTCCCTGCCTGCCATCGCGACGGCTATATCTTTACGGTTGAGATCCGCGTAGCCCGGCTTACCGGCCCCGATGGCAAAATTACCGGGTTCCGGGGGGTTGCCGTTGATGTCACGGAGCGAAGGAAAGCCGAGGACGCCTTAAGGGAGAGCGAGGAGAAGTTCCGCGCACTGGTCGAGAGTTCGCTTGATGGCATTGCGATAACGGACTTTTCGGGAATCCTGCTCTTTTCTAACGCCGCTGCCGGTCGCATTGTCGAGGCTGAGGATTACCCTGCCCTTATCGGGAAGAAGAACATCCTCGAATATATCGCTCCCGCACACCGGCCTTCGGTGCTCCGTGACTTTAGCCAGGTGATGGAGGGCAGGGATGCCTATCTGGTCACCTACCAGTTCATCACCGAGAAAGGGAGGGAGATCTGGGCCGAATGTATCGGGAGGAGGATTACATTCGGGAAAACCCCGGCAATGCTGGTCTCTTTCCGGGACATTACGGAACGAAAGAAGGCTGAGGAGACGCTAAAGGACAGCGAGGAGTTTGTCAACACCATATTAGAGAATATCCCGGATATGATCTTTGTCAAGGATGCCGCGAAACTCCGGTTTGTGCGGTTCAACAGGGCCGGTGAGGAACTGCTGGGATATTCACGGGAGGACCTGTACGGGAAGAACGATTACGACTTCTTCCCCAAAGAGGAGGCGGACTTCTTTACTGAAAAAGATCGGGAAGTCTTGCGAACCGGCACAGTAGCTGATATTCCCGAAGAGATCATCCAGACAAAGAACAAGGGGGAGCGGATCCTGCACACAAAGAAGATCCCCATCCTCGATCGGGACGGAAATGCCCGGTATCTCATGGGGATCTCGGATGACATCACCGAAAGCCGTCGGGCCGAGGAGATACTCCGCGAGTCCGAGAAAAAATTTGCAACGGTCTTTCAAAACAATCCCGTTCCCCTCACCCTCACATCGGCAGATGGCGGAATGTTTGCCGATGTCAATGAGGCGTTCTTAAGCAGTACCGGGTACCTGCGGGAAGAAGTAATCGGAAAAACCGCCAGGGAACTGGGGCTTTTTGTCAACCAGGATGACATTACCAGGCTGGTTGTGGAACTCCGTACAAAGCACCAGATCAGTGGAATGGACCTTCCCTGCCGGACGAAGAATGGTGAGATTCGTATCTGCCGGTTCTCCTCCCGTGTCATCATGATGGGCAGCACACCCCATGTTATCTCAACCGTTGAGGACGTTTCAGAGCGCTTGAAAACCGAAGAAGCGCTTCAGCAGGCAAACAAGAAACTCCACCTCCTCTCGAGCATCACCCGGCACGATATCAAGAACCAGCTTATGACCCTTGACGGGTACGTCAGCCTTCTGGACAAAAAAAGCCCCGCCGGCTGCGAGCAGGAGATTGCCCGGATCCGCAAGGTGAGTAAAGAGATCGCAGCCATGATCCAGTTCACCAAGGACTACCAGCAGGTGGGGATCGCAAGCCCGGTCTGGACGGACCTCCGGGCCCTTGTGGATGCTGCGGAAAAGGGAGTTCCCCCGGGGGGTGTCACGGTGAAGAACGATATCCCGGCCGGGACCGAAGTCTATGCCGACCCGCTCATCGCAAAGGTCTTCTTTAACTTAGTGGACAATGCCGTTCGCCACGGGGGCAGTGTTAAAAACATCAGGTTCTCCCTCATGATATGCAATGGGGAGACCGGCATCACATGCGAGGATGATGGCAACGGCATTAATCCGGATATGAAAAAGAAACTGTTCCGGAAAGGATTTGGGAAGAACCATGGCTTTGGCCTGTTCCTCTCCCGCGAGGTCCTCGATATCACGGGTATCTCCATCCAGGAGACCGGCGAGCCGGGGAAAGGGGCACGGTTCGAGATGAACGTCCCAAAGGTGTCATTCAAGATGGCTGCCGAAAAAGACAATCGATCTCTTCGGGATATTCCGTGAATGCTCACCGATCCGGTATTTTGGGTTCGGATACCGGTCTCACTGCGCCATCAGGTACTCGTGTGCCTCGAGCGCTGCTTTTGCCCCATCCCCGGATGCGATGATGATCTGTTTGCTCTTCTCATTGGTGACATCGCCTGCGGCAAAGACGCCGGGCTGGCTTGTGCAACCGTTGATATCGACAATGACCTCCCCGCGATCGTTCAGGTTCACAAAACCATCCAGGATATCAGTATTGGGGATCCAGCCAATCTCGACAAAAATGCCGTCAAGACTGATCTGACGCTCCACACCATTCGCGTCGCGGATCGTGACCCCGGCCAGGAACTGGTCTCCGTGAAGAGCGGTGACATGCGTGTGCTCGTGGATAACGATGCTGCCGATTGTTTTGAGCCGCTCCACATAGACCGGGTCCGCCTTGATGCTGCTGCGCACAATAAGATTGACCGATGATGCGATCCGGCTCATCTCGATTGCGGTCTGGGCTGCAGAGTTCCCGCCGCCAACGACCGCGACTTTTTTTCCTTTATAGAGGGGTCCGTCGCAGGTTGAACAGATCGAGATCCCACGCCCGATGAAACGCTCCTCCCCGAGAACATCAAGCTTCCGCGGTCGCTTGCCCTGCGTGAGGATAAGTGCCCTGGCCCGGATGGACTTGCCCGTGGCTGTCGTTACGGTGAAATCCTGCTGGTTGCGTGAAACCGAAGTAACCCTGTCCAGTTCCAGACGGATGTTGAGCGTTTTTACCTGCTCCTCGAACTTCTTCATCAGGTCCTCGCCCGTGATCATCCGGTAGCCCATGTAGTTCTCGATGGCCCACGACTCAAGCGCCTGTCCACCGATATTCTCGCTGATAATCAGGGTACTGAGCATCTTCCTCGCACAATAGACTCCCGCCGTAAGGCCGGCCGGGCCGGCCCCGACGATCAGGACATCATACGTGTCGGGGGCCTCTTCCTTCCCGAAGAGTTCCGTCAGGCGCTCGGCATCGAAGCCGACGATCACTTCGCTGTCCACAACAATGACCGGGACGCCCCGCTGGCCCGAGAGCTCGATCATTTTTTGTGCCTGTCCCGCATCAGCACCCACATCAATGCTGTCGTAGGGGACGCCGTTCTTTTCAAGGAACGCCTTGGCCATCCGGCAATACGGGCAGTTCTGGGTAGAATAGACGGTGACTCTGGTCATTAAGCCGGAAAAGGTTTCGGAATGATATAAACATATTGACGGCGGCGGCAGGCAGGCGGACTGCCGCCCTTATCGCAACCTTCTTTTTGGACAAGTCCCAATACACCTTTGGATACATCCATGGACACCGCCTGTTCCGTTCAGGGATTGAGGAGATATACCCTTATCGTTCTTGTACTCTTCCTCGCTCTCTGCATTCCCGTGACAGCGGCAGACCCTGCCCCCGCACCCGATCCGGCACTCTACCTCAACTTCAACGAGGAGGGGGGGATGACCGCTCTCGATACCTCGGGCCATTCCAACTTCGGAATAATCATGGGGGCCGACCGGACCCGGTCAGGGATGTGCTGGGGAGCGCTCCTTTTCAATGGAACGGGAGAGTACGTCAGCATCCCGTACACGGAACGAAACCACCCGCGACAGAACATCACGGTCTCGACATGGTTCTATGTGGACTCGTACAACCCCCAGACCCTGGTCTCCAGTTACCAGGACGGCGGGTACTGGCTGGGATTCGGTGACGGGAACGACCTGTGGTGGACCATCAACACCGAGCGCTCGGGCGCTGTCTCCGTTCCGGTCCTCCACGAAGGCATTGCGCTCCGGCAGTGGCACCATGTCACCGGCACCTATGACGGCACATCCGCAAAGATCTACCTGGACGGGTCCCTCCGGAACCGGGCCAATGCGTCCGGACCCCTCCATTATGAGTACCAGAACTCCGTTCTCCTCGGGGCGGATGCCGGGGAAGGAGAGACACCGGACACCGCCTGCCCGCGTTTCCTGAGAGGCGGGCTCGACGACGTCAGGATATACGACACGGCGCTGACGTATTCCGAGGTCATGGAGGACCGGTTCCGCTGCTCTGCCGAGCCGGGAAAGATCCCGCGTGCTTTAGAGAACGAGACCTTTGCCCTCCCGCCCTGCCTCTCCAGTTCCGGGTCGCTTGTGCTTGCTGAAGGGCAGTCTACGAAGAGGACACTCCTCTTTTCCGACATCGTGGAGAACGGGACCTGGTCGGTGTCCGTGCCGCCGGGCTCGGTCCTGGTTGTCAAGGCACGCGATCTCTATTCCTCGTCGTACCCGGATGCCTGGTATGTTGAGATCGCTGACGGGGACCAGCGCATTGACCGGTCGATTGCCTTTCCGAGCACCAACAATGCACCGACAGACGGGGTGATTCCGTCCGGGAATGCCGTGGTCACGATCCGGTACTTTGACGGCAAGTACCGCTTCCCGGCCAGTGTCGAGGTGACATTCGAATGCCGTCCTGCGCCTTCCCTTCCCGTCCAGGTCATCCCGAAAAATATCCTTGCAAACACCGGCATCGTGATCTATTCTGCCTCCTGGGCTACCCTGATCGCCGTGCTGGTTGTCGTTGTCTGGCTGCACCGGAGAAAGGTTGCGCGGAAAGCAGCCGTGAAAAAAGAAGAACCCTGCAACACTCCTGAAAAGAACGGGAAAAGAGAGGAATAAGACCCTTACAGGGAAATTTCCTTAAACTGTTTGCCAAAGACCCCGCAGATCGGGCACTTGTCGGGAACCTTACCGAGTTCAATGTTGCCACAGACCGGGCAGAGGAAGACCTTCTCCCGCCCGATGTCATGGCCTGCTTTGATGGCGTCAAGCGCCTTCTTGTAGAGCATTGCATGGACCTGCTCCGCCTTCATCGCGTGCGTGAACGCTAAGATCGCATCGGTCTTCTTCTCGGCCTCTGCCTCCTTAATGAACCCGGGGTACATGGACTCGTACTCATGGGTCTCCCCGCCGATTGCACCTTCAAGGTTGGCTGCCGTTGTGCCGACAGCGGACAGGACCTTTAACAGCTTCTTTGCATGGATGGCTTCGGCCTCGGAGGCTGCCAAAAAGAGCGTGGCTACACCCTTGAACCCCTCCTCAGCGGCCTTGTCGGAGAATGCCTTGTACTTGCGGTTGGCCTGCGATTCGCCGGCATATGCTTCCTTTGCATTGTCGATGGTTGCCATACGGGAGGATATGGAAACCGGTTCACATAAAGATTCTTTATGCGGCAGGGCGCCATGAAAGAGATATTTTCTGGTGAAATAATTTAAGATGTATAAAATGCAATCCTATGATCATATCATGATCCGGGCATCCGGGAGGTTGATGGCATAAGAAAGATGAAGGATATCCCCGCGCTTGACCGCCCCCGGGAGAAGATTGCCCGCAAGGGCGCCGTTGCCCTCACGGACGCGGAACTCGTGGAGGCGATCCTTGGGAGAGGGACGCGGCAGCGGGATGTCAGGGAGATCGCCCGGGATATCTGCGGCATGCTCAAAGGACAGGTGCCAATCCGGTACGAGGAGATCTGTGCGATCGAAGGGATCGGCCCGACAAAAGCCTCGCAGATCCTGGCCTGCTTTGAGATCGGGAGGCGGTATTATTCAAAGGACCGGGATACTGCCCGGGTGACACGGCCGGACGACATCCTCCCCCTCGTCGCGCACCTGCGGGACAAGCGGCAGGAGCACTTCTGCTGCATTACACTGAATGGTGCTGGCGAGGTTTTGGGAAATCGCATCATAACGATCGGGCTCTTAAACCACAGCCTTGTCCACCCGCGGGAGGTCTTTGCCGACGCGATCCTGGACCGGGCGGCTTCGATCATCTGCGTCCACAACCACCCCTCGGGTTCCCTTGAGCCAAGCTCGCAGGACATCGCCATCACAGCCCAGCTGAAGGAGGCGGGGGCGCTTGTCGGCATCCAGCTCATCGACCATCTCATTGTCACGAGATCGGGGCACCTGAGCATGCGGGAACGCGGGCTCGTGTGATGCAGAAAACAACCAAAAATTCGAAGAAAAAACGTTCACGAATTGAACGCTTTTCCAAGGGCCTGGCCTTTATTATATGCGGCATCCAGCAGTTCCGGGTGCCGGGTGACATCGACGAGGGTGTCCATGTCGTTGATAAGCAACTCGTCTGCATACCGGCAGTCGATGATGTCGCAGAACGCCTTTGCGGTAAGCCGGGCGCCGATAAAGGTCTCAGGGATCTTCATGCCGGAGATGCAGATGAAGAGAGCACGCCTCATCGCCCGTTTCTCTGCGGGCACAAGCGGGTCTTTCCGGAGATACTTGGCCATGTAGAAGACCTGGCAGCGGTCCATGAAGGACTTGAGCTTGCCGGGGATACCCATGCACATGATCGGTGTTGCGATGATGATGCCATCCGCATCACGGATCTTCGGGTAGAGTTCCTGCATGTCATCGTCCATGGTGCAGGTCTCGTGATCCTTGCAGAAGAACATCTCCTGGCAGTCCTCAAAACAGAGGGTCGCAAGGTTGATCCTCTCGACGCTGCAGCCTGCATCTTCTGCCCCTTTTAACGCCCGGTCGAGCAGCCGGGCTGTATTTCCTTCAGTGAGCGGGCTCCCCAGTAACCCGATGATCCGGCCAGCCATACTACAACTGGAGGAAAAGAGGACATATAGTTTTGCAAAATACCCCTGCTTCCCCGTCGGGAACATGAGGCCGGGACGGGTATAAACACAACTCATATATATCAGTCTGCCAGAGTGAAGGTTGGTGGTCCTTTTGACCGAACAGAAAACCTACAATGCCGGCCAGAAAGTCGGCCCTGGCAAATATGTCTGCATCGACTGCGGAAAAGAGATGACTCTCGACAAGAGCGAGCAGGACCTCCGGAAGTGCCCGGCCTGTGCCTGCGAAGAGTACCAGTGCTTCCCGATGACACACATCCGCCCGGACATCAAGTCCGCGGATGATGTCAAGAACCCGCCCAAGCGGGGAAAGAGCAACATTTAATCCCCCATTTTCTTTTCGCACCGACCGTGTGAACGCTGGTGCCCCGCCGGGAATCGCCGGCACTAAGATGCGTACCAGGACCAGGCAGGATCATGGAGACAGCATGGTGAATGTTTCAAAGGAAGGACAGGTCTTCAAGTGCGAGATCTGCGGTAACGTTGTTGTAGTGAAAGAGGCAGGCGGCGGAGAACTGATCTGCTGCGGCGAACCCATGGTTTTGGAGGAGTAGACAATGGTAGTGAAAAAGAAACCAGTCAGAAAAGCCCCCGCAAAAAAGCCGGTGGCAAAGAAAGTCCCGGTAAAAAAGCCGGCGGTGAAGGCAGCTGCGGGAAGGGGACTGAAGAAACTTGAGACGAAGATTGGCAAGGTGCCGAAGTTCTTCAAGGAACTGACCACGAACGAACCCGACATGTTCAAGATGGTGATGCGGTTTGAGCAGCACATCTGGGACGACGGGGCGATCTCGAAGAAGACCAAGAAGCTGATCGCGATTGCGATCGCTGCGGCCCTCCGGGACCAGCACGCGGTCCGCGCCCAGCTGGCCGGTGCCGCAAACCTTGGTGTTACCAAGAAAGAGATCGAGGAGGCGCTCCGCGTCACGTTCCTCCTCTCGGGCATGCCCGCCTACGTGTACGGTAAGGCCCAGCTCGACGAAGTGATGAAGAAGTAACGAGAGCCGGACAAGGTTCTCCCGCTTTTTAGTACACATTCCTTTTTTTAAAACCGGGCTTTTGATCGCGGGTTTCATCTGCTCCCGTGACGATCTCGTATGGAATACGATGGTGGATGATATCCCCGGTTTTGGGAATGGTGAAAAGAAGCCGATCCTCACCGATCCCCCTTTCTATCTCCCGGAGTTCGAACAGTCATACCGGTACATCATCGACGAGTATGCTGTTGCCCCAAAGGATATCGCCATCTTCATGCCCTGTGCGGTCCGGAAACCGTACAGTGCAAGCCCCAGCCACCAGCTGATCCGGATGGTCATCTCTCAGGTCTTCTCTGAACCGCAGTACCACATTGTCATCTTCGGCACCTGCGGTATCGTCCCTCAGGAACTCGAGGAGATGTACCCTTATGCCCACTACAAGTACATGCTCGGGAAATGCAAAGACAAAAAGGTCCTGGACGATTTCCTCCGTATCGAGACCGACCGGGTGGCAGGATACCTGGAGAAGACGCGAGACACCTACAAATACCGGATCGCGTACTGCATCGGGCTCTTCCGCGAGGCACTGATCCGCGGGTCGGAAAAGTCCGGCGTGAAGATCGATCTCATCCTCCCTACCCGGGACATGATCAACAAAGTCATCGAGGAGGGGGACTGTGTCTTCGAGGAGGGAAGCCTCTCGATGGACGAGTATCTCGGAGAGTTCACGAACGAGTTGATCCTTTTCCGGAATGCACACTATAAGAGGCCCCGGGCCTGAACAGATAATGGCCCAATGCTTGAGCTTATCCAATTGTTTTTGAACACGGATGACGTAGAACACAGTAATGACAATCAAGGTCCTTGCCTTTGCCGGCAGCCCGCGCCGGCACGGGAACTCGGAGACGCTGCTCGACTGGGTGCTTGCCCCGATGGTAATGGACCCTGAGGTAATGGTAGAGAAAGTCCCGCTCACCGAGGCGAACATCAACATCTGCCGGGGCTGCAATGCCTGCGAGAAGCTGAACAAGTGCGTCCAGCGCGATGGGATGGACACCTATCACGATAAAATCGTCGACGCGGATATTATTCTCCTCTCCTCCCCGATCTTTTGTATGGGGATTGCCGCCCTGCCAAAAGCCCTCATCGACCGGATGCAGGTCTTCCGGTCCCGGAAATATGTCCTTAAACTCCCGGTTATCCCACCTGAACGGAAAGGAAAACGCCTCGGGGCCTTCCTTTCCACTGCCGGCCAGGACTGGCCGCATGTCTTCGATGCTGCTATTCCATCTGTCAAGTGCTTCTACCATGTCATCGATATAAAAGACGCAGACATCAGCTACCTTATGATCAACAACGTGGATGAGAAGGGCGCGATCGAAAAACACCCGACAGCGAAAGCCGATGCGGAAAAACTCGGGAAAGCCATGCTCGCCGAGATCAAAAAACGGCTCGCTGCATGAGGATACCATGACCGTCACCGTTCTTGGCATATCTGGAAGCCCGCACCGGCACGGCAACACCGAGACTTTACTCGACAGCTTCCTGGACGGGGCGAAAGCCGCGGGTGCGGCAGTGGAGAAGGTTGTCTTAAAGGACCTCGACTATTCGGCATGCCGGGGGTGCAATGCCTGCCACAAGGACGGCAACTGCATCGTGAAAGACGATGCCGTCCCGCTCTTCGAGAAGATGATGGCCGCCGACATCGTGGCCGTAGCATCGCCGATCTACAGTATGGGGATCACGGCCCAGCTCAAGGGGTTCATCGACCGGGGGCAATACCTCTGGGCGCGGCGGTTCGTGACAAAAACGCTGGAGTTCTCCCCTGAGCACCTTGCCCGGCACAAGGGGATCTTCATCTCTACGGCGGGACAGAACTGGGACCATGTCTTTGACGGGGCTTACCCTTCCCTCACCGCCCTCTTCCATGATGCGGGGTTCGACTATTATGACAATATCGTGGCCAACAACATGGACGAACACAAGGGGATCAAAAACCATCCGGCGGCCCTGAAAGAGGCATTCGATAAGGGGCAGAAGGCTGTTTCCGTGCTCCAGAGCCAAAAAAAAGAGTGAGTCGGCTCTCAAATCAGCATCCAGAGGTGGTAGTACGCTGCAACGAGCGTGCCGAACGCCGCTATAATGAGCACAAAGAAGACGGGGATGTTCCACGCAAATATCTTCCTTCCGTCAAGGATACTGACAGGCAGGAGGTTGAACGCCGCAATCATCGCATTGATCTGCACCCCGGCAATACCGAGCATGGCAAGGAGGTTGCCGCTTGCAAGACTCGCCTTTCCCCCGGCAAGGAAGAAGAGTGCTGCAAAGACGATGCAGAGGAGGAGATTCACGACAGGCCCGGCAGCGGAGATGATCCCGTCCTCTCTCTTCGTCAGGGGCCTCCCGTCGCGTGAGTAGATGACCGTTGCACCGGGTGCCGCAAACACAAAGCCGGCCAGCGCCGCCATGATGACTGCGACAAGGAGCATGGTGTTGTCCTTGACGAACTCCGCCCAGTAGCCGAACCGGATCGCCACGAACTTGTGCGCCATCTCGTGGAAGATGAAGCCGATCCCGACCGTCAAAAGCGAGATCCCGAAATAGATAAGAGCCGTGACCGGGCTGATAGGGTTGAATGAGCCCATCAGGCCATACGGGGTAATGTTGATGATGGTGAACGAGACTGCAATGGCTATCCAGGCAATAAAAAGGTCCGCTTCTTCGCGCCGGCTGATACGTTCGAGCATGGTGACACCGGGACTCGTGGTTTGATTCCCGTATGTTCTTT
>Ga0302253_1000251_pt1 | contig 50020 bp, 32 predicted proteins | sample AAG_RA_Trp_MG_FD_193537 | JGI IMG/M metagenome (GOLD analysis project Ga0302253, IMG submission 193537) | Enriched activated sludge microbial communities from anaerobic digester in WTTP, New Holstein, Wisconsin, United States - AAG_RA_Trp | ecosystem: Engineered > Bioreactor > Anaerobic >...
TTCCAAGTTTTTTATTCTTGTTTCCAATTCATCTGTGGTTATATGTCTTTGAATCGGTATCTGTTCAGACCATGGCATACATAGAATTGGTATTTGTTGTAATAAATGTTTAGTTCCAAACTATAAATTTGGGTAAGATGTCATTTTATCCCCTAAATCCAAGAAGGATTTAAGATGGAAAAAATGGCAAAATACTCTTACTCCCCTTAATAAGGGATAGCAATGCAGTGATGACAACCTGTGGACGGAGTACGAGAGATTTTGGCCAGACAGCTCCGGCTCTCATGGGAAATTACCGGATGGATTCAAATCTAAAGATCTGATGAGAATTCCTTGGCGGTTGGCGATGGAATTGCAGAAGGAGGAGTGGGATCTTTGTTCGATATCTGGTCTATTCCCGATCATCATCCCCGAACTCTTTGTGGAATGATGCACGAGAATGTGATCGTGCATAGACGATCTGGTCCTTGATCCATTCTTTGATCCCGGGACGGTAGGGATTGTGTTGAAACGAGCCTCAAGCGGAGATACCTTGGGATGGAGATGAATCTTTATTACGTCGTTATGTCAGGTAATAGGATTTTGGAGAGTATCTAAAGGCAAAATTTTAGCAGAGATATGAATGCAATAATTCCTAAACCTGTCTAATTCTTGGAAATGAATTAATATTACCGTGTATACTAGAAATTGATGAGCTAAGTACTGAGAATGGCGTTTTATTTTTTCTGAAGAACGAATGGACACAATGGGTCGTCGGCAAAGGCATCACCAGAGTAGGTTTCGGCAATTGCCCTGCATCCGCCACAATATTCTTTATACTTGCATTTTGAACATATTTTTCCAAAATTACGCTCTCTGAATAAATTTAATATTTCTGAATTAAAAAAAATATCTTGTAATGAATCATTTTGTACGCTTCCAAGAGATTCTTGGATATAAGAGCATGGGAGCACATTTCCCTTTTCGTCAACAACAATCAGATGAGTACCAATAAGACATTCATTTGGGAATGGATAGATGCTTTTTGTGAGTGTGATGAGACTACAACAAGAACAATGTGGTTGAATATTATATTTTTTTGATAATTCAATAATTTTTTTATAGAAAGAAATACTTTCATCCGAAGTAAGCTTAAGAATTGATTCACCTCCTCCCTTCGGAATGTATCGATGAAAACAGGGGATAATTTTATTTTTTTTACATAACAGCAGAAATTTTTCCATATCTGCGAAATTTTGCTTATTCACAGTCATTGAACAGCCAATATCAATATTTTTACTTTTGAGTCTGTCAATTGCAGACAAGACCATCTGATAATTTCCACTTCCACGTATCCTATCATTTAACAATTCAGATCCTTCAAGACTTAATTGAACGGAAAAGCGCGGATATTGTGATAAAGTCGACGCAATCTGATCTGTGATACAGGTACCATTGGTAGAAAGAACAACTCCAGAAAAATGTTTTACCGTATAATCAAGAATGCGAAATATGTGTGGATGAAGCAAGGGCTCCCCGCCACTTAACACAATAAAAGAGGGTTCATTCAAAGATTCTCCTAATAATTTAAAATCTCTTAGAGCTTTTTTAGCAATATCTAATTCTAGAAATGAAGAATTCCCGGATGAATAATTACCATAACAATGAAGGCAGAATAAATTGCATTTATCTGTTAGATGAAGATTTAGAACAACCATCGATGGGAAAATTAAGTATCTTTTTGGATGTAAATGATATTTTTCTTTATGGAATTTTCTAACTCCAATTTTTCCTTGGCTAACTCCAATTCTTCCTTGGTACTGTCTCTTATGTCTTTTTTGATTTTATTGCAATTAGTACATCGAAAAGTCAATTCAGTTTTTTTTGAATAACATGATGTGTCTATAGATGTCAGTAACCAGTCGTGCTCTCCCTTTAATGAACATATTAATCCCCGAAATATTTTGTAATTTTCTTTCATTAGAGAAATATTTCAATGCGGATTAAATAAGGATATCTCTTCTGAATATTGGTCCCACAAACGAATTTATTTGATTTTTATCGATCAGAGTCTGCATGTCTTTCCTTTTTAAAAATACAGACCCCCAGAATAATCCCCTTCACCTTTTTCTCTTTTTCTTCATTTTCCGGGTAACTTTTTGATTTTTTTGGACGGCAGGTGATTTGTTAGCCTCTCTTTCGCGGAGATAACGAAGACCGCGTTGTGCTAGCTCGTCGCCGGGAGTCTGCTGAAGAATGATGTTCCATTGCTCCTCTGCCATCTGATAATCGTCCATGGCGAGGCATGTCATCGCATAAGCGTTTCTTGCTTCACGATCGTAAGGACACCACAGGACGAATGCTGAAAAATAATCTCTCGCCTGCCTAAACTGGCTCTTTTTCGCAGCTTCAAGGCCTGAATTAAAAAGTCTTGACGGAAAGAATGTGAGAGTGCTATACTCACGGAGTGAAGCCCCGCAACTGGAACAATGGTCATTCCCTACATCATTCTCGTATCTGCATGAAATTATGGGGCAGGATATTTTCATTGACATCACCATTAATCACGGATTTTTTAGCATAAAGTCATGGGGACCGGCCAATCCACCAATACCCTTTTTCCCCGATTCAATTTTCAGCAGCCCTTCAAATTCGGAGGGATCCTTTTTGTCAGGGAACAGTTGTGAGTAAATCCGTTGCGAATCGCTGATGATTAACTGACATCGTTTAAGGATGGCTGCGGGGTCCTCTGTTACCTTCTCTTTCATCTGTTCGATTTCAGCCATCTGATTGGTCAGGGTCTCAGCATATTCATGATTCCCTGAGACCAGGGAAAATAGAAGCAGGGATCCGGTCATTCCGGATACCTGTTCGATTGCCATACTTGCACGGACCGCGATGTCCATGTCTTCCTGTTCAATCACATTCGGTTTTGCGATAATGGAAATATAATGGAATGTTGTATCGAGCATCACTGATGCATCGTCATATTGCTGACGATTCCGATACTTATAGGCTTCTCTTGCCATTTGTATCATAAGATCGAGTTCCTTTTCCAGGTGGGTAAGATCCTTGCCGTTTTCGCCCGGTTCCCTCCGTGCTATCATATCCTTCGCAGAGGAATATTTTGATTCTAGCACACCAAGAGGTGGCTTTAAGGGTTCGGCAAGCCGCACCTCCCTGATAAGTCCTTCAAGGTCGGCTTTACGCTGAATAATCTTTGGAAAATCGCCTCCTGAACGCGCTTCTGCGATATCCCGCTGAACCAGATTATACTGTTCGATAAATTTCTCACTGTCTGAATCATCGACTTTCTTGATTCGTTCAATGAATGTCTCGGACAATTTTTGGATCTCATGTTCTGTCGGGACCTCATCCGGGGGTGGGGGATCGATAGTGCCGCTATATACCACATCCCCTATCTTGAAATTGACCTTGATATTGATCATCGCATCACAACAGATGGTGATCTCAACAGGGGTGCCAGATTCTACTTTGCCGATGTCAGTTACCAGTTCCTTGATAATGCGGTTTTCCTGGTAGATGGGAAGCCGGATTCTATCCGCTGAATCAGAGACATGAAATATGAAGGTGGCCTTTGCTGGAAGCGACTCACCGTCCGCCAGCAGCACCGTGCGAACGAGGTGATCCCCGTCTGTTCCTTCAAGGAGAATCGGCTTTGAAAGAACTGCGGTGGAGAGCGTTCCCCCGACAGAATCCCTTCTGCTGTCCGCCTGCACAACAGGATACTCAATTGACCAGATAACGTCACCAAGTTGGTTAAAAATTTCAAATGTGAAAAGATTCGCGATTCCTTCAGTGAGATCAATATTGGGGAAGCTAAATTTTAACCCCTCTTTGATGGGACTCTCTAATAATTGGTCTCCTGCCCGGTTTTTTAATCTGATTGAACAATTCTTGAGATCACTGGGAGAATTGAGTGGTTCTATGATTCCACTTAAAGTGATTGTGCGTTTGCGGGTAATAGTGGAATTGTTCAGCCATATACGCATATCACGGGTATCGTCCCCAATCCCTACTCCAAGAGCCGATGCCCGGAGAGCGGCACCGAGTGCCACCGCAGTCTCGGGTTCATCCAGAATAATCTGGGGATTCGTTCCCGCTTCGCCCGGTGTATTCAGATAAACTTCTTTTATTTTTCTCTGAACCGCAGGAACATAGGTGGATCCTCCGACAAGCAAAATGTAATCAATCTGCTCAAATGACACCCCTCCCTTCTGACGGGCCTTTTTGAGTGCATCTTCACAGAATGTAATCGTTCTGCCAATAAGATCGGAGACGAGATTCTCAAAAAGGGTGCGGTTGAGGGGAAGATCGATTATCACAGGGATGTTTTGCTTGTCGCGAATCGTTCCCTGGTCCTTCAGGATGATCTCATCATCTACCGACAATTCTTTCTTTGCTCGTTCGGCAAGGTGCATCAGTTGGTTGAACCGTATCCTGTCCTCCTGGTCCGACTTGGTATCAAGTTCAAAATCATACCCAAGCTCGATGATCTGGTTTTTCAGGTATTCCGCCAGTCTGCGATCAAAATCATCCCCGCCGAGGAAAATATCTCCGGATATTCCGAGTACTAAAAATTCACCAGAAATTTTCTGGAGAATAGAGACATCAAATGTCCCTCCTCCATAGTCATAGACCATGTATAATCCATCACCAAGATCATGTTTCCAGCTGTAGTAGATTGCCGCTGCCGTAGGCTCATGAAGGAGTTCCATCACTTCGAATCCGGCAATTTCTCCCGCAAGCCGTGTCGCTTCGATCGATGCAAGGCCGAAATATGCAGGTACGGTGACTATGGCACGCCCGGTATCGAAGATGATACCAGAGGGTGCACGTTTGTGTAGTTCGCTGTCCATCAGAAGTTTTAGTTCAGTGAGGATACATGCCGATATTTCGGCAGGTGTACACTGCTTCCCTCCTGATGAGAGGGTCATCTGGGTGCCCATGGAACGTTTTATCGATGATATCGGCTCCGGGGTGATTCCTTTCCGGGCATAGGCTTTATGCCCGATGACGCGTTCTCCCGATTTTGGATTCGTCCAGACGCACGAAGGGATGGTTGAACGTCCCTGCGCATCCTTATAAAGGATCAGATCCTGTCCATTAAGGTCCAGCATTGCGATTGCCGAATTTGTTGTCCCGAGATCGATCCCGATAGGCCGGGTGATAATCATTTTACCTCCGTATCATGGTCTTCGATTAGTCCATCTTTATTATCATCAGAAGAAATCCCCATCATGACGTCATAAATACGTTTGAGTTTATCACCGATCTGAGCGGCACGCTCACGGACTGTCGTCGGGTCTTTCTGGGCCTCTTTAGCGAGGTTCTTCAGTTCGGATTGCAGTGTGGTAACTTCAGCCTTGTAACGTTTTTTCTTCGGATCATCACCTTGAACGAGCTTTTCAACCTTCTCCCATAAAGACTGAGATCTCGCGACGGCCTGTTGAGCTTTTTCCTGGGGGGTCGAGTCATCCACCGGTTCTTTTATCAGCGCACTTCCGAGTCCGATGAGATGGTTTTTGATACCTTCGAGCATCCGGATGGCATCCGAGTATCTCGTCTGATCTCCCTCCTGGAATGCTTTCTCCCCATATTCTCGTTGAGCATCAATCGCCTTCGCCATCTCCCGGTGATCATGCGGTTGACCATGGTTTGCCGCAAGAGATGCAACCTGCATGTTTAACTTGTAGTTCTCCTGTACAAAGTCCATGAATGTGGCGAGGGGTGGTTCTATGGTACTTTTCACTTGGGATGCCTCGGCAATGATCCCCTCGATCTCTTCCAGGTCGTGAATGGTCTGGTCCTTGTCGCCCCGGGTCCGGGCATTTTTCAGGCTTTCCCATGTCATGTTGAAACGAGCCTCAAGCACCGCACGTTTTCCTGTCGGGAGGAAGACCTTGGCCTCTGCGAAACTTTTTTCCAGGCTTTTTAATTCCTCTTCGGTCGGCATATCACGCTCGGGGGGAGGTGTAATCACTGCATCAAAGGTTTGATCTCCGATCGATCCCTTAACGGTAATCAGATAAAGTGCATCGATCGCGATATCAAGATCAATAGGAGTCCCTTTGGGGAGCGAGGGAGAGACATTTACGATAATCTCCTGGATCTTTCGTTTTTTCTGGTAGAGGGGTATCCGGATCCGTTCGGTATCCCCCGGGTGGTAGAAGGTGAGCTTTTTCTGTTGCGGGATCGAATCAAGGGCGGCAAATATCTCCTTTAAATAAGGCCTCCCCTCCCGGTTCACCTCCAGAATAATTGGTTTGCTCAACGTCGCACTTTGCGAAGGGCCCCCTGTAGGTTTGTCCGCAGATTGTGTGTCCTGGGCTACCTGGCGCTCAGCACCCATCAGGATGACGCCGTTCCTATCATGGATCTCAAACGAGAGAAGATTCGTGGATGCTGCTTGCAGAGGGATCTGCTTGAACGCAAATGTTCCCTCCGTCATCTGCAACGACTCGTCCTTGTTCGTGAGAATGGTTTCATCTTCGAATGCTGTGCCGGTAATTGAAAGGTGGATCGATGCCCCGGTAAGATCGATGCCCGGATCGAGCGCTTTCACTTTCCCACCGATATGCGTTTTTTCGCGGCCCGACAGGCCCACACCACGGAAGGTGACCATGAGGGTTCGCTCGGGGTTGTAGACGACAAGCCCTCCCACCGCAGATGCCCGGATGGCGGCTCCAAGTGCAACCAGAGTGTCGACTTTCTCATATACGGGCTCGGGGCATTGTGCCCTCGGTTGTTCGGCCCGGGCATCGGCGATGAGCTCTTTCCGAACCTGATCATCCGGAACGCTGCAGAGGTTCTGGCGGACCACTTCACGGACGAGTGGGATGTGCGTGGACCCGCCAGCGAGGATGATGGCATCGATATCCGCAAGCCATATTCCGGCCTTCTTTTCTGCAATTTCAAGAGCGTCAAAACAATAGGGGATCGTCCGGTTAATCAGCGGAAGCATGAGTTTTTCGATATCCTTCCGCTCGAAGGGTATCTCGATAATCATGGAATTGTTTTCCATATCCCGCATGGTCTGGTCTCTCAGGATGGTCTCCAGTGAGTTTGATAACGTTTTTTTCAGCCCCTCAGCAAGAAATTTCAGTTGCGTAAACCGGAGCTGGTCTTCGGCTGAATTGGCAAGATCCAGATCCAGGGCATATCCCTCCGCGATCAACCTTTCCCTGAGGTCTTCGGCGATCACGTGGTCGAGGTCGTCTCCCCCGAGCCGGTTATTACCGGCAATTCCGAGTACTTCAAATACGCCCTCCGTCGATCGGATGATCGCAACATCGAATGTGCCGCCCCCATAATCATAGACAAGGAACGTTCCCTGCTGTTTATCATGCAGCCAGCAGTAATAACAGGCGGCCGCGGTTGGTTCATGGAGGAGATCGATCACCTCAAACCCCACAAGTTCTCCTGCCTTCCGGGTCGCCTCGATCTGCGGTTGGTCGAAATAGGCCGGCACGGTAATAATTGCCCGGTCCGCAATCCACGCGGCGGAGTCATTTGAGAGGGCCGCTAAATCTTCCTCGATCTGCTTTTTCTCCTCATTAAGAATGAACCCCGAGATCTCCTCCGGGGTGAAGACCTTATCTGCCAGCGGTACCTTGATCTGCTGCCCCATAGACCGTTTTATCGATCGTACGGGGGCTGGAATACTCCCGATTCGCTGGAATGCCTTCATCCCGACAACAATCTCGCCCTTCTTTGGGTCTTTCCAGACGCAACTCGGGGTGGTCTGGCTTCCCGTCCTGTGCCGGTGAATAATGATATCTGTATCCGTCGGGTTCATGACCGCAACGGCGCTGTTGGTTGTCCCCAGGTCAATTCCGACTGCCTTGCTGATGATTTGTTTAACCATTTACATCACATCCCCAAATTCGCTTGAATTGATAAAATCATGTAGTGTAATGCTTTTTGGGTACCATTCCGCCCCTGATTGACATGTAGTTCGGGAGTGGCAGGTATTTAATGTCCGGATTTTCTTGGTCTTCATTCCCCATCCACGGTTTGACTCTGTTCCGGGGGCATTTCATCCGGATTTTCGCACACCGGTGACCCCATGATAACCCTGCCGGGCCTGATAACCTCGTTTCCGGATCTCACGATTGGTTCGATGACTTCCACTACGAGTTCTTCTTTGTTTTTTTCACTGGTACGCCAGCCATCGATGGTGACGAATTCTGCAATCTCATCAAAGCTTTTACCGAGAGGATCCTCAACAGATAAACCGGCTGCATTCAGTGCATCGTGCATCTGATCTTTCAGCACACGGAAATGGAGGTGAATTCTTTTCAGCGATGCATCCAGAAGATCCCGTTCATACCGACTGATGATACCATCTAACTGGAATACAAACACCGCCTGGTTTGCGAGCGCTTTTTTATAGCAAAGGATAGTGTTTTGGCTCGCTCCCTCAGATTCCTTTATCCGTGTATCATTTTTCTGGAGTAATGAGATAACCTCCTGGGCCGGAGATATCAGCACAACCTCCGCCTCTTCCCGAGGCTGGAATATACTCCAGTCAGGTAATTTATCCAAAGATTGCATCCTGTACCTCGATCGGGGAGTTGTCACTTCCTGCCCTGAATGGAGAACCCTTAATTGCGATAGCTGCATCGCTTTTCTCTTTAGGGATGAGCCCCCGGACAATAAGCGAGATCAATGAGGAAATATTAATATCACTAATTGCCGGCTGAATCGTGTCCTTCAGGAGAACAGAGCGGTCCAGCGGGTTCCTCCTGAAACGGCGTTCAAATCTTTCCCAGTTCTCATTTTCGTATCTGGTTCCCGGAATCTCGAAAAGTTCATAGAGCAGTCTTTCGGACGGATTGGTGAGAAGTCGTTCCATTGCCCACCGGCAGAGCATTTTTTCGGTATCACTCTCAGCAAGATCTGAGAGTTCCTGGCCTTTTTCGACAATATCCCTGTTCAAAGACTCTGTCGGTAGTTTCAACACACTGAAAGGATTTGGTCTGGTTGTCATTGTATAATTCCTCCTTTATTTTGCGATACTCCTGATTGTATCGAGATTTTTCTGGATAGTATCATTGGCTTTATCGAGGCTCTTTGCCCGTTCTAGAAGGGAGACTGCCTTTTCGATCTTTTCATCGACCTCTTTCAGTTTACGCCTGCACGAAGAGCAGATTTCACGCTGATTCTTCCAGAACCCATAACTTGTTTTCATTGTGAGCAGTTCTGTCCTGTGTGAAATAAGTGTTGGAAGAAATGAAATTTTATCAGCAGCCGATCCACAAACCGGGCATGAGCCGGAGCCGCCAAGATTGAAGTTATACCTGGAATTCATGGACAAAATCGTCTGGATGTTATTCTGATCATTACCGAGATGTATGATATCGGTGAGCGCTTGGTCAAATTTCTGGATCGTTTTCTGGGCATCATTGGTAATTGAAATAGCGTATGCATTGAGCATAAGAGCGAGTTGTTCTTTTATAATTTTCTTGTTTTCCTTTGTATCGATTAAATCAAGGGCATGCTCTAGGTGTTCAATGGCCCGTGAAAAGTTGTTCTTATTTGCTGCAGCTATCCCCTCATGGAAATACGCTGCAGCGAGAAGCGGTTTCACCAGTTTATAGCATTCCTTTGAGGATTCCGGAATTCTCCCTGCTTCCGCGATTGCCATCGAATAATTGTCTCTTTCGAAGTATTCTTTCGCGGCCACGAACATTCGTAAATTCTCTTCCTCGGGTGCAAGCTTTTCGTTATCTTTAATAAACTTCTGGATAAGTTCGGGAGTAAATCCCTCCATTGGGGGGAGTGTCTTGATAATTTCCAAAGCCCTGCCCGCTTTTTCAATCGCCTGCGTCAGATGCATGTCATCGGCAAGTGCCCGGGCATGGACAAAATAGCATATAGCCCTCGCCACCTTCACGTCGCCAGGATTTTTCATGCGGGGTTCAATTGAATCGAAAATATCATAGGCCTCTTCGAACCTGTTCTGCTGCATGCATTCCATCGCCTGATGTAACTGGTCCTGGAGCACTTTTTGGATTACTCCACCGAGGAGATCCTCGGCATTTTTATTGCCAGGATTCCAGGCGATGGCTTCCTGGTAATATTCTGTAGCAGTGTCATGATTGGGTTCAGTAAATCCTTTTACAAGATAATATTGGGAGATCGCCTGGTTCTCGAGAGTATGCCCCCTGCCCTTCGTACAGAGGGGTATCATCCGCTGGGCGATACCTTCCGCGCCGGAGTTTGCTCTCTTCATTTCATCCATCTCCTCCCTCTGGTAGAGGTCAAAACACCATTCATTGTACCAGTTAAGGCAGGAACGAAGCACCCGGAGCACCGGTACATCGCAAGAGATAAAATTCTCCAGGCTTGAAATCCCTTCCTGGTAATTTTTCCGGATTCCCTTGGGAAGATTTTTAATTTTTTCGTCGTCATTAACAAGATTTTCTGCGACCCGGACGACTGATGCAGCCCAGTCGTCAAGGTACTGCTCACTGAGCCGGTTTGCATTCTGAAGATATCGGGATTTTATCACCCAGGCATCGGGATGTCTGTTCGTTTTCAGAATTTCTTTTATGCCCTGTTCATCCTTCCTTGCAATATCCAGGCATTGCATATGGAGACGGGCCAGGGGTAACTGACCAGACGCAAAACTCCCTCTTCCTGATGAACTATGCAATGATAACAGTTCATCGAGCCCGTGCCAGCAGAGAGAATTTTGCTGGTCGATGGTGAGTGGGATGCGATCCTCGACGGTTCTATCGGAAAACCGGGAAGGTGAGAAATAGTCCCAGAATTCGTCAGTTGAGAGGAGATAGCACCACAAGGATACATTAAGCTGAAATAACTGCTCATCGGGGGTATTTTCGCTGATATCCCGCGTCACCTGTTCGTGATAAAGCACTGCGAGACCCTGAATAACCCGGGGATCCTTGCACTGGCTGATATTTTTATACCATTGATGCTCGATCTGCCACTGGCTTTTTGCGATAAGGGAATTTTTCAATTCTTCATCATGTTCGATTATTTGCTCGATAAAACGATATCTGCCCGATAATAGGTCCTCAACCCTGAATTTCGGAAACATAACCTCGAATAGATTTTCGAGTGCCTGCTGGGTAGTGAGAAACATGCTGCCCTCGACAGCCTGTTCATACGTGAGATTTTTCATCATTGATTCGCCACCATAAGATGATTTGCCACTTTTTCGAGCTTTTCAGCGGCACTCAACAGTTGACCACGGGAGTACTCGCGACATGAAAGAAAACAAAGGTATGCAAGGTATTCATGGAATATCGGCGAATCTTTTGAAATCTTATTGATTATCAGGTCTTCCCACAACCTGATGGCATACTCGTGATCACCAATCAGTCCGGCACATCTGACAAGGATAAGTGCCTCATTCTGGTCTTTTTGATTCTCTGCGAGCTGCCTGAGGGTCTGCACAATGACCTCAGGGGGATCTCCTCCTTTTACTGCGGATGCACATACCCCTGGGAGAAATCGTGATATACTGATAATTTCTTGTAGACCGTTCGGGTCCAGCGCAAGCGCGTTATTCAGAAGCTCATAGCCCAGATGAGGGGTTTTATACTTAAACGCAATAAGTGAGCGGATAATCTGGTATGCTTCGTTCAGTTCCCGGGAGGAATTCCGTGGCAGTTCCACAATAGTCACGGGATCTGGAAGTTCTCCTCGTATCATACAACTGATTGAATGCCCAATAAATTCTATAAAGGGATCAGCGTAGCCCGCGGAATCAAGAATGGTATGTGCTGTCATTGTGTCACTTTGCTGCAGGGAGAGTCCTGCCACGAAAAGGGCATAATGTCCATTTTGTGGCGATTTTTTCGCAGACTCAAGAATGGATGCCAGGTTTTTCTCAATGGTTCCACCTTCCATCGTTCGTAACTGCGACTGTTTCCGAATTATATCCCTTATACCGATATATCCCTTTAAATTTCCATTTTCACTCAATGTATCGAGAATGCGGAAAATTTCATCGCTGCGTTTACGGATCGGATCGGCGACCTGATTGAATAGGATTGTTTTTGCACACGCGAGAATCACAAGGTTATCAGGAGTGGGCGATGAGTGCAATATTTTTTTCAGGTGATCCTCTGCGATTGCCTTTTGTTCTGAAGAACCTTCCCATAGCCACGAAATGGTCGCCATCCAGTCAAGCCATGGGCTTTCAGTAAGGTCATCAAGAGACGATATTTGTGTGCAAAGTTGTTCCAAGGAACCACCCTCTCCGCTGCATGTTCCATCCATTGAGTGCAGAGCAGCAAGCAGAATTCGGGAATCATTTGCAATTGCAGGGCTTCCTGAATCGATTGCCGAATTGAGGTGAGCAATTGCGTTGTCATAACATATGTGTGCAAGGTTGGTGTTTCTGGAATTACAGGCTGATTCTGCATTGCGGATATACAGATTCGCTATGGCAAGATGGATCCTTGGACTTACCTCGGGGGATACCTGACCAAGAGATCTTACCGCTTCGTCGAATCGGTTTTTTGAGGAATCGATAAATGATCTCACCAGGTCCCGGCGGATGTCCCCGGATCTATCAGTAAAAACTGTACCGAGATTCTGTTCTCCCTCTTCATAGTTCCCCTGGCTGGCAAGATAGATTCCCAGGAGGTATCTGGGACGCTGATATCCCGTTTCTGCAGCATTTTTCAGGGCTGTGCACCCTGCTTCAGCGTTATTCTCCAGGAGGGCGCAAATACCATCCCAGACAAGTCTGTCACCGCGGGGAAGACGGTGGAAATAGTTGTGAGAAAGCAGTGTTCGTACCCGGGCAGGATTCTTCTGGTAACATGCAAAACCAAGTTCAGTCCTATAGGCCTCTAACTCATCCTCTGGTGTTCCTTCCCCAACGGACCACTCGGGAAGATCCGGGTCAGGGTCGAGCATTCCGATCATGCACACGCGTTTCCTAATTGCGTCGCGATAGGGGGCATCTCCCTTCTCCGGTAATAATACGATCTCGCCCTTCCCAGCAGCTTCTGGATGTATGTCCAGCATTTGGGCGGTAATGAACCAGGGAATGGTCCCTTTTAGGGATTGAATAATCCTGGAGAGGGGGATTTCTTTCTCCCCGGCCAGTTGTGCAGACCAGAGCAAGTAATAGAAAGTTGAACTCTCACATTCGGGGGAGTTCGAGATCCGGCGGAATATGGAATAGGCCGCTGCAGGATCTCCTTCAACCAACAACAGGCGGCCAAGAGTCTGGTCGAGGACATTTCCGAAAAGAGGATGAGGAGCAATTCGGACAAGTGATTCGGAAGAAACGGGAGGTGTAATACCCGATCCATTGAAATCGAGCCATGAGGAGACCTGGCTCACAGAGATCAATTTCTCTACAAGCGGATTTTTAAGGGGCTCCAACTGGGGGATAATTGAATTCATCGAGGTATAGTCCCTCAATTGGATGAAGCAACTCAGGCATCCGATCTTTGAAAGAATATCATGAGGGTCCTCTTTTATTGCCTCCTTAAAGTGAGGAAGGGCTTTTTTGGGACTCGCATCTATGATGAGTGCAGAAATCCCACTGGCCCGGTGGACACCCTGGATTGCAATGGCGTTGTCAACCAGTTTTTTCGCAAGTTTTCCGGATCGTTTAATCTTCACAGAATCGGATTCAAAATTGGTATCCAGCAGTTCTTTGACAAAATTCGTGATCTCTGTGGTTTCAAGCCCTACGCCAGACCGTTTCAGATAATCCACATAAATGTCAAACTGCGCATCGCCCTGGGCAGCCCTCGTGGCGAGCTCCCTTACGGACTCTGCTTTGACATTAGGATCATAAGAAGGGAGGGTATAGATACGGGTGAGAAGATCAATCGCTTTCTTTTTTTCTTTTCTGGCATCAAATGCCTGAATAAATCTTTTCCAGAGCTCCCACATCTCGCCGGGAGGATGTTTTTGCCCCGATCCGATTACCAGCAATTCCTCAATGGATGCAAAATCGCCTTCAGAGACTGCGTTCAATCGCGACGGATCCAGAAAATCGTTGATAAAATCGATCCAGTAGTGTGACCAGTCCTGTGATATTTCCTTGAATTTCTCCAGGAGCTGTCTGAAAAGAATAAGACTTTTCTCGGGGTTTTTCTCATCACGGGCAGTTATCCACAGGTTATTAAGCCTGCCTTCCTCGCTCAGAAAGCCAAAAAAAGATTTCTTTGGTGCACTCATAGTTGTTTTACCTTCCCAACATGCTGTTTTTAAGATTCTGGTACTGTTTCATTTGGAAGCGATTCCCCGATTTTTCGTATATCTCCTCTAATCTCTCTAACAATTGGACTCTATCAGAGACAGTTCGCAGGATTGCACGATTTTTTGTCAGATCCCATGCTTGTTCCAGGTAATCCGCGGCTTGAATGAGATCACCCTGGTCTTCATAAAGTGTGCCAAGCTGAGAGAGGGTCTTAAAACGAATTTCAACCGAAATATCCTTTTTGTTCAGCAATTCCTTCAATTTTTCGACAGAATCCGAAATGGATCCAACGGGATCCCCCGGATTTTCAAGTTCACAAATAGCCCGATGGAGTTCCTTTGCATCATAAAACCGGTCAAACGGTCTGAATTCCAGGCACTTAAGGATTAGTCTGTCAAGTTCTTTGCTCACAGTGTTGTTGAAGAAAGAAGGGGGCTTTGGTCTGTACTTTTCCTTCATGGAATACAGCCACCTCTGATGGAACGGCGGGGTGACATCTATGGGAGGTATAAGTTCTGCAAAGGGATGCCTGCTTGTCAGGCCCTCATACATCAAGATCCCGAGGGAGTAGACATCAGATGCCGGGACGCTTTCTCCTCTAATCGTTTCAGGTGCCATGTAGGCAACGGGCCCAAGAGTTCCCGGAACGAATCCTTCTGCCAACAACCGGGCTGCAAGGCCAAAATCGATAATTTTTACGTTATTATTGATATCGAGAAGGATATTGTTAGGCTTTAAATCCCTGTGGATCAGGGGTGGCATGAGTCCGTGGAGCTCCCCTACTGTCTCTGCGATTTGTGCTACCCATTTCATCAGCTGGTTTGCGGGCGTCTGTCTGAACGATGAAAACTGCGCTGCAAGTGTAGTCCCCTGGACATACTCCATGACCATATAAATCCGGTTTTTGAATTCAGGAAGAGTCCCGCTATCAAATATCTGGACCAGCCTGTTCCGGATGATTGGATCCTGGATCTCTTCCATCGTCCGTGCAAGGACAAAGACATCAGAGAACACTTCCCGGGCTTTGACCAAATCCAGTGTCTCATGTTTACAAATCTTAATTGCAACACTGCGGATTGGTATGCCAAGAAAGAATTGTGTTGATTTGAAGACTGCTCCGAAGTTTCCTTCATGAATAAACTGATCAAGCCTGTATTTCTCTCCGATTATTCTCCCTGTCAGCTGATTTATTGGAATCCCCGCCGGATCCTGATTCACTGGCTGGCCCCCAGTGTCGATTCGATTGCTCCAATCAGTTGATTGATAATCAGAGGGTGAAAGACCGCTCCCTCTCCCGATTGAGTGACCTCGTGCTCTGCATTCAGTATCAGTTCAAGGACCGTGGAAATTTTCTGATCTGATGGAGAGAGAAGAGTAATCTCAGCTGGGTTCTTCGTCATCCTTATCAGGGCTGCACAATTCTTCAGCACCTCAAGGGTCGAATAATGAGCAGATTCAATCCTTTCTGCCTCCGCCCGCAGGAGTTCCGTAACTTTCCGGATAATGTCTTCAGCAGGGGCTGGCGGATCAGATCTGAAGATGACCGATACCTTGGGTTTTATCTGGGTGCCTGGTGTATGATGAAGTGGGAGAGTTTCTTCTTTGAAGGTATCAATAAAGGAGAGTTCGATTACGGAGCATGAGCGAAATACCTCTTCATTCTGTGCGACAGCGTTATCAATGGGTTCAACAACAAATTCGTCCAGTAATTTGCTCACGATCCTTCCGCCTTCCTTATGTCCGGATGCAAGATCCTTTTCGTGACTGTCACGTGCGATATAATCGATCAGTGCATCAGGAATCACGATCCCTTTTTCTTTCTTTTTACGATACCTTACCTTCATTCTTTCAAACATTTTACGGCAGATACCTTCCATTGCTTCCTGATCGAGGGGATTAAAAATGATTATTTTCTTGATTCGTGCAATGAATTCCGGGGTGAAGACAGGTTGTTGCGTACGATTGTTCTTTACATTCAAGAGTTCTTCCCGGACTTTCATTGTAATTTCGTCCATCGACCGCCCCTGCTTGCACATCGTCGCGATGATTTCCGCTCCTGCATTCGTGGTGAGTATGAAAATGGCTTTGTCTCCAAATGCTTTGGTACTTCTGAGATCCTCAACCCAGCCCTCATCGAAAAGATTTAAAAACGGTTTCCAGATATCAGGATGAGCCTTTTCAGCTTCATCGAGGAGAAACACACAGTAGGGGTCTGAATTAAGTTCATTGATCAAGCGACCTCCATGTTCATGGCCGACATATCCCGGGGGGACTCCGATAATATTCGATACCGTATGGGGTTCAGTATAATTGCCCATCGGATAGGTCATGAGTTTTTTCGATGCCGAGTATAACTGGGCAATTGTCTTCGCCAGTTCTGTTTTTCCCGTTCCGGTCAGCCCGGCAAATAACATGACCGATGCAGGTTGCCCTGGACCCCCTGAACCCGCTTTAATCTTTTGGAGTTCTTTTGCAACCGCACGAACCGCTTCCTGTTGTCCGATAATTTCACGCGAGAACTCCCGTTCGTAATCATTCTTATTCCCAATACCCGAAAGCGTTTCAACAGGTATCTGGGTAATGTCTGAAATGACGTTAATAACATCATTGGTGGTGATCTCGGAAACCGATTCATTCTTCTGATTTTTCCGATAGTAGAGATCCTCGCACGCATTTCGCAGTATTTTAAGGGCCTTCGTAGGGAACCGCTCGTTCATGATATATTCTGAAGAAAGGGCAATGCAACGTTCTATGGCCTTTTCCTGAATAGAAAGCCCATATTCCTTTTCAAGATCGCTGGCCCTTGATTTCACCATTTCCAGGGTAAGAACATTTGATGGTTCCTCCATAGAAACCAGGGTGAAATATTCCAGTAATTCGTGATCGGTGGCCAGGAGGTCCTTATAATCCCAGTCAGACAGGATGCCGATGAGATGGATAGTCCCTTCCTTGAGGGCATTCTTCAGTATTATTTTATTATTTCCCCCGGATTCTGCCCGGAGTAGCGTACCGAGATCATCAAGGCAGAGGATAAGATCTGTCCTGCTCGCCACGAACGAAATTATTGCCTCGAATTTTTGTTTGCTTTCATTTAATAAGATATTAGAGCAATCAATCCACAAAAATCGCTTTTTTTTAAGAAAAGGTATATCCCCCCGAGCAGATCTTAGTGCGAGCTCGAACACGAGACTTGTTTTACCTATGCCCTTAAGTCCCGTAATCAGGATATGATTATTTTTCCTGCGGAAAAGTCCCTTTTGGATACTATCAAAATATCCCTTTTTTTCTTTTGTCCCATTCTCGTCTTTTTTCGTCTCTTCAAACTGCCTTGATTTAATGTTCCCTATCCTTGAGAGGTATGTAAGATCTTCCGAGGGGAGGATGTTCTGGGGCAACCGAAAAGCCACTTCCTCCCGGACTTCATGTGGGCGTATGAGGAGTTGTTGATCGAGCTCCTGCCTGAATTTTTCGACATTAAGATTCAGGGGGCTCGCACAGAGGACCGAACGAAGGCGGGGAGGGAGATCATCAAGGAGGGCCGTAAGCAGGTTAACCTCTTCAATATAGTCTGATCCCCGCATTTTTGCGATTTTTTGCGCATGGTTCAGGAGTTCGATCATCTGGTCGCTGTATCCCTCTTTTTTCAGCTCAACTATCCCTTTTTTCTGACTTGAAAGGCGGAACGCATCTGAAACGATTTTAATGATCTTAACGGGGCCTACTTCCGGGGATGCCTGTAATCTGACCAGCTGTTCAGTGATACCCTCGGTCTCCTCGAGGAGCGCAAGGAACAGATGGGGAGGCATGATCCTATCGTACCCAAGTATTTCAGCATGTTTTCTCGTGTTTTCCATCACGATCCATGCTGATTCCGAGAACTCTTCAGATCGCAGTTTCCTGGATTCAGGATCGAAAAGCGGCTGAAGTGGGACAGAAAGCGCCTTTATCTGCGTACTGATGATGCCCTTTGCATGTTCCCAGTTCAGGATATAAATTTTTTCAAAAACATCACTGTCAAGATAACTTAAAATACAGCAAAGAAACTGTAGCGGTATCTCGGACCTATCGCTGATACCGGAAGAGAGGTAATCCTCGAATGCAGTGAGTATCTTCTGTGAATTGATTGAAAATTCCTCTTTCGTCCCGGAAAATTGCATTCCCTTGGATTTATCCGAATAATAAGTTTTGATGACTGTAACGACGTCCCGTAAAGTGGTCCCTTCCTCTAATGAAGGTGTAATGACTGTTCCTACTAGTGGATGGTTGGAGGTTATGAAAGACAGAAGAAAATCGATAGGCCTGATTTTCTTTTTTTCGTTATTTCGGTCGACATTTCGTTTTACCGCTTCTGAAATTATGCCTGCAATCTCTTTGTCAGGGATTAGTTCTGGTGCAAAACACCCGTCAGGAAACAGGTTGACCTGTGAACTTGAATTTTTTGTAGTGGGATCTTTGTCTGGCACTGTGGATCACCCCATGTCGTCTTAAAGAACAATTATGGATTCCATCGGAATCCCCGCCTGAATAAAAATTGAACAAGATGGTCCTTTGGATCCTGGAAAAGGGCATCAAGCAGGTTTAATTCCGAAATTTTTTGAGAGGAGTTATTTTTCGCTTTTTCCCCTGCATCAATAATGATCCTCGCAAGGTCATCTGAAATATCCGAGGTATTCAAAGAGAGAGTGCTCTCAGCGACATTGCTCTGCGGCATTAAATTTGAGTTTCCAAAGAGATTTTTCAATTCCACCGGATCCAGGTTTATCGCCTGCAATCGTTCTTTGAAAACATCGGGTGGCTTTCGCAGAAGGGAATAAAGAATGTGACGGCGCCCAATGAGCGCATGGCCAAAACACTGGGCAACTTTACGCGCCTGGATGATCAATTCGGTAGCAGGCTCCTCGAATTTGTCAAAGTCAAGATTTCCTCTTACATCGAAGAGATAAATGGCATCAGGAGGAGTTCCCGATTCATCCTCTCCCACTTCTATATTCATTGCATGGGCCAGGTCAAGGAGAATGATACCATAATGCCCCTTAAGGAAACTTCCTACCGAATACCCGTTCGCATTCAGAAAACTACGCAGGATATCATATTCATTGATGCGGTCCACTCTTGTTTTGGCATATTGCAGGCTTTGATGAAGCATGTCCGTCACGTTTTCAGAGGGGGGGGCGTAATTCTCCTGCTGTTGCTCATTTTGTCTCATTTTCAGACCCTGTTGAAGGAAATGGACATATAACTCCGAAGGAAATCCTCTTTCATTAAGATATTTTTTCAGAGGAAGTTCCTCAACTTCACACAGTGAATAGAATATATGGGGAGATCCGGTTTTCTCGTCTTCTCTCGCGTAAGTTATCGCATGACCGAGAATGTTCAATGATTTGTTGTTTAATTGTTCCTTCTTTATACCGACTTCCGCTAAGAATCCATCAAGAAGGTGTTCATTGATACTCGCTAACTCCTCCTTTTTCTCCAGATTTATTTCGACCTGTTCATCTAAGGGAGTGCCGGAATTTTGGTTAGGGGGGTTTTCAGATGAATTGAGAAGTTCGAAGAGATCCATAAGCGGGGCTGTTATCCTTTCAAAAACGTCGGGATCAGATTCTTTGATCATCACGGGGACCTGAGCGGCCATGATGGTCTGATATTTTCTTGGTATCTGGATGTAACTGATATCCTTAAGAATAAACAAAATTTTTCTGTACTTCTGAAATGCATACTCTGTTTCCCACTCGACAAAATTCACCGCATCTCTTTCAAGGATGTGGGGAGATAAAATGACAATAACCGCTTTTGCATGATCGATTGCCTCTGATGCCTGCTGGATGTGATCGATCCAAGGTCTCATATCCCTTTCATAGTAAAAAATGGAAATTCCGGAACTCTCAATTTTTTTTGCAAGTTGTATGGCAAAATTCTCGTCATTGCCTAGATGGGATAAAAATATGTCTTTATAGCGGGTTGTGTAAGCCTTATGATTTATACTCATACCCCCATAGAATATTAAAAGATCCTCATTCCGACCTAATAGACATTTCTAATAAGGCAAGGAGTGGCTCCCCACCGTACCAGATGACAGATAAATTTTGAATAACCTTAAAATCCTGAACGAACCCGATTAATCGTTTCATTGTCACCTGCGTCATCGTTGCACCAATCTGTTGGCCTTGCTCGAAGCAGTAGGGACAACGGAAATTGCATCGGAGTGTAGGGCAGAAAGTAAGCCCAAGTAGGGAAGTATTAAAGCATGTTGCTAGATGCTCATACTGGTAGATATGTAGGAACCGTTCGTTCTCCCCGGGGTCAATAATGACATTTTTCTCACGCAACAGGTTTAGGAATTCTTCACGTTAGATGTCATTGATGATATTGAGCAAGACTGTATGACTAAATTATTCTTTTCAGTCGTGAGGATATCCGATTTTTCTATTTAAGGCACAGATGGCAATAAATTTTAACTCAGAATTTTATCCCCCCACAGCCGCCTTCATTGCAAGTATAGTGTCGACCGCATTCCCGGCAGGTATGAACCTGGGAGTAACAATCATCGCAAATGAGATCCCCACACTTCGGACAATAAAACGGATTAAAAAAAATTTTTTTTCTATGACATATCGCACATCGGGGACGATAATAATATGAAATAAGTCTATCTACAATTGACATAATACTCGGTTTTGATTGTCCAGTGAAAATACCTCGTCATTGAATTAATATCTGCTTCGTAAAGTGCAACAACCAGCGCAAGATTGCGAAATTTTTCTGGACATTATCAACCTAATTTCTCCAGCATCTACTTCAGATATTACCTGTGTTAATTCTACAGTATTAAAATCAAACCCAGCATTTGAGATGGTTTTTTTCCGTCCCTCATTACCTTGATTAAAAAGTTCGTCTGCGAACGCCGAATCTGTTTGGAGTTTTTGAAAAAACGCCCGGGAACTCTCAAGTGACATGGTTCGAATTATATGTAGAGGAAAATAATATATTTTATGATTTGTGGATTCAATCAAGTATCGTTTTCACAGGGACACAATCTTGGGAATCATGTCCATCCTTCCGGTTTCGTGTAAAGTTACAAAGAGTTGGCTGTTCTTGGGTCAGATCTGAAATTATCGATATAATTCGATATCCCTTCTTATCCTCGGATTCCGTGCTTGGGTTGATTATTGCGTTACATATTTCCTTCGCCCGGAATATATTGTGGTAAACTTTAAGGTATTTTAATAGGTGATCCTTGTAAATGGTGCAATATTCAACCCTCTTTTCATGAAAAAGTTTTTCCTTAAGACGTTTGTTGGGACAACCTCCTCCGCAGATAGGGAGCATATCGCATTCAAGGCAGTCAGGATTATTAAATGGATTTGTGCCAATAATATACTGCGCTACAAGCATTAGATTGGTGACTGGTTTATCATTATGAATGTTGCCGATTACCATCTCCTCTTTTCCGACATCCTCTAAACACTTATAAAGCTCACCTTCTGGTCCCACAACGAAACCGTTGTGTCTTGCTGCAACGCAGGTGCTGCCCATTCTGCGTCTAGGGTGGAAACCCTCTCTCGGTATCACTCCATCCTTCTGGAACAAGTCAAGTATAAAGTCACCGATAACACTGGTATCGAGGATGCACGAACAGTCATAAGAATGGGTGAGGCTGGTAAAAACAAAACCTGGATACACCAGAAGATTCTTTCCTTTGAACTGTTTCAGAAGTGATTTGCGAAGAGAATTGTACTGCTTATAGTTGTTCCGGTCAATATTCACACGGATGTTGCAGTTGCCCGAATAATCGGAATCTAAAAGAGCTGTAATATTTTCAAGGATCTGTTCAAAGGTTGGTCCCCCGCCCGCAAGGAACCGACGCGAATCATGTACTTCCCGAGGACCGTCCAGTGTAATCTGGATATTCGAAATCATGAGATCGTTTAATCTCTCGATTTTATTATTGTCTAATAGGAAGCCATTGGTGACCAGCCCTGCTCCTTCGTAATTGAGGTTTAGGTTCTTGAACTGCTCAGTCAGAGCGCATATCGAATCGAAGGCAAGGAGTGGCTCCCCACCGTACCAGATGACAGATAAATTTTGAATAGCCTTAAAATCCTGAACGAACCCGATTAAACGTTTCATTGTCGCCTGCGTCATCGTTGCACCAATCTGTTGGCCTTGCTCGAAGCAGTAGGGACAGCGGAAATTGCATCGGAGTGTAGGGCAGATAGTTAGCCCAAGTAGGGAAGTATCAAAGCATGTTGCTAGATGCTCATACTGGTAGATATGTAGGAACCGTTCGTTCTCCTTGGAGTCAATAATGACATTTTTCTCACGCAACAGGTTTAGGAATTCTTCATCTTCCGCTGCGATAGCTATTCCCTTGTCGCACCAGCTCTCTAACATGGTGTAGTGGGGCTCGTCCAGCTCAAAGAGTATATTAGAGAGGATATTATAGAGTAACCCGCCGTGTTCTCCGTTTCTGAATAAGCGGTTATACCGTGACCAGTGTGTTTCATTCAACCGAACTTTCATGGATTGAGACATCCATTATTTCATAGATGCTATAAGTAACGTTAATTTTGTTAGTTGATCAAATGATAATCCTTTTTTCTTATCTTATTGTCGATTAGGAGAAGCTCATCGATAAAAAAAGGTTTTTATTGCGTTAAAAATTCCCTTGTGAAAGAACTTTCTCTCATTTTTCCGGGTTATTAAATCCGGTTAGAGCCCTCTGCCCTCTTTAGAAGGGCAATATTCCTGAAATTTTCGTCATTCGAAGATGAACTCATTTCTTCAAGTCGTTGGAAACACAGGGTGCTTTCTTCTATTGAATCCGTCATCTGACTGACGATTCCTTTTTTATACCATAATACGCACTTATGCTGGTATAATGAAAGCCTCTCCGCAGTTTTCAAATTTGTGTCTATCGCATTTTCTGCTTCATTAAACTGTCTTTTAGAAATAAAGAGGTCGATTAATTTCTGGTTGCTTTTCAAAAGAAGATCAGGAGTATTTAAACTACGTATGATTTTTTCCTGTTCCTGAATACTTACCTGTGCACTCTCATGCTCGTTTTTTTGCAGAAAAATATCTGCAAGCCGGCCGAGTGCAATTTGTTGTCCTTCAATATATTTAATATTCGCACACTGCTCTTTTTGACTGGAAAAATGCCCAATTGCAGCATCAATCCTGCCCTCCATGAATTCGCAGAGACCTGCAAATCCATAAAAATACTGAAGTGCCATCCCAAATTTGTTAATAGTGGAAAGTTCCACAAGTTTTTTTATCATGGAAAATTCAGACGCCTGAATAAGTGCATTTTGAGTATCATTATAATGTAGTTCCAGTCGCTGTGCATTTTTTGGCATTTTTCCCGATAATTCTTTGATAGTCTGTTTCCTGCAATACCAGTCGTATATAAGATCGAGATCAAAGCGAATGGTATGAAGATGATCCTGATTTTGAAGCAGATACGCAAATAATAACTCGTCCCTGAAAAAGGGGATTAACTCCTGTTTTTTTTGCAGAATCTGGGCATATTGCTTTGTATTTCCAATCGTATCATAGAGCACCGCAGATTTTGTCAGTACTCTCCATTGATCATATAATTCTTCAGATTTTTTATAGAGTTCTCCAACATGGGAATAAAGTTCAATGGACTTTTGTAGTTTTCCAGTCTTATAAAATAAATCAGCCTGATTTTCCAATGCGCCTGCTAATAATCTATGAGAGCTATCCTCTCTGCATAATTTTTCCATATCCCGATACTGTTCACAGGCAAGTTTATTCTGATCACGATCCTTAAAAACTTCCCCAATATTTTCCCGTGATCTCTTCTTCCAATGGATGAAATTATTTACATCACTTAACTTTTTACATGAGATATAGCATTCAAGAGCATCTTCGAGCCGGCCAAGTTTTCTTAAAACATCACCCTGATTACTAAGAGCCCAGGCAAGATCGTCCTTAAATCCGGATTCTTTACAGATATTGCCCTGATCCCGATAAAGAGCAAGGGCTGTTTCAAATTCTCCAAGTGCCTCCTTATTCAATGCCATATGACCCAGAGCTTTGTTTGTTTCCAGCCTATCTCCAGAAGATATGTACTGTTTTTTCAGTAATTCGTACATTGAGTAGGATTCCGAAAACTTACCGTAATAATACAGCCCTTCTGCTATTTGTTTTGTCATGTCCAAATCCATTTAGTTCACAAAGATATTCCTTATGAAATCCCTCAAATTAAACTATTTCTATGATCCCCAAATCATAAAGAATACTGACGTACGAAAGTGAAGTAGGTTGCATTTCATTTTATAAAATAAAATTGTACTGCTTGTTTTAATCTTGCACCAACACAATGACAAGGCAATGTTTTCACAATAATTTCAATGAAAAATTTCACACCTTCACCTGAATCCCGGTCATAATCACATACACTTTCATCTTCTCAGCTATAGCTTCCCAGCTGTCCATGCACCAGACCACATCCGAATGGGGATCAAGTTCATCGGTCACAGAACGTGCAATTTCTTCTGCATCATAGCCATTGATATCGTTCCCGCCGGTGAAAAGGACAATAGAGCCGGTCGCACTGCGGTAATCGATATCGAACAACGGGTTACACCAGCATTCTCTCACGACGCTTTCATTCTTATTTGTTGCATCATCACGAGGTTCACCGCAGAGAACCATTGCGAGTCCTTTATTCCTGAAAATCGCCTCAAAATCTTCCGGATCCAGGTTGATGCGGGAAGTGGCGGTCATGCTCCTGATAAGACCTCCCAACATGTCTGCAATCATCCCGTTTAATTTTTGCTGTGCGACGGAAAGATGGTTGGAAAAATTACGAGAGCGTTGATTATCGAAGACGATGACCGAATCAGCATACTTTAAAAGTTCTTCTGCTGCTGTATATCCCTGTCGTACTGTTTTATCCTGGATCAGGTAAGGGAGTATGGGTGTTGCGATGACAAGTGCCCCTTTATTACGGGCAATCTTTGCAATTTTCGGGGCTGCACCTGAACCTACGCCTCTTCCTAAACCGGCGATGATAAAGACAATCGAGAAAGGTTCAATCAGGGATTCGATCTCTGGCTTTGCCTCGAGAATTGCTTCCGCCGATCGTGCCACATCGCGTTCATCGATAAACGTAATGGGGTTATTTTCCAGGAAAATTTTGATATCGGCCGAGGATTTATCAAGAGTCTCTTCATCCGAGTCGATAGCGACGGTCCTGATGGCATCTGACTTCACCGTCGAAATCTGATCAAGTATTTTGATCCCGGTACCGCCACAGCCGATGAGGAGAAAATGAGGGGCATTGAGAGGGCCGGTCATGATACCTGACACGGAATTTTCATACAAGAAAATCATTCCAATCGATATCACTGTTCCATGTCGTATCTTGATAATCTCCTTTTTCCAGGGATTGTTCTGTAATTGCTGATGTCCATGATGAGTGCTCGAGGAACCTGAGTATCTCTTCAGGTTTCTTGTCCACGCCTGATGAGAAAAACTGGTTCATTTCATCATAGGCCTTCAACCTGCGGGATCCTTTCTCGAATGAAATCCAACATACATCCCCATCAGTGAAATATCCATAATGCTTTTCCAATACCGGCTGAATGATCTCCTTCACCTGGATATCCCGGAAAATTTTAAAATCCTCGATATTTTTGGGAAAATTTTCAATATAGTGCTGTTCCAGGCATAAATACATCAGGAGCATTCTGAAATCTGAATCGACAGTCCCGTAATAACTGTGATGCTCCTTCTGGAATGATTCGACAGTATCTATAAGCTGCGAAAGAGGAACAGAAATATCTCCTTTAACCATGTAGAGACAGATCGCCAGGAAATCTTCAGAATATATTCCGTATGCCATAAGATCTACTCATCCTGTTCTTGATGCAATACTCCAAATATTCTCATTTTCGTGTGGTGGTATATATCCATACATATTGACGTCGTGCATTTATTTGGATTTTACAATTCCCCCTCTGTCCGGATAAATTTCCACAGGCTCCCAGTAAGATCTTCACGAATTTTTTCATCCTGAAACAGGTCTTTATCAGTCAGAAACAGGTTCCCGATACGAAGGATGGGAGCCTCGATACAGAAGCAGCCGTTCATTCTCAGTTCTGTCAGGGATTCTGCGGTTGAAATGTCTTCCTCTGTAAAATGGATGTGGTTCTGGTGGAGAAATTCTTTCAATTTCATACAATGATCGCAGAGATTCGCCGAAAATACAATGAGATTTTCGTCCATCCCTTCATCACGCATATTGTTCATCCTTCATTCATTCCGTGTAGTCCAGAGAATAACCTGCTCTGGAAGTTCCTATCCACATTTCGCTCTTTTTGCATCTTTCGGAACACCTTCGTATGAAACGCATATGAGACTATCTGGTCACATACTCCCCTGATGAAAAACGCGGATGTGTTTTTCATAACAAATGCCTTTGGCCGCCGAGCGGCCGAGCATAGAGCATGGAAACGTCGAAGGTGTTTTTATTCGAAAGTAGGAGAAAGAAAGAGTGGGTATCATCATTTTCCGACCTGCAATATCATTTCTCCATTGTATTGAATCGGGAACAGCATCACATCATCATTTTTATTCAATCCTGAACCCTGGTTTGGCTGGTTGAGAAGAATACCCTTGAAAAAATTTTCACTATCAGAATAGCTTTTCAGCCGGACCCATACAATTTCCGGTGTATTACCTCCAATTTCGTCATCGAGAATCCCTTTTGTGGGAATAATCGCAAAGACGTCGTCGAAAAATCCTTCAGCTCTGTAGCGATCAAGTGATTCATTATTTCTAACGACATTCAATTCCGGGCTGTTGTAGAATCGTAATCCGTCTGGAGAGACTGGTAATGAGAGACGGTTTCGTTCATGTTCATCAAGGATGTGGATATCGAGCATCCTGATAATATAAAACCTGAATTTAAGGCTCACTGAATCCCTGACAAACTTCGAAATTGTTTCGATCTCCGGGTCGGTTTCTGGAGCTGATAGGTAAAATCCCTCAACCTTGAGGGAAATGCCGGCATGATGGTCGACATACACATACCCGAGCAAAGGTAGATCCTTGACGCGCTGGAGATCTGGCATCTCCTTTATGCTACGTAATCGTGGAAATGAATTCAGGACTCCAAAGTCATCCTGGAACGACACCCACTGGTTGATGATCATCCGTTGGGTAAGTTCCGGTCCAATTCTTGTCATGATCTGTTCCCTCCCTAATCGCCGAGCGGATTATATTTCAGGTGCCCCTTGACCGTCACAAACTCATGATATGGTTCAAGGAGGTGTTCCGGGATAGTGTTCAACGGGTATAACCGGTAATTCTTGGGCGAGATATCCATTCGGTCCATAAAATTTTTTTGTACATCAGAGAAGATGATCAGGTTCTCTACATGCTCGAGGGCAACATCAATTGAGCTCTCTAGTGCATTCACCCTGTCGAGTTTCGCAAAGATGTCCGTCGCCTCGCAATCGAGTGTTGGGAATAAGACCATGGTATTGATGGTATAATGGTCTCCTCGTATGAGTGCGGTGCCGATACCCTTGACCAGGCGATCGACAAAGATGCACGTGTTTGCCGTTCCCCCGTAGTCGATGATGTACGCTGCTTTACTGGTCTTCTGCTTCTCCCTTACGTAAAGGTGATTCCCTTCCTGGGATTTCCGGAGCGTGGCTCTGAAATCGATGCCGTACTTGAGTCCCGAGCAGAATTTTCTTGGCCTGAACCTTTTTTTCTGGTTTTTAAAGGAGTAATTCGATAAGAGGTACGAATAGAGCTTCTTTTCTGTCTCGTAGTGGCTGCTGTTCCTGAGCCATCGTGAATAAAAACCAAAGGTATAGCGTTTAATTCTCCTCCGTTTCTTATATTCACGGTCCCTTTCGTCCTCATCTTTGATCACGATGGTCCGGTGGGGAACTCTTTGAAGGTTATAATCAAGGAACCCCTCTATCCCGGGGCATTCGTGCTCCTGGGTTTTTGCATACTGATAGGTGAGGGCTTCATTGAGGACTTTTTTGGCATAAAAATTATCAATGGTACGCTGGGCTGCCATGGTCATCAGGTATGTGTCAGGATAGATCTGCCCCTCAGTCATGGCCAGTTTCATGGAATACCTGATACATGCCTCAATATCATCGGGAAATTCGATTGTCCTGCTATCATAGAAGACCTTCTTGATGTACTCAAAGCGCCTGAACTCCTTGTTCCTGTAGAGATCATAGATATACATGAAGTAGGGGACCTCATGCGTGACCTTATAGACACTTTTCTTGTCGATCCTGCATGTGAAGCTCGGTAGTACCAATCGGTCGTCAATCGGGCATTCGAAATCCTCTGAGAGGTACCGGGTCACCTGTGGTGCGTTGAGCTCATTACAGACGAAGATGACCTCCTTCCCAGAATCAAGCAGCCGTTTCAACCGGTGGGCCATCAGGCGGTTCCGGGTATCGATATACCTGATCTTTTCCGCATCTGGTGCATCTCCAATTTTTTTTCGATAGTGCTGCGTTAAATGGGCGAAAAGGTAAGGGCGGGACTGGCTGTCGGGATCACTGACCCCGAAGAGTTCTTCGAGGATTATTCCAAAATGCTCTGGATTTTTCAGGATCTGCGTTAATCCGAACTGTTGGGCCATTTCCACGAAACGATACCACTCCCCTATATCTCCGGTGACCGGCAGGCTGGAATCAATAAAATGCATGTCCATGCCCTGCCTGAGATACAGACGGACTGCTTCTATCGCCGCATGAGTCGGGATCACTGGTATCCCTCTCCCGGTGATGTCAAGGATGAGGGAGACTATCGGGAGCCTTTTTACTGCGGTAAGTACCGTCTGTTCAAATCCATAGGGCAGGTCGATTGCCAGTATGAAATCCCGGTTTGAAAAATGGTTCCGGATGAAATCATTGGTCTCCCTCGCATGCTCAGCAATACCCGGGACATACGGCAGTGTATGCAGGTTTGCATATTCCATGGAGGATCCCTCACATATGCCCGTTCACTGCGTCCATTGCGCGTGCGATATTTGCATCGAGTTCCTCGGGAGCAAACTGGTTGAACCTCTGGGCCAGCCGGCCGATGGTGATCGCGTCCCGTGTAGAAAATTCCCGGTATCTCCCGTTATTTTTCGCGGCAGCAAGGTGCTCGACCAGTTTTTGCTTGAATTTTTCCGAATAGGCCGGGGAAGGCAGGTGGGAGTCAAGGATGAGGATGAGTTCCTCTATCGTCGGATTGCTGACGATGATCCGTGGTTTTAACCGTGACTCGATGTAATCAGGGAGATCCGAGAAGGAATCGAAGTTGGAAGTGAACGCGATCCGGAAATCAGGGTGCGCGGGGATCCTGAGTCCCGGGATGATTGATGCCTCGACATACCTGCGGTGATCGAGGAGTGAGGCAAGCGATGCGAACGCGTGTTGTGGCAGGCGGGTGAATTCGTCAAGGATGACCGCTCCGCCGACAAGTGCAGCGGTCAGTACAGGGCTTGCGGTATACTGGATGTTCTTTTCAGAATCGAGGTTGATACTGACCGTGAGATCGTTGGGTTCCATATCACCCTGGCAGTTCATCATGAACAGGGGTTGCCCGCACTCCCGAGCGACTGCCATGGCGAGCGTTGTCTTTCCAAGACCGCTCGGGCCAAGGAGGATAGGATTCAAAGGAGGATCATGGGGGCCATTCGAGAGCCATGATGCAAGGAGCTGGCGGTAGACCTCGGTCTGTCCCTTCCACTGGACCCGTTCATCGGGTGGGAGTGGCTGGCAGAGGTGGATTACCTTTCCCCTGAAGTGATATACCTCGGGGATCTCATATTGTATCCCTTCTTTCTGGATATGTGTGGACATGATAGGATTCGGGGAGGATATTCCTCCAACAGAATATTGTGTGACATTCAGACCAGATGCGTGCGATACACTCTCAACGGGATTCTCAGCAATCCCGGAACTGCAGGTAGTGTCGTGTTCGGTCATACATGATATTGATAGAACTCCAACAGTAATTAATCTAACTGTTGAACAGTTAAAAAATTAATAATTCGCTATAAAATCACAGGATCATAAAAATATGCCCATTCCACGAATTTAACTGTTGAACAATAGGAAAATTTAATAAGGAATGAGTTGCAGTGATATCCAACGATAAAGGAACCATGGTAAAAAAATCTGCTCGTGTTTCGGATATTGAGTGCGCTTCTCCGCCTGAAACCCTCCAGCGTATTCGTCACCTCCAGGTTGTCCTGGAACAATTATATGATGAGATAGAACGGCAGCAACAGTTCCAGCGCCAGCACTACGATACACTCAAATCAGAGACCGCAAAAGCACTGGATGAACTTCGCATCCATACGAATCTGCTCCTTTCAAAAATGGATACTACCGAATCTCCCCTCTCTTTTGATCTTCCTATCGACGATGAAAAGTTAAAAAAAGCATGGCAGGCTCTTTTCAAGCACCCAGATGGTGCCACGGCTGAAACGATAGCTCTTGAACTTAAACGGCACCGGAGTACCGTCTCAACCTATCTCAATATGTTAAAGACCATGGGATATGCTGACAATTTCCGGAAAGGCCATGAGATCTACTATAAAGCAATCATTAAGACAGGAAAAGAAGAGAAGCTCAGGTAAGAATGGCGCAACCACATCTATCATGGGATAAGATTATTACGGTCTACTCCCCGGGAGGGGGTACAGGAAAGAGCGAGATTGCTGCGAGCCTCGCTTATACGCTTGCCCGCCGGGGAAAGAATGTCTGGATCATCGATGCAAATGTGTTTGCACCATCCATGGATATCCTGTACAATATCTCTGTCGATCACTCCAAGACATTCAATGAATTTATCCTGAACCATGCCCTTTCGGAGATACCTGCCTGTGACATCTCCCATGTCACGAAATGCCCGAAAGGCGGGAAATTATTCCTTACCCCCTCGGTAAGAGATGATGCTGACAAGAGATTTCGGTCCGAGCATGCCCTCGTTGATGATGTATCAGCCTGTGATAAGATACCTGAAGCGATATTTAACAGCCTTGGAGAAGGGATCGATTATCTCATTGTTGACACCCATCCCGGTTTCGAACGGATCAACCAGGTCTGGCTCGCTATCACCAACTATCTCCTCATCATATCGCGTATCACTGATGTCGATCTTGAAAATTTGAGGATGCTCCTGAAAGAGCGGGATGTCCTCGATATCAAGAAAAAATTGGTGGTATTCAACAACGTTACACTCGATGATGAACGCGCTGCATTCAAAACGATGAATAACCAGAAAATGCAGGCAAAATTCGTGAATCTTATCCAGAATCCCTCACAGATCACTGGTGATGCTTCCCCGGATAATTCTTCAGTAGAACTATTCCTGCATCCCATACCCTATTCGGAAGCACTGGCCCTCTATCCGAGTGACAAGGGACTGTATATCCAGAAGAATAAACTGAGTAATTTTGCACTGATCATCAAGGCACTCGCAACGAAGATTCTCGAGGATCTTCCTACTGACTGATAGAAACAGGAACAACAAAGAATTTCCTCCTTGTATTGATTTCTCTCCTGTTTTTTCTAGTCCTCTCGTCTGTTTATCTGAAAATCATTGAGATGTAATCATTCAAGGAATGATTCTGCAAAAAAGATTTTTCCCCTCCAAAACCTATTTATCTGTCTGCTTTTCTATTGGATACTGACTATATCGCATGAAAGGGGAAACGAAATCCATAGCACTGTTCGATGACGGATCACAGGTGTCCAATTCGATAAAACTACATTTCGAAAAGGGATCCGGGTATTTCGTAACCCGGGTGTACTCGCAGAATGAACTCGAGCACAGGATGAAAAAGGAACGATTTGATCTTATCATCTGTCCGGCACACAGCCCAGTTCGTGCATGGTCGCCTCCACGAGGCGGAAAAAGCATCTGTCTCTTTTGGAGTGTGGTGAAGTCCCCGAGAAAACCCGATCGCTTCCATCGCCATCCCTCCTTCCTGTTCGAGATCGAAGCAAACGATACCGTACTCTCGTATCACACATCGGGTGATGAAACCATCCAGGACCAGTTCATTGCACTGTCACGCCTTCTTGTGTCAATAGACCATTACCACCAGGACTTTGCCCGGTTCCAGGCCGATTCAGAGATGCTCAGGTCAATTGTCGAGGATAATGTCACCGGGATCATGCATCTTCTCCAGAACAAAATCCAGTGGGTGAACCAACAGGCACTCCGGTTGCTTGGGATGACGGAGCATGAATTGAAGGGAAAGGAGTTCGCATCCCTTTTTCCTGATAAAGGCGGGTACCAGGATTTTATCAGGAGTATCTCGAGAAACAGGAACATGGACGGATGGGGCACAGCCCGGTGCATGCTGCTTGGGAAAAACGGTGAGGAAGTGGATTGCCAGGTGCGGATGCGGCGATTGAACCCGATGAACCCTCAGAAAGGGTATCTGGTATTTCTTGAGAATAACGAAGAGAAGACTCACCTGGAGAATGCACTTGGCGAGTACCAGGACAGGATTGCCAGGAACGAAGAGAAATACCTTGACATGATGCAGAAGATGAATCATGTCATTATTAAAACGGATTTGGATGGTACAATCACGTTCTGGAATTCCCGTGCAGAAGCAACCTTTGGGTTCCCTGATACTATCGCGAAGGGATCCAATATAATCGACCTTGTTGCGGATCCGGGTTCAAGAACGGCAAGTGACATGTCAATCCTTCTCTACGACTCCGGCGCAGCTCGCGATCACTCGACATTGCATGTTTTTGAAAACCGGAGAAAGAATAACACCCACATCTGGGTGGCATGGAACACCCTCCTCTACAGCAACACGCAGGGGAGCCTTGCAGGAATCCTCTGGATCGGCCAGAATATCAGTGATATGGAGGAGCATGGTGAATCGGGAAAATCTCCCGAACCCTGGGTTTCCCAGCTTCTGAAAGGGATGGATATCAAAGAGGAAGTCTTTGCATTGGTATTTCATACCGCAATCGAGCTTGGCCGGGGCGGGAGGGAATCGAGGAAAGTGGGCACATCAATGGTGATAGGCGATTCAGAAAAGGTAATGGCCAGCTCACGACAGCTGGGAATAAACTCCTTTAATGCAAAGAGCCCAGAGCAGAGGTTTGTCCAATCAAAAGGTAATACAGAGAACATCAAGAATCTTGCACTCCTTGATGGTTCGTTTGTAATAGATGGGTCCGGTTTTATCCATGCATCATCCCGCCAGCTCCTTGCGGATACGACGAATATCGATCTCCCAGAGGGTCTTGGGACCCGCCATGTATCGGTCGCCGCGATGACCCAGATCACCCATTCGGTGGGAATTGTCGTTTCAGAGAGCGGAGGAACCGTCACCATCCTCAAAGAGGGAAAAATTGTCAAGCAATTTGCACCATGAATGGAATATCATTCCTTCACTTTCCAACAATTCGCATTTCCATTCCCGGCCCCTGAAAATAATCCGAGATGGAAGTGAAGACAGATAGTATTCGGAAGTGTTGCCCATAGCTTTATTAATTCCAACTTTTATTAATTAACTGTTGGTAATTCAACAATAATGAAGAGGTATGTATGTTCAATCCGCAATGGTTTGTCAATTCCCGCATTGATGGTTTTGCGGTTCTCGAGTTCATTGTTCCCGGAGATCCAAAACCAAGGTTCGTTCCCTTACGTACCACGCATCTTTCAGGATCTATTCTTGGACCTTTCTCAGACTTCACTCTTACCCATACCTTCCGTTTCTCCCGTGAACAGTGTCCTCATACAATCGAGGCGTTGTATCGCTTTCCCCTCCCTGGGGATGCCGCGGTCACTGGTGTCACTGTATCCTTTGGCCAGACGATGATTACTGCTACCCTGAAAGCCCGGGTTACCGCAGAGAAAGAATACGACGATGCAAAAAAAGAGGGAAAATCTGCAGCACTCCTTACCCGGGAATCAATCAATGTCTTCACGCTCCAGATTGCGGGAATTGTTCCTGATGAAGATGTGGTGATCAAAACACACTATGTCCAGGCCGGGGATCCGGAGGGAATAGGTTTTTCATACCGAATTCCCCTCACCACACCTCCGCGTTATGTCCGGGGTGATGAACTCTCTTCCCGTTCTTCCCACGCACAACCTCTGGTAGTCCTCCAAGACCCGGGTCATCGGTTCAGCATGGAGATCTCTGGAGAAGGAGATGCAACGCTCTCCACCTCATCTCACTCGGTCACGAGTGAGGGGAAGGTCTATCGGTTGTCATCAGGATCCATTGTCCCGGACAGGGATTGTATCCTGAACTGGAGGCCTGTGCAGGCCGGTGAAGCACCGGCACTCCAGGTGTTCTCTGATAATACGAACCACCCTCATTTCCTCGCCCTCATCACACCTCCGGAACAGGTCGGAACACAGTATCCCCGGGAATTGATTATCCTTGTTGACCATTCGGGATCCATGTCCGGACCGAAGTGGGAGGCTGCGGACCGGGCTGTTGGAAACCTCCTGAAGGGTTTGAACCAGGGTGATTATTTCAATCTCTGTCTCTTCGAGTCTGTTCCGTACTGGTTCAGTGATAAGCCTGTGCCGGTCACCCGATCGAATATCGAATCTGCACTCCAGTTCCTTGGGGACCAGACATCCGGCGGAACAGAACTTGGGGTAGCCCTTGAGCAGGCGTTCCGACAACCGAAATATGAAGGTGATCTTTCACGCCATGTGGTCATCATAACCGATGCGCAAGTTACTGATGAGGGCCGGATTCTCGAGCTGGTGAAAACGGAACGTGACCGGAAATATCCACGCCGCTGCAGCATTCTCTGTATCGATGCTGCACCAAATACCGCTCTTGCGAGTCGCATTGCCCGGTACGGAAGAGGGGTTGTTCAGTTCCTCACCAGTTCTCCTGAAGAGGAAGACCTCAATCAGGCCCTTGGTACACTGGTCTCATTCTGGGCTGCTCCCCTTGCGATAAATCTTACACTCAATATCAACAGGGATCAGGTGATAGTCCCTGACCATACAATCATGGCACATGAGGATGGATGGTCATCCATCGATCTTGGTGATCTCGTCCCGGCTAAGAGTATATGGATATATGGTATGTGTGGGGAAGGTCACTCTGATTGCGAATTCACGCTCTCTGGTCCGTATGGAACAGTGAAGGGCATAGCCGATGGGCAGCATCCTCAAGTCCGGACTTTTTTTGGGGCAGAGATCGTGGCATCGCTTGATTTCCTGATGAATTCAGCCCAATCGTTCATTGAGATGGATGAAGAGCTGAAGGTTCTTGGACAAGGCATTCTCCAGGGAATCCTGGGAGGTACCCCAATCTATCACGAAAACCAGGTAAAAGACGCCCGGGAGAAGATAAAAGATCTCCTGGTAAAAGCCTCCCTTTCATATGGGATCGCCTCATCTGAAACAGCATTCATAGCAGTAAGGCAGGATGCTGACCGTGTGGTCGAAGAATCGGTCATTATCGCAAATGCCCTTCCCTCCGGATGGTCGGAAGGATTCAGTACCACGGGCTCCATGAAAAATCTCATCATGCAACCGTGTGGAGTGTTGGGGAGGCCTAAATCCAGGAAAGCGCGAGATATGCCTTCCGGAGGAGCTTTACTGGACTGGTTTGATCCCGGGAGCGGTAGTTCCTCTGGACTCTCTCCACGTTCGATGCAGGAAAACAGCGGGAAACCGTACACATGGAAAGGTGATGCCTATATCCTTCCTTCCAAGGACATACCAGAACCAGGAATGATTGCCATCACCCTCTTCAAAGGAAAGCCGGTGTTTTTCAAAAACGAAGCGGTCCTCTTCGATTCTGATGCAAAAGGCATGCACAATATCATGCCACGCGGTTTCCATCTGAAAAAGATACGTTTTTCCTCCACAGAATCGAGGCCCGAGTTTGCGAACCTCCACCTGATGCTCTTTATCGGCGACCTGGTCAGGCAGATTATCGAAATACCGCTCTCCGAACTTGAAGCACGGGGAGGAGTGGTTTCGGTCTTTGCCATCAGGAAATACGGAGAGATCATGAAGCTGCTCCTGATGAATGTATCGGGGCAACCTGCTCCGACACTTTCCGAGATGACGGTAATTGTGGAAGGGGAGGTGAATTGAGGGAAAATTGGAAAATTCACTGATTTCTGGCATTATCATGAAAAACAGAAAACCAGTGTATACAGGTGAATGCAGATTGAGGATAGAACGGATATTGACAGATCAAGTTGGAAAATTCCCTCACAACCCATTTTTTGCATTCATGTTCTCCCACAATCCCCTGTGCGCATTCATGGATCAGGATAGCTTTCAACGCGGGGAATCATGGTCGTTTCAGACATAAAAATAATAAAGCAGGGAACCCTCACACTCGACTGGTTCGAACCACCAAGGTCCGATATCCTCGCGATGAAATATTTCTGTGGCATCGGTGGAGGATCCACGGTAACATTCCTGCAGTCTGATGCGAATATTCTCGTGGATACTGGATTTGAGCATGAGTCAGATGTAAGTGAAAGAAACAAACAGGCCAATCAAAAGCGACTCATCCATGCCTTGAAAGAAGCCGGACTATTCCCCAGGGATATTGATATCCTCTTCATCACCCACTGGCATGCGGATCACTTCATGAACCGTACAATTTTCGAGGATTGCGAGGTTGTCATGCTGAAGGATGCAGTTGACAGGCACCAGTTGGACATTACAGGAATCACCGCAGGGAAACGTATCGCGACGGGAGTGATGGTCCTCCATACGCCAGGACATACCATTGATCATGCCTCACTCCTCGTAAAAACAGAGAACCTCCGCTATACCTCTCGATCCCGGGTGGGAGGCAGGATCATGGGTATAGGAAGTGTGAATGTGGTTGTCGCGGGTGATGCCGTGGTATCTCCCTCGTATTTTTACAATGATACAATATGGGACCATAACCAGGACTTCCATTCAGAAGAGGCTGCTATGGCCAGTATGAAAAAGATAAGGGGACTTGCCGATTTCATCATCCCGGGACATGGCGGGATGTTCTGGAATAATAGGAGATGTGGGTGAATCCCCCAACCAGCTCATCCAAAAACCAATACTGTTTGTAAACCAACAATAAATTTATAATTGTTGAATAACCAACATTAATGGATGAAGTGTTCGTCCCCTCCAATCCGACCAATGCACACAATGATGGAGAAGAAACCGGAGGGGGAATACTTCAAACACGGTCGTAGGAATTCATTGCCTGGATTATTTCCTCTTGATAAAAGTCCATTTACCATGTCTCCGAGAGAAAAGACCGAGAGTTTCCGCTATGTCTGAAAATCTGCCTGTCCATCCGTCGCTCCTAAGCGGATGGGACAATTTGCCACCACAGGAAGGACTGGTACAAACGGGGAACGCTCCTTTGGACGAAGGAAAAAACATTCCTGAATGTGACGCACGGCAAGAATCGTTCACACCAAGGAATGATATCGATCGGATCAGTGATCTCATGGCGCAGGAAAATGCAATCCTGTGCGGAGATGCGTTGGAGACTCTCAAGACTCTCCCCGATGAGCGTTTTGCATGCTGTATCACGAGCCCCCCCTACTGGCAGAGCGACTACAGTGGAAAATACTATATCCTCGGGGCTGAACACGATCCAAATGAGTATGTAACTACTCTTTCCCGGGTATTCCGCGAAGTGCGAAGGACTCTTGCTCCTCATGGAACCCTCTGGCTGGTACTGGGAGATGCGTATGCGCCTCACGATCCCCACTGGTGGGAGATGTTCACGAAAAAGATCGATGATGAACCCTTTGAATCCCGGGTGATCCCCCGGGGTTTCAAGCCACATGATACCATGGGGATGCCGTGGCGTGTTGCACTCGCCTTGCAGAACGATGGCTGGTATCTCCGGTCAGATATCATATGGTCCATCCCCAATTATCCCCTTGAAGCAAACAAAGACCGTCCCGATCGGATGCACAACTACATTTTTCTCCTCGCCAAATCGGAGCGTCACCTGTATAATGCTCATACTATTGACACGTTGTCTAGGAGAACGGTGTGGGAGATCCCTACAGAACTCAAGACTCCGATCCGTTACACGGTCTTTCCCGAGCCGCTCGTGGAACGATGCATCAGGGCAGGATCAAAGAAGGATGATGTGGTGCTCGATCCCTTCTTTGGCTCCGGGACCGTCGGCATTGTTGCAAAACGCCTGAAGCGAAGGTATGTGGGAATCGAGATCGATCCAAAGGCTGTGAATGTGGCAGGGAAGAGGATACGGGAGAGGGGATGATTCGTATTCATGCAGATAATTGAATCCGCGGGATGGTTGGAAGGTTCAATCTGGTTGCTATCTTCTACCGGCACGATTCGGCCGAGTGGAACTCTCTCCTCTCTCGATCTAAAAACACGAACGAAGACTGAACGTCATATACCAACAATCGGGACAGTTGAGCAGGTCCTGGTGTTGCCCGAAAATAAGATTCTCATTGCAACCTCAAATGGTGAACTCTGGCAATATACTTGTCGGAAGATGGAGTTGCTCTCTACCCTGCCCGCATCTTCTCTCCCGGAATTGCGTGACAGGTATGGACTGGACAATCGGTCAACCCTTCACGATATTCAGGAATCAGGGATAGCCAAGGGTAAGGGCTCTCCTCTCTTTCGCGATAGAATCCTGAACATGTTCCGACACGACCACGAGATCCTCATGCTTACATCAGCCTCCCTGCTCCGATATGATCTCGCATCTGGTACATGGAATACAATCCCCCTGCAGCACCTCATCCCCAAGGCAATACGGATGCCTGCCATCTTTCCTGGTGACGGGTACATTTACCAGGGGACGTGTATCGGCGAATGGGGTGGTGATCTTAAGAGGATCAACATCACCACTGGAGCGGTTGACATCCTCTTCGAAGGCACCCAGGTAACATCTCTTGTTAAAAACCCCTGGGATCCCGGGACTGCACTATTCGGCACGGGTTCATGGCACATGGGCTTAAACAGGGGAGGAATCTATCATACCAGCGAGAAGTGCGAGCCCCTCCTGTCAGGAAAAGCGGTGTACAGCATGACTTCGAATGAGGACAACATCATCGCTGCAACCCGTGATGGTGTTTATCGGATACACGAAGAAGGAGCATGTGAACGTTATGACTACCCTGACCATGAATGGTATAATGGTGTTGGATTGGTATCAGACCCGCGATTCGGGACTTTTATGCTGACTGAAATTTACCGGGCTGTCATGCTCTGCGGATTGGTTCCGCTCTTCCCTGAAAAGGAGCCTTGAAAATTGTATGCCGGGGGATTGATCCTCATGACTCGTTTGATACCATATCATCATATCTCCCTGGGATTGATGCGAGCATGCTTCAAACAAACCACTCATACCGATTTGAATGAGCGGTCCTGCTATCTATCAAAATACTTCTATCTGCCTGAAGAGGTTACAGAATGATTTCCCTTGAATGGTATGCTGACTCAATCCCGGGTATCCGGGAGAAAAATGATGACTCCTATCTTGCCATGAAAACCGGGGACTCGTTCCTCTTCATTGTTGCCGATGGTCTTGGCGGCCATCCCGCAGGGGATGTGGCGAGTGCGATTGCAATCTCATCGTTCGAGAAACGTGCAAAGACTCCGGTTGGTGATGGTAAGGATTTCCTTCTCGACGCCCTGGCAGGTGCACAAATCGCCATCCTGAAAGCAGGGCAGGAAAATCCCGAATTGATTGGAATGGGAACAACCCTCCTTGCAGCCCTCGTAAATCCTAATGGAACAGGTCTTTTCATGAATCTAGGGGACTCGCGTGGCCACCTCATCAATGGAGGCATCACCCATACTGAAGACCAGAACATGGCACAGGCCCTTGTGCGGGCAGGTCGCTTGACGGAAGAGGAGGCGATGAATCATCCGCTTTCGAAGATGCTCAAACAGGCCCTTGGAGATATCGAACCTCCTGTCCCGGATTTTTATTCGATTGACATGAAGGGGAAATACCTTCTTCTCTCCTCGGATGGTCTCCATGGATTTGTCAGAAAAGAGAGGATTCAGGAGATTGTGATCGATAAGGGGCCCTCATTGTCCGAAAAGGTGCAATTGCTTATAGACCAGGCGCTCCGGTCCGGGAGTGACGATAATATTACAGTGATTCTTGCCAGGGAGGAGTGAAGCTGGAGCATTACAAAATTGATGTGGAGTATGACGAAAAGGACGACGAGCATCATCTCAAAGTGAAACCTTTGGTCCCCATCAAGGATTGTAAAGAAATTGAGAGAAAAGAAGATCCTTTCAATATAGATGATTATCCCGAACTGGCATGGCTGAAAGGATTCCGCGTCAAGGGGTATCCTGATGTTATCCGTGTCCCATTGAGGATGCCGCCGTTCCAGCTGGAATATGTGCCAGCCAGGATCGAATGGTATGAGAAGAGACATTTCAAATGCACGGTGCTCGTTCAACCGGAAATGAACTGCAAAATCAATAAAGGGGATACTATTGATGTAGTCCATTTTATGTTTGAACGTATGCATCAACTTCGATGCACGACGGTCGAGGAGAGGAACGGGTTTGAGTGGAGGTTAGGGAGGAGGGAAAATTTTTAAAAAAATATGGTGATATATTTGATGCTCTTTATTATTTGTCCGAATTTTCTTTTATAGTGAATCAATTCACTCGCATCTTCTTATCACATTTTGGGCAGTCTATCTCTCTAACGCAGTTCGCTTGATGTAGGTTGAATTTCTGCTGGAGGAAGAACAATAGAAGGTGTAACGATCACTTTTTCGTTCGTTTACGGGTGTAATCGTTTGTCCTTATGAAATCCCTTCTAGATGGAGTATATATATTCTGCCAGATGCATCCCCGGCAATGTAAGAATGATAAATCTTTGAATAACCACAGGCTCTCGCCATACCCTCGCAATAAAATTCTGCAATGATCGTCCCGCTCTCCAGGTCCCAGACCTTCAGGGTGGTATCCAAAGATGCGGATACGATCCTTTCCCCATCAGGAGTCACTGCAACCCCCTCGACCACGCCAGAATGCCCAACGAGCGTAGCGAGTTCGCGTCCGCTGTTGATATCCCAGACTTTCAGGGTGTTATCCCCAGATGTGGATACGACCCTCTGCCCATCAGGGGTCACTGCAACCCCCATGACCGACCAAGTATGCCCCGCGAGCGTGGCGAGTTCACGTCCGCTGTTGATATCCCAGACCTTCAGGGTGGCATCATCATATCCGGATACGACCCTTTGCCCATCAGGAGTCACTGCAACCCCGTGGACCCCGCCAGAATGCCCTACGAGCGTAGTGAGTTCGCGTCCGCTGTTGATATCCCATACCTTCAGGGTGTGATCCGCAGATGCGGATACGACCCTTTGCCCATCAGGAGTCACTGTAACCCCCCGGACCCAGTAAGAATGCCCAGCGAGAGTAGCGAGTTCACGTCCGCTGTTGATATCCCAGACCTTCAGGGTCTTATCCCCAGATGCGGATACGACTTTCTGCCCATCAGGGGTCACTGCAATCCCCTCGACCCAGTTGGAATGCCCAGCGAGCAAAGCGAGTTCACGTCCGCTGTTGATATCCCAGACCTTTAGGGTGGTATCCTCAGATGCGGATACGACCCTCTGCCCATCAGGAGTCACTGCAACCCCCCGGACCGAGCAAGTATGCCCCGCGAGCGTGGCGAGTTCGCGAAAGTTGTCGAGGTCCCAGACCTTCAGGGTGTGATCCTCAGACGCGGATACGACCCTCTGCTCATCAGGAGTCACTGCAACTCCCCGGACCCAGCCAGAATGACCTGCGAGGGTGGCGAGTTCACGTCCGCTGTTGATATCCCAGACTTTCAGGGTTCTATATGATGCGGATACGGCCCTTTCCCCATCAGGGGTCACTGCAACCCCCCGGACCTCGTCAGAATGACCAGCAAGCGTGGCGAGTTCACGTCCGCTGTTGATATCCCAGACCTTTAGGGTATTATCATATGATGCGGATACGACCCTTTGCCCATCAGGAGTCACTGCAACTTCCCGGACCCCGTCAGAATGACCAGCGAGCGTAGTGAGTTCGCGTCCGCTGTTGATATCCCAAACCTTCAGGGTGTGATCCCTAGATGCGGATACGGCCCTCTGCCCATCAGGAGTCGCTGCAACCCCCTCGACATCGTAAGAATGCCCAGCGAGCGTAGTGAGTTCGCGTCCGCTGTTGATATCCCAGACCTTTAGGGTATTATCATATGATGCGGATACGACCCTCTGCCCATCAGGAGTCACTGTAACCCCATTGACATAGTCAGAATGCCCAGCGAGCGTAGTGAGTTCGCGTCCGCTGTTGATATCCCAAACCTTCAGGGTGTGATCCAAGGATGCGGATACGACCCTTTGCCCATCAGGAGTCACTGCAACCCCCTGGACGGAGTCAGAATGCCCCGCGAGCGTGGCGAGTTCACGTCCGCTGTTGATATCCCAGACCTTTAGGGTCTTATCCCCAGATGTGGATACGACCCTTTGCCCATCAGGAGTCACTGCAACCCCATTGACATAGTCAGAATGCCCAGCGAGAGTACGAATCAGCGGCCCACCCGGCGGGATCAAGGAAGGAAGAACAGGTCGGAGCCAGGGATACTTATCAAACTGGTTGATTCTTTCTACAAATGCCTTGACAACAGGGTTCTCGCTCCCCAGTAACCGCCCAACCATCTGACTTGGAAGCTGTCGTGGGGCGTATGCAAGGATATAAGCCGAAAGTCGGAGTGCTCCCTGGATTAACCGTAATGAGTTGCCCTGCTCTTCACTCATATCATCTTTTTGCGGGACAGGTGGAGACAACACCAAGGAAATATTGTCGATCGAAATCTCAGGCCCAAGCCCAAACACAATTGTCTCCAGGAGTTCGTATGCATGAATCAAATCAGCCAGATGTTTACCATTTCCTGACCATACCAGGTGAAATGGTAGTTCTGCAGCTCTCCGAAGTGTTGGACGGTTCTCTTCTCGGGATTCCCAGACGGGGAGATGTTCGAAGTAATCCGCAAGTATTTGGTGCCACTCCTTCAGTTCACGTTGATTTCGCTCGTTATCGCTTCCATCATACCGGTTCATCGCAGCCAGCCGGAAACTCTCGTAAAAGAAATCAAACCTGCCCCCTCTCGATGCAAGGAACGGCCTAACCTGCCTAAAGATGAGCCGGATCGTGTCTCTTGCGTCATCTCTGGTGCAGGACAGCTCATGGACAAAGAGATCAACGAATTCCGATTCAGCAAGCCCCACTCTTGCATGAGAGAGGAGTCCGAAGAGAAGAGGGACAATGTCATCCATTGGAAGAACGGTGAATGCAGGGTCCTGTTCAAGCCGCCCGAGCACTCCTCCGAACGCTTCTTTGGGAGTCTCGCCAAAATCTCTCCCGATCTTAACACCAAGATTATCAAACGAACCATATACTCTGATCTCCGAGAGGACGACCTTGAGATAAAGTGGATTACTCGCTCCAGGAGAGTCGATTAGGATATCAATTAACTGCTCATCGAGTTGCTTGAGATACTGGTCAAGATAGGCAGATACAAGTTTTTTCCGGTCGTCCTTTGATTCAAACGGCAGGATTGATGTGAATGTTTCAGGTAAAACTCTCTGCAGCTGAACCGCAAGCTTCTCGGATTCCTCTTCATCCTGTTTGAAGCTTACGATCATCTGGATACCCTGCGGTAATTTTCGCGGGAGCCAGTGGATATCGGATAATCCTGTTGCAAGCTGGTTCAGGGCGTCGATAACAATTACAATCTTGGTGTTCGATCCGATCGTGGCCAGTATCCCGAGTAATTTATTTTTTAGTTCTGTTGGATCGAGAGGAATTTCTTCTTTGAATAATCCTTTGTCTCTCATCTCTTCAAGGAGGCTTCGAAGGAGAGAGTCGACTGTTGTCGATCGATCGCTGGCTCCGATAAACCGGTAAAAAATCAACCTCTCTGACTCGTGTTCCTTTTGGAACGAGCGGATCCAGTTCGCAAGGAACATAGTCTTGCCCATGCCACCCGGAGCCGTAATAACAAAGAGGTCCTGTGAATCAGATGCAACATACCTGTTGATGACGTCAAAGTCGCCCTTCCGCTCGATGAATCCCTGACAATTCAATTCAAGGAACTGCTCCTGCTGGTCTAGTTCCTTCTGGAGTGGCGTCTCACTCTGGATTACGAGGTGTTCCGGGAATTGTGTGGAGATGGCGGCTTTAAGATCATCGAGAATGACCGCTGCAAGGTCCTCATCGTCACATCTAAAAGACCCGAGCCGTCCCCTTGTTATCAATTCGTTGATTCGCCTGGCCTCTTCCGCGACTGGTTCGTCGTTGAGGTCCTCATCAGTGGCATGAATTCCCAGTTCATGCCACTTCGTCATCCAGCCGCGGAGAATCTCCGGCTCCTCGGACTGTCGCTGCAAAGGAAGGGCAAGTTCAGGCGTCCTCTCCTCCGGGTTCCAGGTCGCTGAATAGTGGCGGACTGGCCTCCCGGTTATGGGAATGGTTTCTTCCCTCCAGGTGCGGAGCTGGTCATCCGCAATTTTCCGTTCGGCAGCATCCTGAATTCCTTCGTTTGTGTAAGTATTCCGGAAGAATGCGGGCTCATCCGGGAGATCATCAAGATACGACGGATCCCTAAGGTAGAAAAAGGCCCGATCTGCCCGCTCCTTTTTATTCATTGGGTTTATAATTGCGTGGAGGATCTCCATCTCGGTGATCGATGCATCCCCGATGTAATGTTTCAGGTCGGGGAAGGCAGTACAGGTGCCCGGTGCAATTTCATGTTTCCCCGGCACCCAGCCCCTGCGCTGCCCGAGAAAACAGAGAAAGAACGGCCGGCAATCGTCAATCCGGTTCAGACAGACCTGGACAACGTTTTTGTTGGTAGCATCCGCCTCGGTGATGCCCCAGCGAAGATCGATATCGATTAACCGTAACTTGCGTTGTTCGCACCACTCACGAAGTTCAGGAAAAACACGCTTGACGAGGTAATCCCGCTCGGCGTGCATATCGTTGAACGTGCTGCTCACGAAAACGCTGACAGTCTGCCAGGAGAGGGACATGAATAGTAAAAATGGTGAGAGAGAATTATAAAGAGATGATGGTTCACGAAAAATATATTCAATAATCTGGGTCTATCACTTTAGTTTCCCAGGCATCTTGGATATTAACATTAAGTAGAAAGGATTATGTCGCATTTCTTCGCCGCTCTAGAATTGGCAAAATCCGGTTCGCCAGGGCCTCATATCCATGATCGGACGCCAACCTATATGCCTCTTCAGCTTTAGCGAGTGCCTCCCGATGACGCTTTTGCTGTGATAAGAATATCGCTTGGTTGACTAGAGAATATGCCAATCCTTCAACCCTCTTGAGTTCCCGGCATATCTTTTCCTGTTCCTTGAGGAGAGCCATGGCACCGTCAAGATCGCCCTTTACATGGAGAATCAGTGCCTGGCTGTGGAGGGATGCCTGCAGCCCGTCAATGTTCCCGAGATCCCGGCATATCTTTTCTTCCTCTTTATGGAGGTTCATTGCCCCGTCAAGGTCTCCCTGAGCGTAAAGGGTATTCGCCTGACCGCCCAGCGAATGCTGTAGCCCTTCGACGTTCCCGAGTTCCCTGCAAATCTTTTCCTTTTCCTTGAAAAGCGCCATGGCACCGTCGAGGTCGCCGCGGTCTTTGAGAATCGATGCTTGGCTGCCGAGGGATGCATGCAGCCCGTCAATGTTCCTGAGATCTCGGCATATCTTTTCCTGTTCCTTGAGGAGAGCCATGGCACCGTCGGAATCGCCCTGGGCATAGAGAACTACTGCCTGGCTGCCGAGGGATGCTTGCAGCCAGTTGATGTTCCCGAGATCCCGGCAGATCTTTTCCTGTTCCTTGAGGAGAGCCATTGAGCCGTCAAGATCGCCCCGTATTTGGAGAATCGATGCTTGCCTGCCGAGGGATGCCTGCAGCCCGTCAATGTTCCCGAGATCCCGGCATATCTTTTCCTGTTCCTTGAGGAGAGCCATGGCATCGTCAAGATCGCCCCGGGCATAGAGAACATGTGCCTGGCTGCCGAGGGATACTTGCAGCCAGTTGATGTTCCCGAGATCCCGGCATATCTTTTCCTGTTCCTTGAGGAGAGCCATTGAGCCGTCAAGATTGCCCCGAATTTGGAGAATCAATGCTTGGTTGCTAAAGGATACCTGCAGCCCGTCAATGTTCCCGAGATCCCGGCATATCTTTTCCTGTTCCTTGAGGAGAGCCATGGCACCGTCAAGATCGCCCCTTACATGGAGAATCAGTGCCTGGCAGCCGAGGGATGCTTGCAGATAGTACATGTTCCCGAGATTCCTGCATATCTTTTCCTGTTCCTTGAGGAGAGCCATTGAGCCGTCAAGATCGCCCCGTATTTGGAGAATTGTCGCCTGGTTGCCGAGGGATCCTTGCAGATAGTTAATATACCCGAGATCCCGGCATATCTTTTCCTGTTCCTTGAGGAGAGCCGTTGCCCCGTCAAGATCGCCTCGTATTTGGAGAATTGTCGCCTGGTTGCAGAGGGATGTTTGCAGATAGAACATGTTCCCAAGTTCCCGGCATATCCTTTCCTGTTCCTTGAGGAGAGCCATTGCCCCGTCAAGATCACCTTGGGCTTGGAGAGTCACCGCCTGGTTGCAGAGGGAAGTCTGTAACCATTCGATATTCCCAAGTTCCCGGCATATCTTTTCCTGTTCCTTGAGGAGAGCCATTGCCCCGTCAGGATCGCCCCGTATTTGGAGAATTGTCGCCTGGATGCCGAGTGGTCTGGCAAGCCTCTCGATATTCCCGTGTTCCCGGCATATCTTTTCCTGTTCCTTGAGGAGAGTCATTGCCCCGTCAAGATCGCCTCGTATTTGGAGAATAATTGCTTGGTTGCCGAGGGATCGCTGCAGCCCGTCGACGTTCCCGACTTCCCGCGAGGAGTGAATCAGGTACTCGTCCAGCGAACTCGCTTCGTCCAAATGTCCGGTTTCATAGAGTAAAAGAAAAAGTGGCCATATCATCTCCAAGCTTACCGAGTTTGGCTCCTTAAGTATCGGCTGATACGCATCAACCATCCGGAACTCATTCTTCGATCCATGTTCGGTCTGCACCCAGTACCGCTTGACATCGTATTCCCGTGCATTCCACACAGAAAGAAAGAATGCTTCATTTGTAAGCAGTGCTACAAGCCGTTCCCATTCGGCCGATTCCGCAAGCTGCCAGGGAAGCTCCTCGATCCTCCGTAGGCCTTCCGGCTGCATCGCGAAATAGTCCGCAACCATCAGATGCGCTGCCCGTTTTGGTTTCTCATCCGGGAAGTACCGATGCTCAACAGCGTTCCGGAGGTAGTCATGGAAGAAGGTGATTCTGCCGTCCTTTTCGACGAGTGAATGTTCCATCGCGAGGAACAGCGGTGCCCAGTACGCATTGGGCAGCGGTTTTCCATCCCTCCCGAGCAGGTCCATCAGCTCGGGTTTCGAGAGTCCCCGGCGTGCTGCCCAAAGGAGGGAGGTAGCGTCCCGTACCAGACTGGGCCGGTCTCGCTCGTAATGGTGTTCGTACCTGGCGAGAATCATCTCGTATAAGGCATCAACCGTCTTCGCGGAGAGATACTCCCGGACCTGGTCTGTCAGGTGTTCAAACGTGCCATGAATTCGAATTTCCTCAAGGAGTGCCCGCAGGAACAGAGGATTTTGACTTTGGTCTGCAGATGCGAGTGCCGCTTTAAGGGTTGGAGAGAATTCCTTGTGATATTTTTTAAGGTAACAGGTGATCAGAACATCCCGCTCGGAGACGGTGAGCGGCTCCACCCGCATCTCATTCCAACCCAGTTTCCGAACGGCATCGAGCGGTCGCCCGGGCAGTGTCGAGACGACCAATCTGATGTTCTCCGGAATTTTTGGCGGGAGCCAGACAAGGTCCGGGGCACCGTTCCGGTCCTCGAGCTGGTTCAATGCATCGATCACCAGCACCACCCGGCCGCGAGCTGCAGCCATCGAGAGCCAGTTCCGGAACGCTGCCATCAGCTCCCCCTCGTTCTCCGGGATCTCTTCGGCTAGGTGGAATTTCCGTTTGAATTCCCCCATGAACCTCCGGAGCATGGATGCCCAGTCGGTGCTCTCCGACGACGCTCCGACGAAGTGGATTAGGACAAGATCGTCAGGGTGCCTGGTGCGGTGACGATATGCCCAGTGAGCGAGGAGGGCTGATTTTCCGCTGCCGGAATCCCCAAGCACCACAAGGGGCTGACTGGTTCCTGATGCATGGCGATCAAGGCGGTCGAAGTATTCCTGCCGGGGAATGTATACGCCGAACCGGCTTGCCGCGAATGCCTCATGGGCCATCTCTTCGCGGTCAAGCCGTTCACTGAATCGTTCGGCCTCAGTCAGGGGTGCGGGTGGCGGTGCGAGACTGTCTATCACCTTCATCAGGTCCGCTTTCACAAGATCGCCGAACGTTACCGGGTCCTGGTAATTCTCATGAAGAGGAAACCCTGACGTGCGGATCCGTTCTTTCAGGGCGGCGAGTTTTCGGATTGCCTCTGCATCAGTGTCAATAAAATCTGCACGGTATTCTTCCAGTACCTCATCCTCAAAAGCCTTGGACTCAAGGTATGCCTTATCTCTGAAATAAAAGAAAGCGTGGGTCGCCATCTCCGGGTCGTTCAGGACTCCGTGAAGGATCTCAAGCTCGGTGATCGACTTGTCTGCCTGTTCTTGTACCCATGGGTAATCACCCTTTACCTTATCAGGTGCACCCGGGTCAACCCACCCGTACCGTTCGCCGAGCATCCCGATGAAATAAGGCCGGCATTTTTCAATATACGCAAGGCAGATATTCAGGGTCTCCCCTTGTTCACTCTTCTCAGGCGGGATACCCCACCTGAGATCGACCTCTCCCCAGGCTATCCCCCGCTGTTCACACTCTTTGCGGAGTTCTGGGAAGATCCGGAGTGTGAGTTCGTTTCGCTCGGCGACCATATCCCGGAATGTTGAGGAGACGAAGACGTTGATCTTTTTCTGCTGGTAACGTGGTGCGAAGGTCTGGTCTTCACAGGGATCTTGAGAATCGCTCGCTTTCACTTCAGGTCGTGGAGCAGCTCCGGTCTTATTGAAATGGCTCCAGAACTTTATGAAAGGGTCCCAGAATGACGTGGAATATCCTCCGTGAATTATTAAAGAATCAAAAAGATGATGAATATTGTGAAACTTACGAAGTTGCCGGTATGAAGATCGGTTTATAGGTCTTATACTTGTTTTTCATCTCATTCAAGCAATTTAGGTATTTCCTGGATGACTCCAGGATGCTGATCTACGGATCACGTTTTGCGAGGATGGGAGGTGTACGCACCGCATGTCAATCCCATCAATATTTTTGCAATAGGGTTTGGGACTTTGTTGGAGTGTGTGTCCTTGTTTTTTAAGGTAGAGGGTCATCGTTCCCACCAGTGTCGCCGACATATCCCCCTGTATATTCATTACAATTGAAGATCAACACCAGTCTGGGAGCGTGGTTCTTCGTCAATGCAGGATCTATCTGAGATAACAGGGAGGTATGGGTCCTACCTCAAGACCGTGGCACAATTTTTAGAGAAAAAACCCCGGTCTATGGCTACGCTCGCTGATCTTATTGACGATTCCCACGCAGTCCATATCTTCGGGTTCGGCCGGAGCGGGACCGCCGCCCTTGCAATGGCAATACGGCTGCGGCATTTCCTTTCCCCTGCAAAGGAGGTGTTCTGGCTGGGAGACCAGGTCAGAACTCCGATCCGTGAACGGGACCTCGTGATTCTATTTTCCGGCTCTGGCGATCGGAAA
>Ga0302253_1000255_pt1 | contig 49873 bp, 48 predicted proteins | sample AAG_RA_Trp_MG_FD_193537 | JGI IMG/M metagenome (GOLD analysis project Ga0302253, IMG submission 193537) | Enriched activated sludge microbial communities from anaerobic digester in WTTP, New Holstein, Wisconsin, United States - AAG_RA_Trp | ecosystem: Engineered > Bioreactor > Anaerobic >...
TGGAATTTCTCAAAAAGGTCGGTCTTGCACAGTACGCATTGAGAAACCCGCACGAGTTGTCCGTGGGGATGCGGCAGCGGATCGCGATCGCGCGGGCATTCGTGAACAACCCGGCCATCCTTCTCATGGACGAACCGTTCGGTTCGCTCGATGCCCAGACCCGGCTGATCCTGCAGGACGAGCTTTTGAATATCTGGAGCGAGCACAAAAAGACGGTCATCTTCGTCACGCATGATATCGATGAAGCGATCCTTCTCGGGGACCGGGTGATGGTGATGTCCAGCAGCCCGGGGAAGATCCGGGACGTGATCGATATCGGTTTCGATCGCCCCCGCGATCTCCGGATCGAGAGCACGCGGGAATTTATCGATATAAGGATTCGAATCTGGAATACCCTGCGGACCGAAGTGGGGAGATCGATTTCGGGAGATGTTCATGATGCCGGGAACTAACCGGGCCCGTTACACCCTCCTTCCGCTGCTCTCGCTGACCGGCATTCTGGTTGTCTGGGAGATATGCGGGCGTCTGGGGTTCCTCAACCCCCTGTTCTTCCCAATCCCCACCCGCATCATCGCGGCAGGAATCTCCATGCTTCTGGATGGCGGGATGCAGGCAAACCTGTCCGTCACCCTCTTCAGGGTATTCGCCGGCTTCCTGATTGGAACGATCCCCGGGATACTTCTCGGCCTCCTCATGGGTGCGTCTGAACGAACGAGGCTGCTTCTTGATCCCGTTGTTGCTGCACTGTACCCGATCCCCAAGCTGGCGATCTTCCCGCTCCTGATGATCATCTTCGGAATCGGCGAAACCTCCAAGATAGCTGCGGTTGCGATCGGGTGTTTCTTCCTGGTCCTGATCAATTCCATGGCCGGTGTCAGGAACATCAGCAGGGTATACTTCGAGGTGGCAGAGAACTTCGGGGCATCGCGGTGGCAGCTGCTGACACGGATCATCCTCCCGGCAAGCCTTCCTCTGGTTTTTACGGGCATCCGGCTTGCCCTTGGCACATCGCTGATCGTTGTTGTCGGCGTTGAGTTTGTTTCGGCCAACTACGGGATCGGCGCGATGATCTGGAATGCCTGGGAGACGTTCGAGATCGAAAAACTGTACATCGGTATCTTCCTGTGTGCCCTCCTGGGCCTCCTCTTTACGGTTCTCCTGAAAAAGGCCGAAGAACGGATAACACCCTGGTTCGGGCATCAGGCATATGTTGATCAGGAATGATCACACGGGTGCAGGCTATACCCACCGGGATGATCAGCCGCCTGCAGAATATTTTTCTGTGGCGGCCCTGCGCAATGGTTTTCCTGTCGGATTGCGCGGGACCGCGTCTACAAAATGGATCCGCTTGGGAACCTTGAACGGGGCAATGCGATCGAGAAGATATGCCCGGAGTTCCTGTTCCGTCACCTGCGGGCTGCTCCTGACAACCAGCGCTGCGATCTCCTCGCCAAGCACAGGGTCAGGGATCTTGAAACACATTGCCTCTTTCACCAGGGGATGCGCCGTCAGGACATCGTCCACTTCGACAGGAGCGATCTTCTCCCCGCCTTTGTTGATCAGCTCCTTTTTCCTGCCGGTAAGGTAGAGATACCCATCCCTGTCCAGGTATCCGATATCTCCTGTCCTGAACCAGTCATTCGTGAACACGGAAGCATTCTCTTCCGCTGCATCATCGTACCCGCTGAAGACGACCTCGCCCTTCACGACAATCTCTCCCTCCGTATCCTGCGGCAGGATTGCCCCGTTCTCATCCATGATTGCCAGGTGGGGAACGACCGGTTTGCCGACAGATCCCCTCTTTGCGGGAGGGAGGTTGGTGGTGATTGCACCGCCAACTTCAGACATTCCGTATGTTTCTATCAGCGGTACCCCGAGGATCATCTCAAGCTCGTCGCGGGTCCTGTCGGGGAGGGCAGCTGATGCAGACCTGATGAACCGGAGCGAGTTGGGCTTCAGATCTCCGGGCGGGCATTTCTTCAGCTCCCGGAGGATAGCCTGGTGTACTGCCGGCCCGGCAGAATAAAATGTCGGACGGTATTGTTTGAGGTACATGACAATATCAGAAGCAATGAAGTCCCGTGTGCAGATGACTGTTCCGCCGGCACAAAGCGGGGCAATGAAATTACCGAATATCCCCATCGTATGGTAATACGGTGCAATATGGAGACAGCGGTCGGTATCTGAGAACTGGAATGTTGCGCAGACCCTTCGGGCTACCGTACAGATGAGCCGGTGCTGCAGGGGCACAATCTTCGGCGCAGCGGTGGTTCCGGAGGTCTGGATGAGAATGGCGGTGTCATCGGGAGAAGCAAAAACCGCAGGCTGATTGGGGGGTGCAGCGGGAAACAGGGAAAACCTTCCTGCCCTGAGGCTGTCCGGTATCATCTCGATGACGGGAATTCGTTCCTGTTCCGCTGCCTGACGGGCCGGAGTCGTATCCCCCCGCCGGACAATGACAGCATCGATCCGGAACTTCCGGAAATACTGCCGGTATTCCCCGGCCCTGAACTGGGGATTCAGGGTAGCACCGGTGAAACCTGTCATGACCGATAGAATCAGTACGCCGGTTTCCGGGCCGCCCGGAGTAACGATCGCGATCCGGCTCTTCCGGGCCAGCCCCTGTCCGCCGAGGGATCTCACAACATACCGGATCTGGTCCTGGAGTTCCTGGTAGGTGAGCGGGGTGTATCCGGGGGACTCTATTGCCGTGCCGGATGGATCCTGGTTCCTGTTGTGGAAGAAGAGGTCTTCAAGGCACAGGATATCAGAAACCGGTTTCATTTTGTGGTGAATAATTGACTTTCGCGGCTCTTGAAGATATTGAATTGAAATGCCGGGATCTCTGTTCCGGTCCCGTTCCATCCCGCCACACGATAATCATACAACATTAATAGTTCCACAACAGATGACTGAGTGTGGAGAAATTCCCTCCCCTTTTATCCGGAACCGCGGATGTGATCCGCTCCAGGAAGACGAGGCCGTAATCATGGATACTTCGGATGAAACCTACCGGGATCTTGTGGAACAGCAGCAGGATCTCATTGTCAAGATCAGTCTTGAAGGCCGGCTCCTTTTTACCAATGCCGCATACAGCGAACTGCTCGGGAAGACCCGGGAAGATCTCGCCGGCAGCGTCTTCATGCCCGTTTCGGGAGAGAAGTATTCCGATGTGATCGCAACCCAGATGACCAAGCTCTTCCGCCCTCCGTACACCTGCATCGTGGAACAGTGGCTCCAGACCCCGAAAGGGATGCGGTGCATCAGCTGGTCGATACGGGCTGTCCTCGACGGGAACAAGGCCCCCGTTGCCCTTGTCGCGACCGGCCGTGACATGACGCCGGTCAAAAATGACCAGAAAGGGATGAGAAAGCGGGACGAGGAGCTGATGCAGCTTATCGAAAGCGGGAGCCAGATGTACTACACCCATACACCTGATCACCGCCTCCTGTATGTCAGCCCTCGTATCCGTGCCCTCCTCAGGTGCAGCCGCGGCTCAAAGAAAAAAGCATGGACTGATTACCTGACCGATAACCCGGTCAACGCTGCCGGCCTTGAACGGACGCTCCGGGCTGTATCAGGAGGCAGGCGCGAGCCTCCGTACCGGCTCGAGATGGAAAAGGGAGACGGGGAACGGATCTGGGTCGAAGTGAACGAGATCCCGGTGGTGAAGAACGGGAAGACCGTTGCCATTGCCGGCTCCCTGATCGACATCACCGAGAAGATGCATGTCGACGAAGGGGTTGCCGAGGCCGAGATCCTGTTCAAGGGAGTACGTCCGAAGGAACCCCGGGCGTCGGCCCGTTCGCCCCTGAAGGCGATCCGCTCCATCTTCGCCCGCGATGAAGGGGCGGAAGAAGAGTCGGTGTAATTTTTTGGCACATTTTCCCTGCCTTCAACAGCAGCGATTCTTTCCGGGAAGCATGGATCGGACAAAACGTTCGGATGAGGATTCTTTGGAGCGACACCCCCTCAGATTCCGCCGGTAAATGATTTGCCCTGAGGGATGGAAGACGTCATCCCCAGAGACAGATGCCCATGGCGCAGACGATAGCGCACCGGTTCCCGCACGAGCCGCAGTTATTGTTGTCGAAATAGAATTCCGTCCATCGCATGCACGTACCATTGCATCGCTGCGATCCTTCCGGGCAGCGGGGGATACATGCCCCGGCTTCACATATCTGGGTGTTTGTGCACTTCCTGCCGCATTCCCCGCAATTGAGCGGATCGTACAGAAGATTATGGCAGCCCCGGTTGCATTCGGTCTGTCCCGCAGGACAGGTGCCATGGCATCCGCCACCATAACAGACCTCGTCCCACCGGCACATTTTATTGCATGCCCCGCAGTAGTACCCGCCGGAGCCGGTACTAAGGTCCTCGCAGCGCCCGTCCTCGTCGCAATCCGCCCATCCCCCCGGGCAGTATGGCAGGCAGTTTCCGGCGTAACAGAAGCGGTTCGGATAGGTACAGGGACGGTTGCAGATGCCGCAGTGCTGCGGATTTTCCCTGATATCTACGCATTCCCCGTTACAGAAGGCGTTATTGTATGAGCAGGGGATTTTTGTACAGGCGCCGTCATCGCACTGTTCGTCTGCAGCACAGGCATGCCCGCACTCGCCACAGTTGAGCGGGCTCTCATCGAGATTGGTGATCGCCCCGCTGCAATGGGTGATGCAGTCTCCATCAATGCATCCCTGTCCTGCGCCGCAGCGCCTCCCGCATTCCCCGCAATTCTGCGTGTTACTGCCTGTCTGGACACATGTCCCGTTACAGAATTTCATGCCGCTTTCGAAGGGACAGGTACAGATATTGTTTGAACAGATCTGGTTTGACGGGCATCGGATATTGCAGCCGCCGCAGTTCGCAGTATCATTGTGTGTCGGTATACACACCCCATTGCAGAGAGAGGAATCCCGGCCACATGCACACTCTCCGTTCACGCACTGCTGATCCGGCCGGCATGAGATTCCGCAACCCCCGCAGTTGTCCCGGCTGTCCACCATACAGCTTCCCTTGCAGAAGAAGAACGCCGGCGGGCAGTTGCCATCGGCAGGTGCCGGGGCGTTCCCAGGAGTGACAGGAACTGCCGGGGAAAGTGTCCGCGTCTGCAATACGGACAGCGAGGGGATTTTCGTCGTAACTGCGGTTCTGACCGGTAACAGGGCGGTTGTTTGCAGCACCACCGGCGTCCGGGTCGTTGCCACAACAACAGGTATCCTGGTCGGTGCAGCGGTCTGGAACGTGTGGAGCGGCGAGGTTGTCGAGACATTAACCGGTGCTGTTGTCGCAACCTGGAACGATGCACCATACACCGGCATCATCGGGCAGAGGTATCCGGCGGCAGGAATCAGCGGACATGAAGTGCCGTCACCATCTCCAGGGGCAGCACCGTGAGCGGGCAGCAGGATCAGGGAACACAGGCAGAATAGGGCGAACAGGATCCTGGCCCTGGGATGAGGATCGACAAAACGGGGGAAGAGCGCGGGCATAAAGGTTACTATTTTCCGTATGGCATAAAAGTGTCGGATTGGATCCCTCCCTCACCACGCAGCCGGGATTTTTAAAAAGAAGGAGTGATCTGAAAAAGGGGGGCGAACCTGCCGCCGGAACGAAGAAGGATTACGTGCCCTTCTTCACGCATTCGGCGATATACGAGCCGGCCTTCGAGGTACTGACAGCCTTGCCGCCAAGATCCTTTGTCACGACACCGTCCCTGATGCTCTTCTCGATGGCCCTGACAACGGCGGCAGCTGCTTCGTGTTCGCCAAGGTGATCGAGCAGGAGCGAGCCTGCCCAGATCGTTGCGATCGGGTTAGCCACGCCCATGCCTTTGTATTTTGGTGCGGAGCCGTGAATCGGCTCGAACATCGAAGTGCCCTTCGGGTTGATGTTGCCGCCGGGGGCAAGGCCGAGCCCGCCCTGGATCATGGCGCCAAGGTCGGTGATGATGTCGCCGAACATGTTGGGGGTGACCACGACATCGAACCACTCGGGGTTTTTGACAAACCACATGGTGACGGCGTCAACGAAGTTGAACTCGGTGGCGACTTCCGGATAGTTCTTTGCTGTTTCGGTGAACACGTCCCGCCAGAGGCCGTACACGTCCGAGAGGACGTTCGCCTTATCCACTGAGGTCAGCTTCTTCCGCCGTTTCATGGCGAGATCAAAGGCATAGGTCTGGACCCTTTGGGCGCCCTCGCGGGTGATGACCCCGATCTGGTACGCGATCTCCTCGGCATCGCTCTTCACGTCGAGGCCGAACTTCACGTTATAGATATCGCGGACGACATCGAGCTCGATGGTCTGGTGTTTTTTAAACCGGGACCCGATCCCGACATAGAAGTCCTCCGTGTTCTCGCGGACAACGATGAAGTCGATGTCCTTTGGCCCCTTATTGGCCAGCGGGGTCTCGACACCTTCGAGAAGCCGGATCGGCCGGAGGTTGACGTACAAGTCGAAGTGGAACCGCAGGGCGAGCAGGATCCCCTTCTCAAGGATGCCGGGTTTTACCCGTTCGTCACCGATGGCACCAAAGTAAATTGCCTTGAACTTCTTCAGTTCCTTTAAATCCTCTTCGGTGAGGAGTTCCCCTGAGGAAAGGTAGCGGTCGGCGCCGATATCGAAATCCGTCCACCGGATATCGAAATTGTACTTCTCGCCGGCAGCCTCGAGCACCTTTTTACCCTCGGCCACGATCTCCGGGCCGATCCCGTCCCCGCCGATTGCGGCTACTTTGTACATGCCGGCACCCCCTTCAATGACCTGGCGTACTCAACGAGCCCGCCGGCATCGATGATGCCCTGCATAAACGAGGGAACGGGTTCGATGCCATATCTCTTCCCATCCGCCTCGAGATATCCCTCTTTGATGTGCAGGTTTATCTTCGCCCCGTCGGCGATCCTGTCCGAATCGGGGCATACCACCGGCAGGACTCCGACATTGATGGAGTTCCGGAAGAATATCCGGGCAAACGACCGGGCAACGACAACCTTCACACCGGCTCCCATCAGGGCGAGCGGTGCATGCTCGCGGGAGGAACCGCAGCCGAAGTTGCGCCCCCCGACGATGACATCGCCTTCCTTCACCATCTTTGCAAATTCGTCCCTGGTACCTTCAAAGGCATGCTTCGCCAGCTCGTCCGGATTGTTGATCGTGAGGAACCTTCCCGGGATGATGGCGTCGGTGTCGATATCGTCACCGAACTTCCAAACCCGGGCATCCTTCGAAACCTGCGTTTCCGGCAGCATGACCTTCTTCACCGGCACCGTCTTCTTCGCTGCCATGTCACACCTCCCTCGGATCGGTTATCTCACCTTTCATCGCACTCGCGGCGGCGGTTGCCGGTGAACAGAGGTAGACCTTCCCCTCGGTGCTCCCCTGCCTGCCCTTGAAGTTCCGGTTCGAGGTTGCAAGCGACACTTCGCCGGGAGCAATAAGGCCGAATGCACCGCCCATGCACGGCCCGCAGCACGGTGCTTCGACAAGTGCGCCCGCCTTCACGAACCGCTCAATGAGTCCCGCTTTCAGGGTCTTCATGTATTCGTCCCGGGAGGCCGGGATGATGATGACGCGGCATTTCGGGCTGAACTTCTTCTTTCCCAGCACCTCCGCGGCTTCCGCAAGATCCTCAAAGCGCCCGTTCGTGCACGAGCCGATGAAGACCTGGTCGACGCGGGTCCCTGAAACCTTACTGACCGGGACACCGGTATCGACGTTATGAGGGACTGCGACCTGCGGTTCAAGATCGGAGACATTGTACGACCGTCTCTCGGCAAACTGCGCATCCTCGTCGCTGTCGAGTCCGAAGGGTTTCATCTTCCGCCGGCCTTTCATGTACTCCCAGGTCACCTTGTCGGGGGCAACGATCCCGGCCTTGCCGCCCATCTCAATGGCCATGTTGCACAGCGTCATCCGGCCTGCCATGCCAAGTTTCCGCACGGTCTTTCCCGTGAACTCGATCGCCTTGTACGTTGCCCCGTCGGCTCCGATATCGTGAGCGATCGCAAGGATCAGGTCTTTTGCGCCAACTCTCTTCGGGAACTTTCCCGAGACCTCGGCACGGATCGTCTCGGGCACTTTGAAATACAGTGCACCGAACTTCAGGGCAAAGCCCATATCGGTGGACCCGATACCGGTGGCAAATGCCCCGGCCGCACCATACATGCAGGTGTGGGAGTCAGCGCCGACAACGATCTCGCCGGGCGCAGCCCGGCCTTTCTCGATGGTCACCTGGTGGCAGACACCCTCGTTGATGTCGTAATTGAGGATATCCTGCTCCGCGGCAAATTTCCGCATGTAGACATGGTTGCTTGCCGCCTCGATGGAATCGGCCGGTATCTGGTGGTCGAAGAGCATGATGACACGCTTCGGGTCGAAGACTTTCCTGCCGCCCATCTCGTAGAACTTCTGGATGGCAAGCGGGCCGGTGATATCGTGAATCATCGCACCGTCAATGGGGGCCATGACCACTTCGCCTGCCTTTATGTCCCTGCCGCATTTTTTCGAGAATATCTTCTCTACGATTGTCGCTGTCATGCTCGGTCGTCTCTACTATTGGCGTGCTGGTGTATTCTAGTTATTGAGTGGTGCACTTTCCGAGGGGTCGAAGACCCCGGGGAGGAGAAGAACGCGCCGGCTTTCTTCGACTTCCGAGGGGTCGAAGACCCCGGGGAGGAGAAGAACGCGCCGGCGTTCTTCGACTTCCGAGGGGTCAGGTTTTAATTGTATTATGAGGGATGATGGCGCCACGGGCGCCCGCCGCCTTTCGGGGCTCGCCCGCGAAGGACTCTGATATGTCCTTCTTATCCTCCCGGTCTCCGACCGGTCGGAGCGTGGACCATGACCTTACATCCTGCGGGGGAGGATAGCAGGAAAAAAAGTCACAATACTGTGAAGGTTTTTTAAAGAATCAGCCATCAGGCCTGTTTTGCGAACCCGGTTGTATAGGTGCGATTTGATTCGCACTTAAAGCAACCTTTAATCCAGAATCCGGAGAAGATTATGCGAATACTATGACAGGAACGATCAGAATCCTTGCCCTGGGCCTCATCATCGCCCTGGCTCTTGTCGGCTGTGCGTCTGCAGCCACGGATACGACAAACGAACACGTGATCCAGACCACCGGTACCGGCAATGTCATCACCACGCCCGACCGGGCCCAGGTCACCTTCGCGGTCCAGACGGAAAACAGCGATGTGAAGACCGCCCAGTCGGAGAATGCGGTCAAGATGTCGAAGGTGCGTGATGCGCTTCTTGCATCGGGAATCCCGAGGGATGCCCTCAAGACAACGGGGTATAATATTTACCCGATCTACGAGGACTCCGTCGGCCTCCTGAAACCGAAGATCAAGACGTACCAAGTCACCAACCGGCTGACCGTCACGCTCCATGACATCAACAAGACCGGAGAGGTCATCGACACGGCCGTGGCAAGCGGCATCAACCAGGCAGACTCGATCCAGTTCATGCTCTCCGATGAAAAGTCACAGCAGGTCCGGACCGAGGCCCTGAAGGAAGCCGTCGCCCGTGCAAAATCCGATGCGGACACCATCTCTGCAGCCATGGGCACGACCATCAGGGGCGTCCAGCGGGCAGAGACCGGCAGCAGCTATTCACCCGTGTACTTCCAGAACTATGCACTCGATGGCGCGGCCCCGCGGGCTGCAGCAGAGACGCCCATCCAGTCGGGAGACATCACGGTCTCTGCATCGGTGACCATCACCTACCTGATTTGATCGGCTTATCTCCCGGTCACTTTCACAACTTTTTTAAAATAGCAGCGTGATCATTTGATAAAAATCACCTGCCTGCTGTCCGGGCTCCCGGATACAACATTCGCATGAATATCAAATTTCGAATATCCCAAAAACAGCGGATACAATAGGATTGATTTTACCATGGAGCGGAATATCGGATTCAAGGAACGAAGGTACATTGAGGAGTTGAGGATCCTGACGAAAGCAACCGCGCTCGACTGCGTAATCGATGACCGCTTCGACCGGGTCATTTATGTCATCAGGCAGGGCGACATGGGCCTTGCGATCGGCAAGAAAGGGGAGAATATCCGGCGGCTCCAGAACGTGCTCGGCAAGAGGATCGAGATGGTCGAACATGCCGAAAAACCCGAAGAGTTCATTGTCAATATCTTCAAGCCTGCGGAAGTGACCGGCATCGAACGCGGGACTGATGAGGCGCCGGTGAACGTACTCGTCCGCCAGCGCAGCGATCTCGGTATCGCGATCGGGAAAGCGGGGTGCAACATCGAAAAGGCGCGGCTCCTCTGCCGGCGGTTCTGCGGATTCGAGATCGGGGAAGTCCTCCTCCCCCGGGAGACCCCATGAAAAAGAAGGTTGATCCCCGAATCCTGGCCGAGATCTGGGACGTGATCTGCAGCCGGGCAGATAACCCGACTCCGGATTCCTATACAAGCCGGCTCCTGACTGACAAAAAAGGCATTGACAAGGTGCTCGAGAAGGTGGGCGAAGAGTCGACCGAGTTCATCCTTGCCGTAAAAAACGGTGTCCCGGAACGGACCGTCGAGGAGACGTCAGACCTCCTCTTCCACATCCTGGTTGCACTGCGGGCGGCGGATGTCGACCTTACCGACGTTATCGCTGAACTGGAACGGCGGCGGACCTGATCAGTTTTTTTTTTAATTCCCTGGTATTTTTCCTGTTATTTCTGCAGGAACGTTGCAAGGTCCATGATATTGGGGAGGTCGGTCATCTTCTGCCCGGCAGCCGCAAATACATTCTCGTCAACGAATATCGGGATATCCGCCCTGAGTGCAAGCGCAATCCCGTCACTGGGCCGGCAGTCGAGGTATTCCTCATGCTGATCCGAAACAAGGACAAGCTGGGCATAGTAGACCCCGTTGTCGATGCTGTCGATCTGCAGAGACCGCATGCTGATTGTGAATTTGGCGCACAGGTCCAGGAAGAGGTCGTGCGTGAACGGCCGGGGAAGCACCTCCTTTATCCTGGCGCTGTTGATGGAGACCGCTTCCCATATGCCGATAAAGATGGGAAGGATGCGGCCATCCCCGTCAGCAAGGATGACAAGGGGTACAGTCGAAGCGTCGTTGAATGCGACAAACACTCCCTGGACATCACACCTGACCTGTGTCATACCGTGCACAGTGATTGCCCTTCACCCAGATAAGGGTTGAGGCCGGTGAACCCGGGTTACTGCAGGTTCTTTGCTTCCCGGCGCACGATGATGAGGCTGGACATGATACCCAGTGCGATGTTGAAGTAATAGAGGACGACCCGCCAGAGAACCACAAAGACGCCGACGATCGAGGCCGGGATGAAGAGGGCATACATGGACGTGGCCCCGACCTCGGCAATACCGGAACTGCCCGGAGTCAGCGGCATCATCATCAGGATGGCGAGGATGAGCTGGATGACAAACGACTCAAGGATGAGCGGCGGCTGCCCCAGTCCCACGAGAATGAGGGATGCGGTTATGATCTCGGATACCCAGTAGAGGAGGGTAAACAGAAATCCCCAGATAAGCCCTCCCTTGGCGGTATGGACAAAGCGGATGGTGGCGCTCTGGAAGTTGTCGATCTCCTTGTCAGCCCGGGCAAGGAGTGCTTCGACACGTTTGCTCTCCCAGGTCTTGGTGAAAAACTGCGTGCACCAGGAGACAACTTTCTTGACCATATCGGGACGCCTGACCGCGAGGTAGAATAACACGAGGCATCCTCCGACAAATATCCCGGTAACATAGACCATGATCTCAGAGATCGTGCTCAGGCTCTTCCACTGGCTGGTGAGGAAGATCATGGAAAATGCTGCAAGCACGGCAAGGGCAATCCCGTCAAGAACCCTCTCCATGATGACGATGGCGGTTGCGTCGCCCAGAGGGACCTTTGCCTTGTAGAGCTCGTGGATGCGGACGGGCTCTCCCCCGGCCTGGGCCGGCGTGATTGCTGCCGCGAGCAGGTTGGCAAAAACGAGGTTGAGGCTGTAGAAGAACCCGATCCGGTACCCGAGGGACAATGTCATCTTCTGGACCCGCCATGCCCAGAAACACATCGTCAGGATATGGGTCAGGAACGCGAGGAGGAGAAACAGCGGATTTATCTCCCGGAGATAGGTGATGGTTTTCTCGTTGATGGTGAGGAACAGGATGATGACAAGGACGAGCAGTGAAAACCCGATCGATATGAACAACCATTTCCTCTGCGATGAATCCATGCCGGTTAACCCCCCATGAAAAAACCCTGGTTGTATCAGGTATTTCTAGAAATTATAATGCAAAGTATAAACGCTTTTACTCCTGATCCCGCAGAATGCAACGGGATAATCCTTCCCCGCCCGAGACCAGAAAAACCTGTATCTTTACCCGGTAGTATCAGACCGTGAAGAGATCGTGGTGATCCGAGATCGTGAACAGGCCGGCCGTGACCCCTGCATCCAGCCACCCGTGGCCGTAACTGAAGCAGGCAAGTGCATCCCCGGTTTTTCCGGCCATGAGATATCTCCCTCCCTGGAGAGCGTACAGCGAGGTGATGAAGTGCACCTGATCTGCAACCACGCAATGGATTGTCGCAGGCTCCCCGCATGGTTTTACCGAGGCGCGTGCCGTATCGAGAAGTCTCTGGTAGCGGCGGGTCTTTTCATCAAGCCTTCCGGCATGCTGCGGGGGAATGATCTCGCAGGGAGATATAAACGGGCAGCCGGCCGGAAGGCCCGTCTCCAGCAGGCCGTAGGTGATACCGAAGTGGAGCCATCCCGAACCGTACCATGCGCTGGCAAGGGCGTTGACGGGGTCGCCCGATACGAGGAATGTCCTCCCGTCGCTCTCGTATGCCCGTGCCATGACAAGAACCGCATCTGCACTCCGGTGAAGCGGGGTACCCTCCGGCGCCGTAACGGATGCCGAGTCAGCCAGCGCGGCGAGGAGATCCAGGCAGTTCTCTGTTTTCATAAGCCGGCAAACATCTCCAGGTACCGCCGTTCCATATCATGCAGCTCAGCCGGGATTACGAGGATATGCAGCGGCGGGCCGAAATCCTGCGTGCATATTTTTTCTGCCGATCCGGCCCGGACAACGACATCGTCCGATCCTGCCCGGGCGATCCCGACATAGAGCGGAATTTCTGCCTTCCGCTCGTGAGCCATCCGCTCCAGCAGCCCGACAGCTTCGGGAACCGTCATGAACCGGTCCTTCTGTATGTCCAGGTACACAATGGTGTGGAGGCGGGATGCGAGGTTTGCGGTAATGACATCGAACGGTGTCGTGGGAAACCAGTTCTTCTGCGGGAAGGGGAGGGAGCAGGACTTCCCGAAGCGGTAATTCTGCAGGCCGGAAAGCCCGCAGACCGCGCTCGCGATGGACGCGGCGTGGATGATAGCTGTCCGGATTTCCCGTTCGGCTGCCCGGATCCGAAGATCCGCATGGGTTGTCGAGACCATCGGGTCGCCGGCACAGAGGAAGACGACCTGTTCCTCCTGTGCAAGGTCAAGGAGGTGATCCGGGTGCTGTTCAACGTCCTCGCGATAGAGGCGGTGGACCGGCTTGTCGTAATACGCTGAAAGGTCTTCGGATGAGGATCCCATCAGGCATGAGGTGTAACTCTCGAGGAAGACATGGTCTGCCTGACGGATACAGGCAAGGCCTTTCTCCGAGACATCCGTTTTGTCAAACAGGCCGAGCCCGACAAATGTCAGCATGATGACTCTCTTTGGACTATAGGAACAATCAGCCTGTACATGAATATCTTCCCGCCATCAGAAGGGAAACTGCGTGATGTGATCGACCATGGTCTCGAGCACCCGGTGGCAATCCTCTTTTTTTTGCGCTGAAATAACGAAGATCGGGATCTCGTCGGAAATCCGGAGCGAGCTCCGGATCTCCTGCTCCCCGGCAGCGCCCGGGAGATCGGATTTGTTCGCTGCGATGACAACCGGCATACGGTATTTCGACAACAGGCCGGTGAGGTCCCGTGCACGGGAGAACGTTTCCGGCTTTGTTGCATCGATGAGGACAACGACGCCCATCGCATGATGGACCAGTGAGGGAATGAGGGGATCAAACCGCGTATGGCCGGGGGTTCCGTAGAGGTTGATATGGAATCCTCTCCGGGAGAGGCTCCCGAAATCCAGGGCAACCGTTGTCGCATCCCCCCCGGTGCCCTGCCGGTCGATGGAATACCCTTCATCGGAGGCGCTGGTCACGAACGTGGATTTTCCGGAACCTGCCGGGCCGGTAACAACGATCCGCGGGATGTACGGGACGATCTTCCCTTCCGAAACAACGAAGGGGACCGATCGTTTCGGGACGCCAGGCCATGATGCATGAGCAATGGAAAAGAAACTGAACTGGGGCGAGGGCGGGAACGAGGAATGGATGGTGACCACGAGGTCAAAGGCGAACCCGCTGATGAAACGGTCGACCAGCGTCTTTCCCTCAAGGTTCAGGTGTTCGATGATGATCGCCGGCTCCTCACCCGGGGTATCCGCCCCGAGCAGGGCCAGCCCTTTTTCCAGCCCGCAGTCCTCGTACAGGAGGTCAAAGTAGGCAAAGATGATCTCCACCTTATTCTCGCTCTTGATCTTCCGGATCCGCTCCTGCCATTCCCGTATCCGCGCCGCAGGGGTTCTGCTGCACCGCTGGATCCGATCCCGGTCAACGGAGTCCATGAACACGATCGTCCCCGAAGACAGATCGACAGGACCGCCATGCATGACCGATGCATCGTGCAGGAAAGCCTCAACGGTGGTGTTCGGCAGGATGACGAGGCAGGGGATCTGCTGCCTGATGGCGGACAGGAATGCCGAGACAATGAACAGCTGGCCGTCAGCCCCCGGTTCCATGCTGTATAATACCCGGCTTTTTTTGGGAATTCCCCCGCCCAGCATTTCGTCAATGAGCGTGATCCCCGATGATATCATGGGATGATGGTCACCCGGCCTTTGGCAACCGAAAATTTCAGCCACTCGCTCGTGACACCGCGGATGCCCAGAACCCTCAGGTAACTTACATTATTCTCAATCTTGACTTCGATGACGCAGTTCATCAGCTGTTTGATCATCGAGAGCGTCTTGTCGTCGAATGATTCACTGTTCAGCAGGTAGATTCCCACACCCTCGATCTTCTTGAGTTTGGCCGTGAGCACATGGAGGAACTGGTACAGGACCTCAAGGCGCCGGTACATCAGGAGCGTTGAGATGGAGTTGACGCAGAACCGGATCGGCGGGGGAAAAAGACCGGCCTCCCCTTCTGAGAACTCCCCCTCAAAAATCGTCTCGATCATGTTGGAGAACTTGATGCCGATGCCGGTCAGGTCGGTGGGACTGGAGACAAAGACAAGGCGCTGGGTATCTGCGATGGTGGGTGTGGAACTCTTGGTGATGGCATCGATGACACCGATAAACCGCTTGTCCGCCCCGGTAACCCGGAATGCGTCGACAACCTCGGCAGCCCGTTCATTGGTGGACAGGATGATGGAATATTCGCCATCGAGAGGCCTGATCAGGGCATAGGCAAGGACATCTGCAAAACTCATCGGGGGCGCAAGAATGAGAATATTGGTCCCGGCCTCGAATCCTCCGGTGACGTCATCGATCTGGGAGATTCCTGTTTTATAAGAGTACATTGATCGTTTGATCATTTCATGAGAATGTTTATAATTGCTCCTATTGACCGGCCGGATATACGGCAGAAAATGGAAAAAAAGAAGATCTCCGGGCGGATGGAGATGAGCCTGCTGTCCAGCCGGAGCCTGAATCATCGATCACCTCCCTGTTCGACCGGTAAGAAAAATTTAGGGCTTCCGAAATGTTCTTAATTTAGGGCAAACTAAAAATTATAGAATGGCATCGGAACAGCTGGAAGAGTATCTGGAGAGCATCCTCGATATCGAGGAGAGGGAAGGGGTTGCAAAGACCTCGGCTATCGCAAAATGCATGAAGGTTACGCCTGCAAGCGTGACCGGAGCACTCCAGACCCTCGCCGACAAGGGATTTATCGAGTACCAGCCGTACAAGGGTGCGACGCTGACCGGCCAGGGCCGCGAGATGGCACGGAAGGTCAAACGCCGCCATCGCCTCCTCGAGGTGTTTCTCACCGATGTGCTCCATATCAGTACAAAGAATGTCCATGACGAGGCGTGTAAAATGGAGCATGCCCTGTCCGACGAGACGGAATGCGCACTCTGCAAGATGCTCAACGCACCCTCCCGTTGTCCCCACGGCAGCCTGATCGGGGCCTGCGACCGGGACGTTGAGAGCTGTTCTGTATGCCTTGAGGAAAACGCATCCCCCTCTGCCAGTCCCCGGGACGAACCCCTTGTCCCGGTCACGTCCATCCAGCCCGGCCAGAAAGCGACCATCGCCTTTATCCGGGGCGACAGCAGCGTGGTCCAGCGCCTCGCCGATCTTGGTCTCACCATCCGGGCAGAGATTCAGCTTATCAGGAAAGCACCGCTGTCAGGACCGATTGAGATCGGCGTGCGGAAGACCCGGCTTGCCATCGATCGCGCTATCGCAGACCACATCTTTGTCTCGGTATGCCCGAAGAAGGTTTCATGAACGGTGCAGGAGACGGCATGAAAAAACGCCCGGGATCCCGCGAACCGGGCGACCGGCGCGAATACGTTGTTGCACTTGCCGGCAACGCCAATGTCGGCAAGAGCGCGACCTTCAACCAGCTTACCGGTGTTGACCAGGACATCGGGAACTGGCCGGGAAAGACGGTCGAACGGGCGGAAGGTATCCTTGAATACCAGGGACAGCGGATCCGGGTGATCGACCTTCCCGGCATCTACTCCATCACCGCACTCTCGACCGAGGAGCAGGTCTCACGCGAGTTCATTGCTCACGACCATCCCGATGTTGTCGTAAACATCGTCGACGCATCGGCACTCGAACGGAACCTCTTCTTCACGCTCCAGCTCGCGGAGCTGGGAAGCCCGATGATACTGGCGCTTAACCAGATGGATCTTGCCCGGAAAAAAGGGATCAGCATTGATACCGGCAAATTATCGGCCCTGCTGGGCGTTCCGGTCATCCCGACCATTGCGGTCCAGGGCAAGGGAATCGCCGAACTGTCGGATGCAATCATCAGGGCAGTGCAGGACCGGCCGGAGCCGCACACGATCCTGTACGGGAAAGAGGTGGAGAACTGTATCACGAGGATTCTGCAGCAGATCCCTGAAGGGGCGGGCGGGTATCCCCCGCGATGGACTGCCATCAAGCTGCTGGAAGGCGACCCGGATACCCTCTGGGATGTGAGGAAACATGCACCCGGTGCCGTGGATCGGGCACAGGATTGTGCCCGCGAACTGGAGGCGATCCACGGGGAACCGGCAGGAACGGTGCTGAGCGGCGAGCGCTACCATGCTGCGGAGAGGATTGTTGCGGACGTGATGGAGATCCATACGCCCGGCGATCATGAGGCAAGCCTTACCGAACGGATCGACCGGATGGCCCTCCATCCGGTATTCGGGTACCTCCTGCTCATCCTGACCATCGGCGGCCTCCTGGTCTGGACCTTCGTCATCGGCGCCTGGATCTCAGCGATCCTCCTCTCATGGCTCTCCCTCATCGCTCCCGTCGAGCCGTTAATCACGGGGTCGCTGTCGGAGATCGTCCTGAATGGCGCCTGGACCGGTCTTGTTGCCGCCCTCACGCTCATCATCCCGTACGTGATCCCCTTCTATCTCCTCCTCGCCCTGATCGAAGACTCCGGGTTCCTCACCCGGTTCTCGCTGATGCTCGACCGGGGCATGCATAAGATGGGGCTTCACGGCAAGGCGATCATCCCGCTCGTGCTGGGGTTCGGATGCACCGTGCCCGCATGCCTCTCCTGCCGGATCATCGAGTCCCCCAAACAGAAGTTCCTCGCGGCATTCCTCGTCACGCTCGTTCCCTGCTCGGCGCGGACGATCGTAATCCTCGGGGTCGTTGCGGCATTCGTGAATATCTGGTGGGCGCTGGCGCTCTACCTCTTCGACTTCATCGTGCTCGTGGTCCTTGGCCGGATCGCGTTCCGGGCGCTCCCCGGCGAGTCCGTGGGGATGATCATGGAGATGCCGGACTACCACATCCCCCACATCCCCGGCGTTATCGGGCAGACCTGGCAGCGGACAAAATCCCTGCTTGGTATCGTGCTGCCGTCCTATATCCTCGGGAGCATCGTGATAACTGCAGCATACGCTCTGGGATTCCTCGGGCCGGTCAACACCCTTCTCTCGCCCATAACGGTGCTCATCCTCGGCCTGCCGCTCATGACCGGTATGGTATTTATCTTCGGCATTGTCAGGAAGGAGATGACCATCCTTGCGCTTGCCGCCATCTTCGGGACAACGGTCTTCTCAACCATCATGACCCCGGCACAACTCATCGTCTTTGCCCTCGTGACCATGTTCTATGTTCCCTGCATCTCCACGATCATGGCGCTTGCTCACGAGTTCGGCTGGCGCAGGGCCCTTGGGATAACCCTGCTTGAGACAGCCCTTGCGATCGCCTTCGGGGCAGTGGCGATACGGCTCCTGGGCCTGTTCATGTAACGCTCCTGCAGCAGCACCGGTGGCAGGCACGATCGCGGTATCCTTAACGCTCTTTAACTTAGAACGCCATACTTCAGGAAGAGATGTTATACTGGCTGTATGCCCGCCTGCTCAGGCGGCAGATCACGGTTCTGCCGGGGCAGGTGTGTTTCATGATCGGTGCAAAGGACATGGCGGACGCGCCGGATCACCTGTACCGCGTAACATCCTGGTGCAACGATATCTCGGCATACGTATCAAAGCGCAGCCCGTCCGGATCCGCGGGGATCCGCGGTCTCACGTTCCATATCGCAACGCCGGAACCCTGCGATCCTGAACGTTTTTTACCGGCAATCCGGAAGATCGGAACCATTGCCCGGCTCAGCCTCCATTACGAAGATCGCAAAGAGGTGACAGGGACCGGTATGGATGTCGTGGTTGCCATCGGGAAGAGCGGGAGGGAGGAGATCACCGAATGTATCCGGCGGATGGCACGCGACAACGTGCCCCCGGAGAAGGTGGACGAACAGCTCCTCGATTCCTACCTCACGTTCCGCTATGCCCCCGATATCGTGATCAAGAGCGGCGGCGATCACCTGACCGATTTCCTCATCTGGCAGTCGGTCTATTCAGAACTCTTCTTCTCTGACGTGAACTGGAAGTACTTCCGCTCCGTGGACTTCCTGCGGATCCTCCGGGACTACCAGTCCCGCATCCGCCGGTTCGGGAAATGATATCGTTACTTCAGGCGGATCCCGGTCCAGCACGGGATACCGTCGATATTCTTCTCAGACAGCGCGAACTGGTTCTTGAGAGCAATGGTGACGGTCCTGCGGTCCGGGAGCGGCGCGACCTGGTGCTCGCGGCAGAACCGGGTGAATAATCCGTACAGTTCGTCCTTGCTGACGGCTGCGCCCGGATCGTCCGTGCGGGTGATTTTCTGGGAGAAGAAGGTCTTCATCCCGTCCCGTTTTGATGGTTTCTTTGCCGTACCTGCACGTCCTTTGCGGGCCGCCGGCTTCTTTTCCGCGGGGGCGGCGGGTGCCGCGGCTCCCTCTCCGGAAGGAGCAGCCCTGGCAGCGGCAACGGGAACCGGCTCCGGTGGTTCAGCCGGGGCCCGTTTCACCGAAGCCTTTGCAAGAACGACTTTTGCCGGCGCAGCCGGATCGTCGGCATTGATGACCGGGTGCAGCTTTTTTGCCGAAACTTTCCCGGGCCCGTCCGTAGCACGGGGCAGGGATCCGTCCCGGGCAATGATAACCGGCGGGGGCGGGACTTTTTCCATGTCCTCCTTCCGCGGGTATTCAGCCCCGGTAAGGCCGGCAAGAGCCCGGTTGCAGGCATCGCTGATATCGATCCCCCTCGCAACCGCCAGCCGGTAGATGTCTGCCTGCAGGACAACCACGGTCTCGTGCGGGGCTTCCCTTCCCCCCTTCTTTCCCGTCATATCCGATCAATTCCAGATCTGTCTCTGGGATGCAATATAGTATGCTGTCCGATCCCTACCTGTCGTGGTTTCTCCCGTTCCTTGCCGCTGCCCGCTGGTCGTGGATCCGCATGGCACGCAGAAAATCGATCTTGCGGAACATCGGCCAGTACGGTGCGCAGAAACAGACCGCGGATTCGTGGCCGCCCGCCAGCCACGGCAGGAAATTGGATGTCCGGTAGTCGTTGCCGGTCCGGATGATCAGGTCGACGGGAGGGATGCCTTTTCCGCCGTGGAGATGCTGCTCAACCGTGCGGACGCCGATGGCATCCGGCGCCAGGCTGCCGGCGGCAACCTCGGTCAGGATCTCCCGGGCAGCGAGCACGATCTCGTTCCGGCCTCCATAGGCAAGCGCGATGTTCAGGCAGAAACCGTCATGGTCCCGGGTCAGGTTCTCGGCATCATCGACCGTCTCGCGGAGGTCGTCCGGGAGGAGCGAACGGTCGCCGACCATCTGGATACGGATCCGGTACTTCTTCAGGCGCTCGTCCTGCACGACCTGGTTCAGTTTCTCCTTGAAAAGGTCAAACAGGTGCCGGACCTCATCCTGGTTACGTGAAAAATTCTCGGTAGAGAAGGTATAGAGCGTGATATGGCGGATGCCAAGCTCGTGCGCCCAGTCAAGAATCTCCTCGGTCTTGTCCGCTCCCGCCCGGTGGCCGCTTGCGGTATCGATCCCCACCATCTTCGCGTAGCGCCGGTTGCCGTCCTGGATGATGGCAACGTGGTTGGGCACGTGCCTGCACTGGAACCGGAGGAACCGTTCGTAGAGCGGTTCGAGCAGGCTCCTGAGGATCACAGGGGCGTCACCTCCACGATCATGCCGTTGTTGGGATACCGCTCGATCACCAGCTTTTTCCCGTCAAGCTCGTCTGCATATTTCTCCAGCAGCCACCAGGCCGTCTCGACCCGGTCGGGGAAGACTTCGTAACTGTCCGGCTCGAACCGCTCATGGAAGAACGGCGCGACACGGTCCGTGCTGCCCGATCCCGGTTTATAGAGCCCGTACACGATCGTCCCGTCGTCGGTAACCTCATCGAACGGCCGGGCCGTATTGTTGGCGATCCGCTTCAGCCGCTCCCGGAGCTGGACGGAGTCCTTGAACGCCGATGAGCACCAGTGGACCTTGTCGTGCCGGCAGAGTTCCTCCGCCCACCCTTTTGCCCCGTCGATGGCGTTATGCTGCGGGTCGGCAAGGTCGTAGCCCCGCTCCCGCATCTGGAAGGCATTGCTCTCCCCCCACTCGAGTTCGTTGACGTTCAGGAAATCAAGGAACGGGAGTGCCGGGATGAGATCCCCGAGCCCCGGGAGTGCCGGGACCTCGATCCCGATATCAAACCCCATCTCCTTTGCATGCCGGGCCGAGACCATGAACGGCGAGTTCAGGATCTCCTTCCAGTCCTCCGGCGGCGGGTGGAGCCGTATCTCGTCCACGAGCCCCTGCATCTGCGCCAGTTCTTCCACGGTCGGGGCTTTTGCCGTGTACAGGTGGATCTGGTGCCCGGGGCCGAAATGCTCCTTGAGCATCCGGCAGTATTCCGTGACCCTGTCAAGGCAGAGGAGCGGTTCGCCGCCGGTGATGCCGGTCCCGAGGGCGCTCATGGACTCCGCCTCCTCGATGATCTGGGCCGGGATGTCGACCGGGCGCTCGTTGGCAAATACCGTATCCGTTCCTTTTCGTTCCGAGGAAAGGGGGCAGTACCAGCAGGTCCGGTGGCAGCGACCCGTAACAAAGAGCACCATCTTAGCGCCCTGGTGGCAGAGGACACAGCCTTGTGAAAGGGACATAGGATTCCTGAATACGATCCGGAGATGACAGGGATTGTACCCTATTTTTTCGTGAGCTGAGCAGAAAATCCTTCTGAATGAACCGCTCCGCAAAGGCACCGGGATTCGTGCCCGTTCCCGCGACCCCGGTATTATCTCCGAACGGTTGCGGTCTGCGGTTTTTTTTATAGTCACGGCAGCAATTTTTCCGGCGAACAACATTTATATGCGCCATAACTAAACGCATCACTAGACTATGACGCCCTCCTGCCGGGGCAGCCGGCCCGCGGATACCGCCCTCTCCGAAGTCATCGGTTTTGTCCTCATCCTGGGCGTTCTCGTCCTCGTCTTCTCGCTGTACCTGACGTACGGGATTCCGGCACAGGGCCGCGAGAACGAGATCCTTCACATGAACGAGGTGAAGGACCAGTTTGTTGCCTACAAGATCAGCCTCGACTCCCTTTTTAACAACAACAAAGTGGGTACAACGCTTGGCAGTTCCTTCTCGCTCGGTACCGGTGGCGGGTACACGCAGGGCATGATGAGTTTTATGCCCGTCATGAGCCCTCTCAGTTCCGGCGGGATCATCGCCATCAACCAGCGGACTCCCGTCCACGAGACCCTCAACATCTCGTCGCACTCGCTTGTCCTGAATGATACCTACCGGACTCCCGTGGATTTCGGGGATGGTATCCCGCTGGTCCCCGGTTACACCCCCGACCACCTGTATGTCAATATCTCCGGCATCCAGGCTGCAGACCTGGGCCCGTCGGGCACGTTCGGTGCGAACGTTACCGGAAAAAACTGGCTGGCATATATCAACCTGACACCGCGGATGACGTATTACCAGAATTATTCCCTGGTTCCGGGTCCTTCCGGCACCTATTCCCTGTCGTTACAGGAAGTGTATAACTATAACCGGTCAGACATTGCAGTCACGGTAAAAAAAGGTGGTGTTACTATCCTTCAGGATTTCACGGTGTACAGCAACATATCCTCCGGTGAAGTATACGCGGTGGACCTGATGGACGAAACGTACGGCCTCAGAACCCTGATCCGGCCCCGTGAAATGATCAATATGAGCGTGGGAAAACCCCTTGATGCCATGACGGCAACGGGCAACGCGACTTACGAATTTACTGACATGAATCCGTACACGATCACCCCCATCGCTCTCGGGTCCGTGGAATACCGGGCCCGGAACAACTACTGGATCCCGCAGGACTATTATTACCAGATGGGTGGCGTCTTCCTCTCGCAGGCAGAAGGGAACGTCTCGTACAAACTGCCCCCGGAGATATCGTTCACCAACGATTCAGCCCGCGACATGATATCCGTCAATATCAATGCCCTCTCATTCGATCCGAACAACCGCGGTCTCATTGGCGGCAACAGCCCCGTGCAGGTCAAAACAAAACTCGAATCGGTCTATCCGATCCCCTATGTGGCGGGCGACGAGATTACCGGCAATACCAAACGCGTCTGGATTGGTGTCAACACGAGCGATCTCAGGGCCAACGCCATGTGGGAGAGCTACTTTGACAGCACTGCGAGGGGCAGCGGGATCCCCGCGGGCGAGTATAATGTCAGCAGGATCAGGAACGAGAGCTATATCGAGATCTTCGGTCCTTCAGCCGATCCGGACGTGAACGATATCCGGCTCACGGTGACCAACGCAACGTATTCAACCTGGGTCCACGGAGTAGGCGGGGTTTATGAATGACCGGAGCCGGAGAGACGCCGGCCTGTCCGATGCCCTCGGCGCCGTTATCCTGATAGCGGTGGTTGCGCTGGGGATCACGGTCGCCAGCATCGCGATCATCTCGAGCCCTGTTCCGCAAAAGGTGCCGGCAATCAGTGTTGACATCTTCAACACGAGTGACACGGTCTTTATCCGCCACAGTGGCGGGGATACCCTTGCCCGGGGGGAGTACCGGATCCTTGCCGATGATGTTGACCGGACGTCTGAGTTCCTGATGCAGGGTATTCAGCCCGCCCGGTGGTCCCTTGGCGATACGCTGGAATACCATGTCGCTTCCCCAAATGATATCCCCGGCTCGATAAAGATCGTCGCATTTAACGGCAGGAGCGAACAGGTCATCCTGCAGGTGCAGCTGCTGCCGCCTACTCTTGCTCCCACCCATACAGTACCTCCAACATCTCCAACAGTGTCACCAACGACTCAACTGCCGGCACCCGTTGCAGACTTTTCCGGGAGCCCGCTCTCCGGCCCAAGGCCCCTGACAGTCCAGTTCACCGATCTGTCAACAGATTCCCCGGCTTCCTGGTCATGGGACTTTGGCGATGGCGGAAGTTCATATTCGCAGAACCCGTCACATGCATATCTCGCAACCGGGACGTATGCGGTTACCCTTACTGCAACGAATGCCGGCGGAAGCGACATAGAGACGAAGACCGGGTATATCACCGTGACGGATACACCTCCCGTTGCATCCTTCACCGGGGCACCACTGTCAGGTACCGCACCTCTGTCCGTTACGTTCACTGACACGTCAGCGAATTCCCCGACCGCATGGAACTGGAGTTTCCGGAATATCACTCCCGGCAATGGTACTGCGGTATCGTTTTCAACACTCCAGAATCCCGTGCTGACATTCGGGGTCGGGAATTTCTCCATCGCGCTGAATGCCAGCAATGCCGGAGGATTTAATACAAGCACTCAGGTGACGTTTGTCAACGTAAGTCGTTTCAGTCCGTATTCCTATTATCGTGTTATTTCAGTTACCAGCAGCCCGGCAATTGCGAATTACCAGATGATGGTAACCGTGCCGTACAGTGCACACATGAAAACAGATTTCGGGGATATCCGATTTATCGGGGCTGACGGTATTACCGAATATGATTATTGGATGGAAAAGAAAACCGATGGTGCAAGCGCAGTCTTCTGGGTTAAGGTACCTGAAGCCGGCACGACTTCTTTCAGGATGTATTATGGGAATTCATCCCTGGCAACAACCAGCGATGGAACGAAGACATTCGAATTCTTCGATGACTTTTCCGGTGACTTGAGCAAATGGATTGTGGAAAAAACATCCGGAGTTTACCCCCGGATTGAAAGCGGATATCTTGCTGCCGGCGGAGGTTTCCCCTCGGGTGCGTATGGTCATACCTCACTGGGTTCATCCCCAACCTACAACACATTCCAGGATGGTACCGTTGAGTTTGAACACCAGAATTCGCCCGATGGAATCTGCGAAGTTGCATTCAGGGGGAATTTTGCGCTCAATCGCGGTTATAAAGGAAGATGGGATGCGAGATCCGGCAGTGAGCAGGTATTCCTGATGCCCGCCTATTACAGCTGGGCAAATATTGGCACTGCAATTCCGAAATGGGTTACCGCTGGTCCCTGGCATGAAGCAAAAATGGCTGTGCACGGGAATGTCATGGATCTCTATGATGATGGCAGCTTCAAAGGGACCGTGACTGACAACACCTATTCCGGTGCAGGGGAGATCGCCATTCAGAACCATTACGGGAGTTATACGAACTTCGATGATATCCGTGTCCGTAAGTATGCTGCACCCGAACCGGTAACCACGATCGGAAGTGAAATAGCCATCTGATTTTTTCCGTTTTGTATGTGTGGTATGAAAAACTGCGCTTTCACTACAAGAAACGGGGATAAAATCTTCTGCAGATCAGTATCCCGGCCGGCCTGCTCTTCTACAGATACCCCCTTGTCCAAACCCAATGTATTAGAACATAGTAGCAGAAACGTAATGCATACCAGAAGGAGTGAAAACGGGGGGCTTACCATGAAAAACAGAAGCAGGCGGTCTTGCGATTCAGCGGCATCGGAAGTGCTGGGCGGGGTCATGCTCATCTCCGTTGTTGTCATGGCCGTTGCCATTATCGGCGTTGTCCTGACCTCTCAGGGAACCCCCCAGAAACTTCCGGCAGTCAGCGCCATTATCTCCAGTACCGGTGACCGTATCACCATTTACCACGACGGCGGGGATACGCTGCAGAGCAACGAGATCTCGATCCTTGTCAACGGCGTTGCCACGCCGTTCAGCAAGGTCGGGAGCCCTGCCCCGTGGACATGGACGGTCGGCGATACCCTTGTCAACGCAACACCGATCGCCGGAACGCCCCAGACAGTCCGGGTAATCTATGTTCATGGTGCGTACACGCTGGCATCCGCCAATTTCGGCGAGATCGGCCCCGGTCCGTCGCAGACTATCGTAACCCCGACGGCGACATCCTCCCCTGCGCCTGTCGTCACCGGCATCACGCCTTCCGCGGGTGGTGCCGGAAGTACGGTATCCGGCGCCAGCATCGACGGTGCGAATTTCCAGAGCGGGGCCACGGTGCGGCTCACCCGTTCAGGGTATCCCGATATCCCGGGAACCTCAGTTGTCTTTGTCTCGGCAAACCAGCTCACCGCAACGTTCAGCCTTGGAGGGGCAGCAGCCGGGCAGTATACCGTCATTGTCAGGAACCCGGACGGGCAGACCGGGACGCCCCTTTCGAACGGCTTCACCGTAACCAACGCTGCCCCCACGGTCACCGCAATCTCCCCGGAAACCGCGTACAGCGGGGTACCTGTCCAGATCGACAGCATCACCGGAACGAATTTCCTGTCCGGTGCAACGGTCCGGCTGAGTCGTGGCACGGGCACGATCACCGCGACAAACGTGACCGTGGTGTCCTCAACAAGGATCTCCTGCACGGCTGACCTTATCGGTGCAGCGACCGGCCAGTGGAACGTGACCGTTACCAATCCTGACCTCCAGTCGGGCACCGGCATCAACCTCTTCACGGTCCAGGCAGCGCTTCCCCCCACCATCTCCTCCATCACGCCCAACAGCGGCAACCGCGGCTGGAACGTTTCGGTAACGAACCTGGCCGGTGCGAACTTCCAGCAGGGGGCAACGGTCCAGCTCCGCCGTGGCGCGGCCACGATCACCGCAACGAACGTGACCGTGGTATCACCGTCGCAGATCACGTGCACGTTCGATCTTTCCGGGGCCGCGACCGGCCTGTGGGATGTCCGGGTTATCAACCCGGATCTGCAGGCCGGTACCGGTACAGGCCTCTTCACGGTATACAGCCCGGGCCCGTCAGTCAGCGGCATCACGCCCAACACGTATATCCGCGGCTGGATCGTCCAGATTTCCTCCCTTACCGGCTCGAATTTCCAGCCGGGTGCAACGGTCCAGCTGCGTCGCGGATCAAGCACGATAACCGCGACGAACGTAACCGTGGTGTCGCCGTCGCAGATCACCTGCACGTTCGACCTCTCGGCGGTCCCGACCGGGTCGTGGAACACGCAGGCGTGGGACGTCCGCGTCACCAACTCCGACACGCAGTTCAGCACGGCAGCAGGCATCTTTACGGTCACAAACTATGTGCCGACCATCAGCCAGATCGTCCCGAACTCTGCCCGAAGGTACGAGACGTTCACTGCAACGGTCACCGGGACCGGGTTCCAGCCCGGCGTGACAGCGGTCCAGCTGCGGAGAAGCGGGACAACCATTTCAGGAAGCAACATCACGGTCATATCGCCCACGCAGGTCACGTGCACCTTCACCATACCTTACAACGCCCCTGTCAATACCGATTACGCGGTCCGGGTGACAAATCCCGGATCCCGGTCCGGCACCTCCGACAGCCTGTTCTCGGTAGTCGCAGCTCTGGCACCGACAATAAGCGGTATCACCCCGAACACCGGTGCCCGCGGGTGGCCGGTGACCATCACAAACCTTGCCGGAACCGGCTTTGCATCCGGTGCAACGGTACAGCTCCAGCGTTCGGGATCAACATCCATCTCCGGAACAAGCGTAACGGTGGTTAACCCCACGCAGATAACCTGCACGTTCAACCTAGCCGGAGTAACCCCCGGTGCATGGAATGTTTACGTGCGGAACACGGATGGACAGACGGTGACTGCAACAGGGATATTTACCGTGACCAGTGCAGCACCGGTTGTTACCGGTATCAGCCCGGTGTCAGGTCGCCACGGCACGACCATTAACCCGGTTGTCGTGACAGGATCCGGTTTCCAGCCCGGGGCAAGGGTTCGCCTGTATCGTGGATCGACATCCCTCTATACGGCACCTGCCGGCACCGTGGCTGCCGGCCAGATCACAACATCATTCAGTGTCGGGGCCGGTGTCTCGCCCGGCCTTGCCGATGTAAGAGTAACCAATCCGGATGGCCAGTATTTCACCCTGCCCAACGCGTATACGATCCTCAACTGAGGAGAAAGGCTCCCGGATATCATTTCATTCCGGCCAGGTAATCACAGCAACGCAATATACCGGTCCCCCTACCATCCTGCCGGTGATATCATGGTATCCTGTATATCCGGCCTGCAGCATGTGAATGCGGGCTCTCATTCTCTCTCTGTTTGCTCAGGAAACCCGTATCGGGCCGGGATCTCTGCATTTTGTAATTATTTTCATCAGATATTCAATAAAAAGCAGGTTTCTATGCTTTAAAAAAAGGGAACTTTATTATACAGTAATGAAAAATTAATACGTGGATTGTAATATCCTCAGGGATTCGCAAGGTATGGTCACGTCATGAAAAAAACCAATGTCTGTAGGAACGGACTGTCTGAGATCGCATCGACGGTCCTCATCATCATCCTTGTTCTCGCACTCGCTGCAGCCGTGTATGTCCTGGTGTCGGGAACCGCTGACCCGAAGTACATGAAAAAGACCGTATATATTGCCGGCGAAGCCGGCATCACGCAGATCGGTCAGGGCAGCAGCCCGGATTATGTCCTTACATTCCTGGCCAAATCGGGAGATCCCTTCTACCTGAGCGGCCAGAAACTGGGGAATGGTACGCCGGTAACCCTGATGCTGGATAGTCCGGAAGGGCGCAATATCACCGTGGACACCACGGGCATATCCGGCAAGCTGTACGGGAAAACGCTGTATATCTTCCAGAAAGACCTGACCAGTGCCTGCGAATATATTGCCTCGGAGGTTCCGCCGAAGGCAGGTTTCCCGGCTATGACCACGGGAACCTGGAAGGTCAAGATGATCGATGAGGATGTGCATGTCCTTGTCAATACCTATCCCGCGGAATTCACGAAGGGCTCAACGTCGCTCCCGGTGACATATCTCCTTGGCACGGGATCGGGCGCAACATCCTATCGTGCGGACTGTTCCAGATCTGCAGGCAGCTGTGGCGGCATCTGCCCGCTGACCTTCAACACCAGCCCCTGCAACAGGACCTATTCCCGTTTCACCGGCAATAATTACCTGACCTTCCCGAACGACCCGACCCTCTCCTATACCGGAGATATGACGTTATCTGTCACGATCCGTCCCACATCGACCGGCAATTCCAATGATCCCAATACGTGGCACCAGATCGTGGGGAAGGGGCAGCTGGATGCCAGCAACAACGAGATCGACAACTACCAGCTCTTCCAGATAGGGGACAAGCTGGTGTTTGAATGGAACGACCGCACCAACCCGTCGGTCCACTACCAGGCAATCACGACCGGCGCGCAGCTCAGCCCCAGCAGCTGGAAAGATATCTCCGTCTCGGTTACCAACGGCGTTCTGACCCTGTACAACAACGGCGTACCCCAGGACCTCGTATACAGCAGGGGCGTGGACCCGCGCTCTGTCACCACCCCCGTGCCGAACCCGCCTGTCGTCAGGCTCCTGGATACCCCCAATCCGGTCACTATCGGCAGACAGAACGGCCCCGGAGCATCCAGTTACTTCTATTTTAACGGGGATATCGGGGGGATCTCCTTTTATAACCGCGGGCTGACCCGGCCAGAGGTAAATTCTCTGCTGTGCCCTGCCTGAATGCTTCCCGTTTTTTTTCCATCGCATAAAATGCCGTGAGATCCACGGGAGGACCGGAGATCCAAAAATCTCCCGTGAACGGCAGGAGTTGCCGCCAGAAGGAAAAATTCCGTTCCTTCGCTCATCAATGTGCCGGGATTGGTTATACCGGCAACCCGTTTCCGGTTATTCACACTGCATGATGTTCCGGTCACTGTCCGGATCCGCTTTGCCGCGAATCATCCCAGGTTCGAGATCAGGGTATTCCGGCTCACCAGCACGTTGTACGCATCGTGTTTTTTGTTGTGCCGGACGAGAACTCCTTCGAACCCGAGAATCGTCCCGTACGGCGCCGACACAACCGCATCGTTCTGTGGTGTAATATGGAACGAGGGGACAACGGCAAAGACCGGGATATCGGCGGTGCCGTCGCAGATCCGGAACATGAGGTTCCGTGCGTCGCCGAGGTTTTCGGACATCTTCGCTGCGATGATATTGATCCGTTTGTCAGCATGCTTCCTTATCTGCGAGAGCCTTATCGCCCGTGATCCGGGTGGGACACGGTACTGTTCCCGGGTCAGCGGGTCCTTCCTGAACACGGCGTAACTGTACTTGATGTCGGTGTTCACGTACCGGAACGGTTCGTCGCCGGAAGCAAGGATCCCCATGGCGGCGGTCGGCCGTATGGAAGGTGCCGTGACAAAACTCCAGCAGCGATCCGGCGTGCAGTTTGTGCCCCGGATGTACGAGCAGGGGCTGTGGATGGTCAGCCCCTTCTTTTTGAGGGCAAGGGAGAGCAGCCGCAGCTGCGTGGATGTCGCCTCCTCGGCCGGTTCAACGATCAGGAGCGTGCCGTCCGGCGCGAGCCGCTCCGCAAAGTGCATGACGAGATCCGCACGCTGCTCCGGGGTTCTGTCAGCCAGCTCGTTGACCACGTTGGAGAAGATAACGAGGTCTGCTTGCTGCGGCATCCTGGCAGACTCCGGGATGGTTATGTCTGCCCTGACCGGCGGCTTGACCGAGACCTTCCCGCCCCTGGGTACGAAACGGTCCCGCAACGCGAGGAACGCTTCGATATGCTCCTCCGACCGCTCAAGGGAGAACACGTCGGCCGTTGCGCCGTCGAGCCGGGACCAGAAGTCCGCAATGGCAAGCGGGACCACCCCCGGCCCGGTGCCGGCATCGATGATAGTCATGTGTTTTTTCAAGAGGCCGTCGCGGGCGAGCATGGCGAGCAGGTGCTCCGTCTGCATGAAGTAGACAGGGAAATGGTACGCGAGGTACCCGAGCACGCTGTACGCCTTCGTGTACTGCAGGGAGCGCTTCCCTGCCGGCTTCCAGTAATCATCTTTCTGCGCAACGATAGCCCTCCGGAGCCGTTCGAGGATGGCCGGGTCGTGCCAGTCCCTCCCGACCTTCTTTGTCATGTACTCCCCGATCGCCTGCTCGAGAAGCGGGGGAAGCTTCCCGGCCGCAAAGAACGCCGACTGCCGTCGCTCCTCATCCGGGCTGAGCCGGTACGCAGGGGTCGGTGTGGGAGGGACGGGTGAACCGGACATTTTCTGCCGGTATGTAGGAATCTTCTGGTAATACGTGTATGGATCACTCACGCACCCTGTGCAACAGCCTCATATACCCCTCCCGGCAAAGATCCGAATCGATCACGCATGTGCGGCCGGTACTCGCTCATCTGCATCGACGACCTTGGCAACCGCTTCCGGGTATTCGACCCGATGATCGGCGCCCGCTCGAGATTCAACATCGCGCCGGGGAACGAGATGCCGGTTATTGTGCGGGCCGGGGAGAAGCACGCCGCTGTCATGCGCTGGGGGCTCATTCCCTCGTGGACACGGGATATCCGTGCGGCTCGGCCCCTCATCAATGCCCGTGCAGAGTCCCTCGCCGAGAAACCGGCCTTCCGCGGCCTGCTCAGGTCCCGCCGGTGCCTTGTACCGGCGAGCGGTTTTTACGAATGGAAGAAAGAAGGTAACCGCAAAAGCCCGTATTATTTACAGATTCCCGGCGAGCCCCTCTTTGCGTTTGCCGGGCTGTATGACCAGTGGCACAATCCCGAGGGGGTGACGGTCAGTACGTACACGATCGTCACCTGCGATGCGAACCCCCTTGTTGCTGCGATCCATGACCGGATGCCGGTCATCCTCCCGCGGCAGGCCGAAGAGCGCTGGCTGGCACCCGGCCCAGTCTCCGCGGAAGACGCAAAAGAACTCCTCGTTCCCTACCCGGCCGGTCGTATGGAAGCCCGGCCGGTATCCGATCGCGTGAACAACCCCTCGGCAGACGATGAGCGCCTGATACGACCGCTGGATTCTTCTTCCGGTGCACAGACACATCTTGCGGTATAGAATCATGCTGGACCACTGCCCCGGTGCTGCCAACCTGCGCACCCCCACCCTTGCGATCAAGAAGTGCCCGCAGTGCGGAAACGAGGTCGAGGTTTTTTCGAACGACGTCTCGGTCACGTGCGACCACTGCGGTTTTGTCGTGTACAATGATATCATGACCTGCGTGCAGTGGTGCAAATATGCAAAGGAATGCGTGGGACAGGAGACCTACGACAGGATCATGGCCCGGCTGAAGGAACAGGAAGCCCAAAAGGGACACTGACCGGCACGGTGCGGCAGGCATCCCGATCCTTCATTTTTTTGTTTATTATCAGGACGTTCGGGGCCTGGCTGTGTTCTCCTCACGCCGGTCTTCCAGCCTTCCGACCAGCACAAGGATCGCCGGCATGACGATGATGGCCCCGGCGAGCGCGAAGAAGACAGATATGACGGTGACCGTACCGAAATTGCTGATGATGCCGAACGCGGAGACCATCAGGGCGGCAAACCCGAAGACCGTGGTCATGCCCGAAACGGTGATGGCGGTGCCGATACGCTGGATACTGTACTGGATTGCCTCCATGAGGGGGAGCCCGTTCTCCCGTTCCTCATAGTAGCGCTCCATGATCAGGATGGTGTATTCCGAGGCAACCCCGACCGACATCGAACCGAGCGTTGCCGTGAGCGGCGTGTAATCGATGGAGAGCAGGTACATGATCAGCCCGTTCCAGCCGACGATCATGATGATGGGCACAAGCGGCGTTGCTGCCTTGGTGAACCGCCGGTAGATCAGATACAGGAAAGCAAGAATCATCGTAAATCCCAGGATGGTCATCAGGGTCTTGCCCTCCCGTATCTCCCGGATCAGGTTCGTGAACATCTCACCTGTGCCGGTGAAGGATGCGTAGACGCCCGGCGGGGGTTCGTACCACTGCAGGTCTTTTCCCATCCGCTCTATCATCGTCATTGCGACGTCGTTGGGCATGGACACCAGCGAAAACTCGATGACCGCGACCCCGTTACCGCTCACGTAGCGATCGCGGAGCTGCCGCGGGATCTTCTCCATGACCATGGCAAGTTCATCGTCCGTTTCCGGCAGGGTGCCGTTGTTGTACTGCAGTACGTAGGTTGCAATGCTCGTGGAACCGGTGATCTTGCTGTTGTGCGTTGCCTCGTACTCCTGGAAACCGGCCATCCAGCCGATGACATCGGGGGAGACGAGGTCGCTTCCCTGCACGTACACGGGAATGCTCGACGTCTCGCCCATGGTGCGCCGGACCTTGTCCAGGTTCACCTTTGCCGGCATGTCAGGAGGGACAAAGGTCTTCTCGTCGGTATTGACGATGATCTCGTTGTCCAGATAAAACCCGGCGGCTGCAACCAGGATACAGAGCATCAGGACGGGAATGGCGTTACGCGAGACGGCATGCACCACCCTTCCCACGAACCGGTTAAACCGCTCGACATTCGAGGTCTCCACTTCATCCCGATCCGTCCCCCTCCCCTCGACCGGCCGGTACTGCATCAGGATCCCGAACACGGGCACAACGATGATGGCTGACAGGTAGCAGCAGAAGATCCCGATCACGCAGGTTATGCCGAAACTCCGGATCATGGGCAGTGGCGAGATGGTGAGGGCGATAAAACCCATTGCCGTGGCGAGCATTGCATAGAGGACAGAGGGGCCGGCCCTGGTGATGGTCGTTGTTACTGCCTCGGCGACCGGTGATTTCCGTACCTCCTCGTCGAACCGCGAATGGAACTGGATAGCGTAATCGATCCCGATCCCGATCATGACCGGGAATGCGCCGATCGTGACCATGGTGATGGGCATGCCGGAGAACCCGATAACGCCAAAGGTGAAGATGAGGCCGGTCCCGACGATGAAGACCGGGAGGAGGCGGTACCGCACGTGGCCGAACAGCAGCCCGACGGCGATCACCATCAGGATCATCGCTACCATGATGAGCGTCCCCATGGATGAACCCATCTCCCCGGACATCTCCTTTGAGTACGCCTGGTTGCCGGTAACGATCACGCTGACGCCGGGCGGGGGATTCGAGGCGGTCACGCGCTTCTGGACATTTTCCACAAGGGTGAATCCCTGCTCGTCCTCAAGGCCCTGGTCGACGGTAACGAATACGATGGTCATGGTCTTTGACGGGACATACAGGGTGAGGAGGTCCGGCGAAATCCCGTCCCTGATGCTGCTGATCTCGGCAGTGCTTGCAGGCAGCATGCCCCCGTTCCGGCTTTTCACAAGATCGGCGATGCCGGAGGCGCCCCTGACATAGCGCTCCCGCACAACATCCCGCTCCAGCCGGTCGATATATCCGACCACGACCGGGTCAAGGACATTGTCGGTCTCGACAAGGATCAACAGGTTGTCGGACTGGAAGGTTTTGAGGTATTTGTCGAGAAGCATCCCGCGCCGGGTGTCCTTGTCGACATACGTGTCGATGCCCGTTGCCATGCTGATGAAGGACATGCCGATGAAGGCTGCAACGAGGAGCAGGCAGAAGACCGCTGCCACCTGTTTCGGGCGTGAGACAATGAGGGAACCGAGCGCTTCGTACGGGCCTTGCATGGTTTAACCTTCTGTTCAGAAACGCTGTCCGGTGTTTCAGTACATTAATGCCAGAATATTAAAAAAGGTGTATGATCTTCTCCCGCGTTGGAACAGAACAGGATGACCGCGGGCGGAGGCGGAGACCGGTTGTGCAGATGCCCGTGAATGGGCAGGGTGGTGCCGCGGCATACGGCCCGTCGTAAGGGATCAGAGTGCGAGCATCCGTTCGATCGCGCCGCGTGCCCTGGCTGCTACATCCTGCGGAACGGTGATCCGGGGCCGGAGCGTGGTTAATGCGTCCCGCACTTTGACGAGATCGGTTTTCTTCATATTGACGCAGATGGCGTCGCCCGCGAGCGGGTAACATTTCCGGTCCTTGCATTCCTTGTTCAGCCGGTGGAGGATCCCGGTCTCCGTGCCGATGATGAACTCCCGCTCTGTTGAACCGCAGACCTCCCGGATCATGCCGGAGGTGCTTGCCACGTGATCAGCAAGGTCGATGACCTCCGGCCGGCACTCCGGGTGCACGAGGACGACCGCACCGGGATGCGATTTCCGCGCCATGGTGACCTGGGCCGGCGTGATGCGGTCGTGCACGAGACAGTACCCCTCCCAGGTGAGGATCTTCTTTTTCGTGAACCGCTGCGCATACAGCCCGAGGTTCCGGTCCGGGACAAAGAGGATCTCGTCCTGCTCCACCGCGTTGACGACCTTCAGGACATTACCGGACGTGCAGCAGATGTCGCTTTCCGCCTTGACTTCAGCGGTAGTGTTGACATAACAGACAACGGCTGCATCCGGGTGCCGCTCCTTTGCCAGTTTCAGCTCGTCCGCGCTGATCATCTGCGCCATCGGGCAGCAGGCGTCTCCCGCAGGGAGGAGCACGGTCTTCTCCGGCGAGAGGATGGCGGCGGTCTCGGCCATGAAGTCCACGCCGCAGAAGACGATAACGTCCCTGTCCATGGTGGCTGCAGCCCGCGAGAGTTCGAGCGAGTCCCCGGTGATGTCTGCAATATCCTGGACTTCCGGCAGCTGGTAGTTGTGCACGAGGAGTATTGCGTTATGCTCCTTCTTCAGGTGCCGGATTTCCTGCGAAAGGGATGCGGTGTCCTGCATGGATCTGCTCCGTTTGTGATATTCTGTATGATGGTGATGCGTATCAAATACTGCGGTTGAAGCACGAACCGGGAGTCGTGCACGAAAAAGATGCGTCAGGGTATCCTGGGCGATACCCTCCTTCTCAGTGGCGATCCGGCACTTTATGGGGTCAGGACACCCAGTACCCGGACAGCAATGAAACTGATCCTGCCGGACCGGACGATCAGGTCTGTCGACCCGGCCCCGGCCCCCGTAGAAGAGATCCTGCAGCGGGAGGGCATCAATCCCCTCGACGTGATGGTCACCCGCAACGGAAGGCTCGTGACGGAAGACACGGTTGCAGGTGGCGACGACGAGCTCCGGCTCATCCGTATCTCTCACGGGGGCTGAAGCGTGAAGGGGGAGCCGCGCCGCACAGAAGTCCCGTCCTGTTCTGTCTGCGGGGAACCGGCGGTTATCCGGCAGCGGGAGTCCGGCCGTCACCTGTGCGGCACCCACCTTGCCGCAGACATCGAAGAAAGGGTAGCTGCCACCATCGCTTCTGAGAAGCAGATCGTACCGGGAGATATCGTTGCAGTTGCACTGAGCGGCGGCAAGGACAGCACGGCCCTCCTTCTCCTTCTCCACCGCCTCTTTTCACCCCGTAACGATATCCGTCTCGTCGCAGTCACAGTTGATGAGGGTATCGGAGGCTACCGGGACGAGACCCTCCGCTCCGCTGAAGAGCTGGTGAAAAGGCTCGGGGTGGAGCATGCAACAATCTCCTTTCCGGAACTCTTCGGGGATCCGCTCGATTCGGTTCTGAAAGGGAGGGAGACGCAGGCCTGCAGTATCTGCGGGATTCTCCGGAAGAAGGCGCTGGTCACCGCGGCGGAACGGGCCGGGGCAACGAAACTTGCACTGGGCCACAACCTCGACGACGAGGCCCAGTCGGTGCTGATGAACCTGCTCCGGGGCGACCTGATGCGCCTGGTCCGGAACTCCGGCGCAGATTCGGGAGGCCGGTTCATCCCCCGGATCAAGCCCCTGATGGTTATCCACGAGAAAGAGATCGCGGCGTTCCTCATGGTGCAGGGCGTCTGGTCCGACCTGCCGGAATGCCCCTACGCGGTCCATGCCCTGCGCCGCGAGGTGCGGTCCATGCTCGCGCAGATCGAATACACCCATCCCGGCACCATGCTCCGGCTGATGGAGAACAAGAAAAAAGTAAAAACCGCTTTTGCCGGGAAGGCGGCAGGGGAGCCGCTTGCGAGCTGCCGGCAGTGCGGGGACCCGTGCAGCGGGGATCTCTGCCAGTTCTGCCAGCTGAAAAGAACGCTGTGGGGATGATCACTGCGGCGGGGCTGCACCCGATCCTTTGATACGCCAAGCATGGGTGTAGACCACCATCTTCGTGCTGCGGGCGAACCCGGCGACTGTCAGGCCGGTCTTGTCCGCGGTCTCTACCGAGAGCGTGGTGGTTGCGCCCCTCGAAACGATGATCGGGATGCCCGCGATGAGGCACTTCCGGACCATCTCGGAGGAGATCCGCCCGGAGACGATGATCCATGTCTTTTTCAAATCAACGTTGTTCCGGAGCGCGTAACCGATGACGCGATCGAGCGCGTTATGCCGCCCGATGTCCTCGGAGACAGCGATGATCCTTTCGTGGTCCAGCAGGGCAACGATGTGGATCCCGCCGGTGGTCACGTGGAGCTCGGAGTTGAGGACGGCTTTTGCCGCGCTGCGGACATCCTCCGTGCTGATCCGGTAGTCCGACACAATCTTCGGAAGCTTCGCGGTATCGATAAACGACACGCTGCCGCCGCAGCCGGAGAGGATGGTCTTCTTCGGCCCGAGGACCTTGAAGAGGTTCTTTGTTATCACGCTCAACCGGTTCGGCTCGAGCCGGATGGACTCGATCTCGTCCACGTTTTTGATGATCTGCTCGGTGAAGAGGTACCCGGTAACAAAGTCCTCGAGCTGCACCGGGCTCATCATCGCCGTCATGGCGTGCCGCCCGTTGATGAAGAGCGCCATCGGGACCTCCTCGATCACCTCGTGGAGGTCTTCCGTTGCCGTCTCGCCGTCAATCTTGATGCAGGGAAGTTTTTTGTACATGGTATCGCCTTTCCTGCTGCGTTCCTGTTCCGGGTGAGTCATTTGAGCACTTCGTCCATACTGCCGCTGCGGTATCCCTCGAGATCGAGTGTAACGTAGGCAAAACCAAGGGATTTCAGGTACCTGACCACCCCGGCCTGCTGTTCAAGCAGTTTTGCCATATCCTCTTTCTGCACTTCGATGCGGGCGATGGTGTTGTGCAGCCGGACCCGGCGCTGCCCGATGCCGAGGCTTGCGAGGAACCCCTCGGCCTCCTCGATCATGTTCAGCTTCCCTTCGGTTATCGCGGTCCCGTACGGGATGCGGGACGAGAGGCAGGCTGCCGAGGGTTTCTGCCAGATCGTGAGGTTCAGCTTTTTGGCAATAGTACGGATCTCGTCCTTCGTTATACCGGCCTCGATGAACGGGTGAACGAAGCCCTCCTCGTCAGCGGCCTGCAGGCCCGGCCGGTGCTCCAGCGTGTCCGTGACATTCATGCCGTCCGCGATGCAGCCAAATCCGAGCTCCTTTGCCCGCTGCCTGAGATATCCCGCGGAGATCTTCTTGCAGACATAACACCGGTCTGCAGGATTCTTCCGGAAGTCTGCAAACTCCATCAGGGGGATGGGCATGATATCCACGGACAGGCCGAGTTCTCCTGCCACTGCCTGCGCCTGGGTCACCGCGGCCCGGGGAACCACGGCGCTGTCGAGCAGGACGCACCGGGTCTTCTCCCCCAGCACGTCCCTCGCAACAGCGGCGAGGAGCGAGCTGTCAACACCCCCGGAGTAAGCAACCACCATCGGACCGTGGCCGGCGATGATCTTCCTCAGGTTCTCGTATTTTTCCCGTGCTGTCATGATAATCCCCGCACCGGTTTTTTCCTGCAGGTCACGACCTGCAGAGCCCTTCGCCCGGTCCCGCACACCGGTCCTCGCTGTCCCTCAGCATCTGGCAGATCTCGCAGGTTCTTTTCACGAGATTGATGTCCTTTTTTTCAAGGAGATCGCGGGCAAGGATCCTGACAGATGCCTTCACGTCGTCACTGAACTCGATACGGCAGCCGCGTTTCCCGGAGAGGTACTGGGAGACTGCCGATGGCGCCATCTCCAGCATCCGCGAGGCTTCAACCTGCGAGAGGCCCTCCCGCACGAGTTCTGCAGCTATTGCAGCCTTGATCGCTGGCAGGACATCCCATACGATTTTCTGGCACGGTGTTTCCATCAGGACACGACCCTGTCCGGTACCGGTATTCCCTGCATCCGTTCCGTTCTCAGTTGAAGTTCATTCCGGTATTCCAAAAACCTTGTGGCGGGTAGCGGGTACAGGCAGTCCCCGGCAGGCGCAGGCCCCATCTCCAACGCAAAAGAATATCAGACGTTACACAAAGAATAAACCCATACAGGATCCCCGCATGGCAGACAAACGTATCATCTACATGGATCATTCCGCGACAACCTGTGTGCGCAAGGAGGTGCTGGCAGCGATGGCACCGTACCATGCCGAACGCTTCGGCAATCCCTCGTCGATCTACGGTATTGCCCGCGAGTCGAAGAAGGCCGTTGAGGCTGCACGCGGCCAGGTGGCAAAAGCCCTCGGGGCGGATCCCGACGAGATCTACTTCACTTCCGGGGGGAGCGAGTCCGATAACTGGGCCATCAAGGGCATTGCGCTCGCGAACCGGCAGAAGGGCAACCATATCATCACCACGAAGATCGAGCACCACGCGGTCCTGCACACCTGCCAGTACCTGGAGAAGGAGGGTTTTAAAGTGACCTACCTTCCGGTCGACCGGTACGGCCTGGTCAGCCCGGCAGAGCTCGAGAAGGCGATCACGGACAAGACCATCCTCATTTCCGTCATGTACGCCAACAACGAGATCGGTACCATCGAGCCGATCGCGGAACTGGGCGCGATTGCCCGGAAGCACAAGATCCCGTTCCACACCGATGCGGTACAGGCCATAGGGAACATCCCCATCGATGTGAATGCCCAGAACCTCGACCTGCTCTCCCTCTCGGCCCATAAGTTCTACGGCCCCAAAGGCACCGGGGCGCTCTACATCAGAAAAGGCCTGAAGGTCCACAACCTGATCCACGGCGGCGGGCAGGAGCGCCGGCGCCGGGCAGGGACGGAGAACCTGGCCGGCATCGTGGGGCTCGGGAAAGCGATCGAGCTTGCGACTGCCGATATCGAGAGTCATAACCAGACCATCCGTGCCCTGCGGGACCGGCTGCTGAAGGGGATCCAGGCAAGGATTACGGACACGCACCTCAATGGCCACCCGGAGAAGCGCCTCCCGGGCAACATCAACATCTCCTTCGAGTTCATCGAGGGCGAGTCCATGCTCCTCTGGCTGGACGACGAGGGCATCTGCGCCTCGACCGGCAGCGCGTGTACCTCGGGATCGCTCGAACCCTCGCACGTCCTGATGGCAACCGGCCTGCCGGTAGAGATCTCGCATGGCTCGCTCCGGCTCACGCTGGGAGATGCAAATACGGTCGAGGACGTGGACTTTGTCCTTGCAGTCCTTCCCGGAATTGTTGCGAAACTGCGCGAGATGTCGCCGCTTTACAAGGGGAAAAAAGGAGGCTGAGAATGTACAGCGACAAGGTCATGGACCATTTCAGGAACCCCAGGAACGTGGGCGAGATTGAGCATCCCAGCGGCGTCGGCGAAGTCGGCAACCCCGTCTGCGGTGATATCATGAACATCTACCTGAAGGTTGAGAACAACATCGTCACCGACGCGAAGTTCAAGACCTTCGGCTGCGGCGCGGCAATCGCGTCGAGCAGCATGGCGACCGAGCTCGTGAAGGGCAAGACCCTCGAGGAGGCGTGGGAGCTCTCCAACAAGGCGGTTGCCGAGGCGCTGGACGGCCTTCCCCCGGTCAAGATGCACTGCTCGGTGCTTGCGGAGGAAGGGATCCACAAGGCAATCAACGATTACCGGAAGAAGCAGGGCCTCGAGCCGTGGGTGGAGAAGAACCCGCACGCGCATGATCACGCGGAGGGGACGTGCGAACATTAGAGGTTCGTGAAAAAAATCTGAATCGTGGCTCTTAGGCGCTCCTGGGGGGCTTCGCCAGGCGACGAAGCCAGTCGAAGAATTGCATCGCAATTCTTCTCCAGTCAATCCTCGCTGACGCGACGATTGCCTCCCCGCCGCTGTGGCGTCCCCCGGTTGGGATAGCTCGGTATTACCTGTTCGCAAAAACGGTGAGAGCACCCTGACAGGTAATGCAGAGGCATCACACGCGCCCCCGCCCCCGACGGGGTGCTGAGGGTCATCAGGCCCGAAGCAGGAGAAGAGCCATAAGGCTCTTCGACCGCAGGGCTGGCGCAAGGGGGGCGATCATGAACCAAGAGAATTTCAGAAAAACATTTTCCAAAGGAGAGAACCGGCAATTCCTGCCGGAACATGATGCCATTAATACCTCCTCCGGCAAAGGTACGTAATACCAGATACGGTCAGCAATTCTGAAAGGTGACCCATGCTCTCGGACCGCGAACGCGAACGGTACAAACGGCAGATCATGCTCTTTGGCAACGAGGGGCAGGAGAAGCTGAAGAAGGCGCATATCTTTATTGCAGGAGCGGGAGGGCTCGGTTCGCCCGTCTCGTATTACCTTGCCGTCGCCGGTGTCGGGACGATCACCATTGTCGATATGGACACGGTCGACCAGACGAACCTGAACCGCCAGATCCTGCACACCGACCGCGATATCGGAAAGAAGAAGACGGTTTCGGCCATGGAGAAACTGACCGCGGCCAACCCGGATATCCGGATCAACGCCATCGATGCACGGATTGATGAGGAGAATGCCGCGCAGCTGATCGGGAACGCGGATGGCATTGTGGACGCCATGGACAACTATCCGGTCCGCTACCTGCTCAACCAGGTTGCTGTTGCGAAGAACATCCCGCTCTTCCACGGCGCCATCCGCGGGTTTTACGGGCAGGCAACTACAATCATACCGAAAAAGACCCCCTGCCTGAAGTGCATCTTCCCGAAAGCCCCGCCAAAGGAGGTCTTCCCGGTCGTGGGAGCGACACCGGGCGTCATCGGGACGATCCAGGCAACCGAGGTGCTCAAGTTCCTGCTGGGATCGGGAGACCTGCTGACCGGCCGGATCCTGGTGTGGGACGGCCTTGCCGGGCGTGCCGAGGAGATTTATGCCGAGCGGATCCCCTGCTGTCCCGCCTGCGGCAGCAGCGGGAAGGACACACCTGCCGGGGGGAAAAAGAAATGACTGCAAAACTGCGATTCTTTGCAAAGTTCCGGGAACTCCTCGGGACGGACATCCCGGTACCGGTACCGGAGGGATCAACCATCCTCTCCGTTGTGAGGGAAACCACCCGGAAGAACCCGGAAGGCTACGATGCGATCTTCGATGAAAAGGGGGACCTGCACGAGTTTGTTATCCTGATGCGGAACGGCAAGAGGGTGGAGCACGCTGATGCCGGTGCGGTCCGGGTTGCCGATGGCGACGAGATAGCGGTCTTCCCGCCGGTTGCGGGGGGATGAGATCCATGATACGGGTCCAGACAGAAGACGTGGATATCGGCGCCCTGGTTGCCGCTGCGAAGGTGCCCGGCACGGGAGCGGTCGTGCTGTTCGACGGGATCGTGCGGGACGACGACATCACCGAGATGGAGCTCGAGGCCTACGAGGACGTTGCTGTCGCCGAGATGGAGAAGATCGCCAAGGACGCAACGCGGCTCCACAACCTCCTCCATGTTGATATCGTCCACCGCATCGGGCGGCTCGCTGTCGGCGAGAACATCCTCATCATCCTTGTCAGCGCGGATCACCGTGCCGAGGCCTATGCCGGGTCGCGGTATATTATCGACCAGATCAAAACGAGCGTCCCGATCTGGAAGAAGGAGCTGACAAAGGACGGCGGGCGCTGGGTACCGGGCGAGCACGGGCACGGGAAAGGGAAGCGCTGATCCCATCATCCCCTGCGGTGGCGGGGGTCGTTTTTACGTGTATCTCCCCTTCGTTATCTTCCTCATCAGCCTCTGGTTCCTGATGGGCCGGTACACCCTCCTCCCGAGCTATGGCGTATCGTTCGGGATCCGGCGGGCAGGCTAGCGTCGCACGGTCACGAGGACTGCCGCGAATGCCAGCGCCCCGATCGCCGCGAACGGGAGCATGCCGGCTTTCGCCGTAGTCGGCCGGGCTTCCACCGGCATCGTTACTTCCATGGGAGTTGAGGATGCCGCCACGGTCGTTGCTGCGGCTGACGGTGCTGCGGAGCCGATTGGCGGGACCACGTGGACGATGTAGAGCGAGACCGGCTGCGGGCCGGTCATGCCCGGCGCCCTGCCGGCGCAGGACGAGGACGATGCCTGGCCTTTTATGAACGTCACCGTGACAGCGGACCCGTCATTCTTCCCGTTATAGGTCATGGCATGGCCGGGAGTGACGTCCTCCCCCCTGAGGAGGGCATCGCCGCTCATGATCTTGACAAGCGTTGATTTCGCCGTGCAGACCGTCCCGCTGCAGGCATTGCAGTCGGGTTCTGTGGCAAGTTCGAGCCGGTAATCCCCGGCAAGCGGCACGGGGACAGCACCGGGATCTCCGACGATATCCACAACGGTACCGCGCTCAGCCGTGCCGGTATGTTTCGCAACCGTCATCCATGTCCCGCCCGGCCCGCCGAGGCTCGTTGCAACGACCGGATCGCCGGGAGCAACGATGGAGAAAACACTGTCTGCCGGCACCGTGCCGGTGAGTGTTGTATCAGCCATGGGAGTAAAGGAACAGACCCGGTCCCCCCCTGGCGGGTAGGTGCAGCCGTACCGTGCCGGGCCCGCGATGGTGAGGGTATTGTTCTGCCGGTCAAACCCGGCAACCGTTCCGCTGACCGTGACCTCCAGAATGGCTGCCGCTGCCGGCAGCATGCAGAGGCACAGGATAATAAGGGTAGCTGGCAGGATGGGTCTCATGATCTCACATCGTTGTATAACTTTGGGTATGCCAGATGAGCATAAAGAGTGCGCTGGTATCTCCAGCTCCGGTTACGGCAGGGATAATTACGGGGGCCAGCCCCCTGCTTTATTCCCCGGCCGGTGAAATATTCCGTTCATGGACTACCTCTACACCCTCCTCAAGTTCGTTGCCGGCGGGAGCATCATCGCCGGCGTCACGTACCTTGCGCAGGGGGCCGATCCGCGGTACGGCGGGATCCTTGCGGCCGCACCCATCATGACAACGCTTGCCATCCTCTTCACGTACTCCGAGACGGGGCAGGAGGCGACCCGGCAGCTGGCGCTCGGCTCGTTCTGGTTTGCCATCCCATCGGTCCTCTTCCTTGCCGGCCTCTGGTTCCTGATGGGCCGGTACGCGTTCCTTCCCTCGCTCGGGGGAGCGTTCGGGATCTGGGGCGGGACGGTCCTGCTCATGCACCGGATCATCATGGGGGCGTAAAAAAACGGTTATCAGGGCAGGCATCCCCCGCCCGGTCCCCGGTCATTCCTGTCACTCACGGCTGCCACAGGATTGGGGGGACTGCCACGGGCGCGAAGATCCCGGCCGCAGGAAGGAGCTGTGCAACCGGACTTCATGGTCGTTACCCGGTTTTTTTCAGGTATCGTTCAATTCGTTGGGATTTCTGGTAATACAGCAGCCGTTACCCGGGCCGATGGACGGCACCGACCAGCGGGTTGACACGGACTCTGTGAACCGGATACGACTGCAGGACGATCAGGCCGTCCTGGCATCCCTGTTCCCGCTGCCGGTAAACCGGCACTCGCTCCGTGGGATCCCGATAACAAAACGGGTTCCCTGTCCTTTGGCGCCCTCTTCCCGGAGCGTGATGCCGGTGATGGAGAGGATTTCCCGGGCAAGGACGAGACCGGCCCCGGTCCCCTGGCCGGATTCCGGTGTGAAGAGTGTCGTTTTCTCTTCCGGCGGGATCCCGCGGCCGTTGTCTTCCAGGACAAGGCTGATGCTTCCGTCGGGATTCTCCCGGTACCGGAACGAAAACCGGGTTGCACCCGTTCCGTAATGGATCATGGCTGACATGAGGTTTGCAAACGCGGTCTCGAGCAGCGGGTCGGCATAGATCTCAAGGCTGCTGACAGCAAGATCCCGCTCAGCGGAAAGCGCCGGCAGGTGGGAGATCGCAAACAGGAAGACCTGTTCGACATTCTGCCATGACGGGGGTTTCATTCCCATGGTCTGGTATTTTTTCGAGAAGTCCAGGGTCTCTGTCAGTTGCCGGACAATCGCTTTCTCCCTGTCGATATAGGAGATTGAGGTCGGTTCCCGGATCTCCCGTTTCATGAGCTCGAGGTAGGAATTCAGGGCGAACGCCGCGCTCTGGATATCCTGGAAGGTGACGGTGTTGAGCTGGTTCAGTTTCTTGCGGGCAAGCTGGAGCGCTTCGCCTGTCTTTCTCATTTCGGTGACATCGGTGATGACGGCAACTCGCGCTTCGGTTCCCTTGAAAAGGATGTCGTGGGAATAGGCAACGATGGTCATCCACGTCCCGTCGTTCTTCCGGTGGTGCCATTCTCCGGCGCGTGCATACCCGTGCAGCTGGTTCGCGAGCGCCACGATCGGTTCCTTCTCCTCTTCCGGGTACAGGTCGGTCAGGACCATCGTGAGCGCCTCCTCCTGCGTGTAGCCGTAGTAATTCCGGAACGCTTCGTTCACGGCAAGCAGGCGGAGCGTGCCGCGCTCGTAGATGAGCATGGGGGCCGGGTTGTGCTCGAAGAGGTTGCGGTACCGCTCCTCGCTCTCACGGAGCGCTTCGGCGCGGTTGGCGCTGAGCCGGGCTTCCTCGCGAAGCCGTGCGGTGCTCTTCTCCACCTTCTTCTGGAGCGTCCGGTTCCAGAGGACCACGATGGAAAACAGGGCGAGTATGCCGACGATCATGACGGCAAAGCTCCAGAGAGATTCCGTGCTGATGACCGGAGAACCCATCCATTTCCGGTCAATGTTCTCATATTCAGCAGCCGAGATGGTGTCGAACCCTGCCTGGACTTCCGCCAGGGTTGCGCTATCCCCTTTTTTCACTGCCCGGTGGAACTGCCCCGAGTACAGGGGACTGGTCTCGCGGAAATGGTTCTGGATCCCGTACTTGTGCAGGAAGAAGAGAGCCGGGGGCTTATCGATACAGAAAACCACGACATCGCCGTTTTTTGCCGCGGTCACGATGGCTTCGTAACTCGGGTACTCATGGAGGCTCGTGACCCCGCGGCTCCTGAGGTATTCGACCGCATAATCCCCGGATTTGACAGCCACGACAAATCCTTCGAGCGATTCGGGGCCGCTGATACCGGAGATGTCGGCATCGACATACAGGGGCACATCGAGCGTTGCATACGGTTTCGAGAAGTCATACTTCTGCTCCCGTGCCCCGCTCCGGAAGATCGTGTCGATGACATCAAACTCCCCGGCATCCATCCGCACGAGGGCAGTGTTCCAGTCCGTTACCGTGATGTTTGCCGTATTCCCCGTCTTCTCTTCCCAGAGCCGCCACTGGTCGATGAGGATCCCCTGCGGCTGCCCGTTGTTGTCGAGGAAGATGTATGGCGGGTAGTTGTTGTCCATCACTACGGAGATCGTCCGGGCCTGCACCGGGCCTGCACTGGCAGCAATGGCGATGAGCACGAAAGCTGCGATGATGAGTACCGTGGTGAAATTGCTCCCTTTCATTCAACCGATCACCCGGCTCCTGTCCGGTCCCGATTCTGGTAATGTGGTTATGGAACGGGGAAATATATGGATTGATCGAAATGCAGAGGCGTTCTGCGCCGGTACCCTTCGTCATGCGCATACTGTTTGCGATCTGCGTCCTCCTGCCCGTGATCCCGCGATCAAACCGCGGGGTATTTATCTTACCCTATCTTTCTTAGTATAATCACATGCTGCGTATAAATCGGAATGCATTGATCGCGACCGGTCGTCGTACTACCTCACACAGCGACGATCATACCGGTATCCCAGTGTCCGTCATGCATGCGGTTGTAGTACCAGGTGTGATGTTCAGAGATCCCCCTTACGGGACGTCTGAAAAAACCTACATCTCTCATGTCATCCGGGAGATCCCCCGATCTCCCAGAAATCTCATCAGGGAACCCTCACCTCATCATCCGTGAGGGTTCCTCCCCTGGTTACAACCACGATAAGCACAACAGTCATCCCGAACACGGAAAACCGGCCTGCTCTTTCCCACGCATCCGTGCAGGCAGTGACCCTTCTTTTGTCGTGTGTTTCTGAATGGGAAAACCGATCGATCCCCGTACGGGTTTTCCGTGCGGGGAAGGATGCGGGACAGCGAGGGGACCCGCGTTGAAAAAAAAGGAATCCGTATGTTCAGTAGAAGGGATGCTTTGCCGTGTCCTTCTTTGCGAGGATCTCGTCGACCGGCGGCTCCTGCGCAAGGGCACGCCTGATCGCGAGTTTCGTAGCCTCATAGTTCCAGTCGTGCACTTTTTTCTTGTCCTTGGCGTCCCATTCGATGAAGACCGAGACGATGAGGAGGAGGTCTTCCGCCTTCGCCTTCGGGATCACGCCTGCCGCAACCGAATCCATGACTGCCATGGCAACGGCATGCTGCGCGGGGCCGAACATCATCACGGCCTGGGCGCCGTGTCTCATCGTCACCTTGTTCACCATCAGGGTCGCGGGTTTTACCGGCAGGTTGGGCGTGACCACCGCAAAGAGCGGCGTGTGCCCGTACTGCGGCATGGCAAGCGCGCTGACAAACGCCTGCTCAACCGCGCTTCCCTTCGCCCCGATCACAAGATCGATGTGGGCGACTTCGGGGCCTTCCCCGACCAGTGCTTCTCCAACCAGTACCTTGTCGAATTTCTGTGCCATTTGTTCACCTCAGTGACTGACAACGGGCTTTTAGCTGCTGTAGATTTATATACGTATGGGAATGGGAAACCGGAGGGAACGGTCAATCTGAATCCTGTTCCCGGAGCGTCGATTGTATCCCCGGCCTGTTGTCAAGCTCGGGTACCCTGATCCCCTTCGTCTCCTCCAGCCATTCCGCAACGAGCCTGCGGTGGCAGTGCGAGCGGTCCTTCTCGAAGCAGAGAAGGACGATATCGTGATCTGCTGCTTCCACGCCCAGCTTTCGGAGGATCTCGTCCGGGTCGAGGGGGGCGAGGATCTCCTCCCGGTACCGGCGCCGGTACTCGTCCCAGTCCCCGATCTGCAGCATTTCAGGTTTTGGCGCGAGCGGGAAGTAGCAGCGGCCGGTGTACCACTTCGGCGGGAACCGGGCAATGGAGATGGCGCCGGGGTGCTGTGCGCTCTTGGCGAAGTAGCTGGTGAGGAGCATGGTCTTTCTCTGGCGGGATTATCCCGGGGGACAATCCCTCGCCACTTTTTTCCGGAAAATATCCGAGAGGATAAATACACGCCCGCCAAGGGAGAATGTGCCTCAGGGAGGTGAGTGCTGAGCATGCAGCGGGGTCCCCGCGGCTGATTTCTGCCGCGAACTCCCCCTGTCTGCGGGTAACGCACGGGACGAAACGGCATGGAGTCCCGTGGATCTCACAAGGATTTCAAAGAACCGGGGCCGGTGCATGAGAGGCGAGGGCCTCCCGGGGCACCGTTATTTTCCGGAGTTCTGCCGTTACGGCTGTGAGGACCGTACCAGGGCCCGGAACAGGATGGTGGAGGATTCCGGGATGGAATCCCCCGTTCTTGTCCGATGGTTCCTTGTTTTCCTGGTGTCTCCAGCGGATTCAGCCGCAGGATTACTGGTAAATCGAGGTCTTGATCAGCGTTGCTTCCCCGCACGGGACGTACTCGAGGCGGACGCCGTCATAGCCCTCTCCCCGGCGATACGCTTCGCGTGCAAGCCGGGCAGTGTTCGTTTCCCGCGCAAATCCTGCCGTGTTCATGTCCTCATTCGTCGCCTTCAGGACATAGTACCGGTAGTTCCGGGCGCAGTTGCCCGGGGGAAGCGGTGTGTTCTTCATGCAGGTTGCGAATTCAAGGTGGGTCGTGGTGTTGGTGATGACCGGCGTCTTCTCAAAACAGGCATCGGCTGCGGCCGCAAACACCCTGTCTGCCAGGGTATCGGGATCTTCCGTTGGTGACGGGAGGGGTGTAGGGGTGGCGGTCGGGGTCTCGATAGTCGTTGGAGGTGCGGTCGGGACGGGCGTCGGGACCGGCTGGGTGGTCGTGCACCCGGCAATGATGATAAGGATTGCGAGGGCTGCGATCGCAAGAATGGATGCGGGATACGTTCCCGGGTAATATGCTGTGCTTTCCATAGGTTCTGTTTTCATACAATTCCCGTTTTAATGATGGCAGGGGGGGGATTTATATTTGCTGAGCCATTCGGTTATCCCGTGCTGCCGGCGGGGCCGAAAAAAGGGGTGCCGGATGGGAGGTTACCTCGTCGTCATCATGATATACCACGGGGCGTCGGCCTGGACATCGAACGCATAGTTCCCCGCCTTCAGAAAGACGGTCTTCCTGCTGTTGCCGCCTCCCCCTTCGTTGGCAAGCACGTCCAGCTGATCCCCGCGGGAATCCTTGAGGACAACGGTAAAGACACCCTGCTTCGGGTATGTCAGGTCAAAAACCCACGTTGCGTCGCGGTCGGTCGAGAAGGTGAAGTCCTCGTAGTCCCCCGAGCCCTTGAAGCTGAATGTCTTTGTGTACGGATGACCTTCGTACGGGGTTTCCGTTGTCCACGTAAGAGCTGCGGTCCTGAACGTGGATTCCGTGGCTCCAGGAGCTGCTGACCCCAAGAGCGTTGTTGCTGCTTGCACCGGTCCCGGTGTCGCAACCGGGGCCTGCGGGGAACCCGTGCACCCACACAGGAGCGTGATACCGGCGAGCACGATCATTATCGTGACAATATATTTCAAATCCATGGCTTCAGGGTCAGTGTCCAAAACGATAACCATTCCCTTTTGTAACCGGTACGATTCCCGGCTGTCAGCGCCACTTTCACCCTGCCTGACCCGAGCCTTCATGAGGAGGGAACATGCACTCGAATGTGGTGAAGTATGACAGAAAACCCGATGGAAGTGTTCCAGAAAGAAGCCCCGGAGGTTGCAGATGCCTTCAACGGCCTCATCAGGTCGATCGTTGCCTCGAAAGGGATCGATGAGAAGACCAAGCAGCTGATCTACATCGCCATAAAGGCATCGATGGGCGACGAGATGGCGGTGAAAGCCCATGTCCCGATGGCAAAGGCAGCGGGTGCAACGAAGGCAGAGGTCGTGGATGCGATCCTGATGACCCTGACCGTATCCGGTATCCGCGGGG
>Ga0302253_1000257_pt1 | contig 49669 bp, 44 predicted proteins | sample AAG_RA_Trp_MG_FD_193537 | JGI IMG/M metagenome (GOLD analysis project Ga0302253, IMG submission 193537) | Enriched activated sludge microbial communities from anaerobic digester in WTTP, New Holstein, Wisconsin, United States - AAG_RA_Trp | ecosystem: Engineered > Bioreactor > Anaerobic >...
CGGGCTATATTATAAGTTGTTTTTCCTCCTGCATACGTAAAATCACCTCCAACATATAATTGCCCGTTATAAACGGCCATACAATAAATTAAGCCAAAACCGCCTGTTATTCCTCCACTCACATTTGACCAGTTGCTCCCATTCCATTTGGCTATCCTGTTTACACCCACTCCACCTATTTGTGTTATATTTCCAGCGGCGTATAGTTGATTATTAAATACCGCAAGGGCTTTTATAGTTCCATTATCACTATTTGTACTTCCTGCGCTTAACCAGTTTGAACCGTTCCAGCGAGCTATATGATAAGTATTTGTTACTCCATTTGCATATAAAAAATCACCCCCTGCATATAGTTCATTATTAGAAACAGCAAAACTATAGGGAGTTCCATATAAACCAGAGCCAACAGTGTCCCAGTTTACCCCATTCCAACGAGCTATACTTTGTGAGTAAAAATTATTTACAGTATCAAACCATCCACCAGAATATAACTCATTATTATACAACCCAAAAGAATATACTGTATTATTTACACCTGTTCCAACCGTACTCCATGTTTGAGAAAAAGAGTTGAAAGATAAAAGTAAAAAGATAAAAGTAAAAAGGATAATAATAATAAATTTGTAAAAATGTTGAAAATTCTTTTTCATCTTTAATTATATTTATATGCAAAGGTAATAAATAAGTCTGAACCATGATTTACTTGATTTAAAGATTATTTGGATGATATTTTTTATTATATAGTCGTTTAAATTCTAAACTTTTTGCACCAAAGTTAATTAAAAGCCCTATTTCTAAATTATATGCTTCCAAGTAATTCATGGCTTGTGCAAGATGTACATCTTCAAGTTTTATTTGGGCTTTTAGTTCTGTCATAATAATGTTTTCTATTAGAAAGTCAACACGTCTTGTACCTACTTCAATTTCTTCATAATAGATTTTCATTTCAAGTTCTCTCTTATGCTCTATTCCCGCTTTTTCCAGTTCTATTGCTAAACAACGTTGATAAATGACTTCCTGAAATCCATTTCCTAATGTAGAATGAACTTTCATTGCACAACCTATAATCTTCTTTGTCAGTTCTTCGTATTTCATAAGCAATCATGTTAATCCTATAATCCGTTAAATCATGGTCCAGACAGTTTTACCACCCGCTCACTCCTTACCATATTATTTCCCAGTACTCTGATGGTATAAATGCCCTGCGGCAGTTGTGAGACATCAAGCACTGTTTCAGGTTCGGAGGTGATTACTTTTTGTACAGGTTTGCCATGCATGTCGTAGAGTGTAACGGTATATTCGCCGCTAAGTACACCCCGTATGCGAACATGAACTTCATTAGTAACAGGATTGGGGTAGATTTCTATTTTGTATTTGTAAAATGCTTCGGAAGCAAAACTCTGATGGCAGTTTTTTACGTATGTTTGAATGGTGTCGCTTTGTTGCCAGCCCCACGGGTCTTTTATTTTTATTATGATTTGTTGTATGCCGCTGTCATGCGGTATATAGGGCATTAAGGTATCAATCCATAAGGGCAAGGTGTAGGGATAATAAACGCTATCTAACGCCAATGTGTTGTTTGCATAAATAAAATACGGGGCACTGCGACCTTTGAATGTAACGGGTATCCATACCGTATCGTTTTTGCAGATGGTATCGGGTACCTGGGTTACATTGATAACCAAAGCCGTGTCGTTGCAACTTTGCAAGCCATCGCAACCAAGGCTGTCGGTTTTTACAAGCCAGGATTGCTGAATTGGAGTTAATGTATTATCCACCACATAACCGCCAAATAGGTAACCACCATCAGAGGTAGAGGTAATAACTATAGGATTTATATTATTAAATATACCACCATTATGTACGTAATCTCTGGAAAATCTAACTTTGTAATTTTTATCCAACTTTGTTATCATACTTCTTATCCATATTACTTCAAAAGTATTTGTATTGTATGCTGATTTTCCACCTAAAATAGCGAAAGAGGAATCATTGCCAAAAATAACTTGTCTATTCCCCATCGAAAACAGCGTGTCCCCTGAAACGCTTGCATCTCTAAAAAAAAACTCTTTTTCAACACCTAAATTTTCATTTAGAATCAGAAGCCAAGGTTTGCCCATTAAAATACCATTTGACGTTTTTTGATAACAATAAAAATGTCCAACCATAATTTTATTATTAGGTAATGGTAAAGCATACTTAAATTCTTCATCATATAAGTTTGGATTTCCATAATTCTGGCTGGCTATTTCATTTCCCTGCAAATCTGTTTTTACTACCCATCCATCTGTTCGGTCATAAGGGTCGTTAGGTGGAGCATAACAACGGGTTGCACCAAACAGGTAGTAATAATTGCCCATTTGAAGTCCCGAAATAAGCCAACTATCATCATTATTTAATCCCAATACTTTTCTGTTCTTTAGTATTCCGTTTGAATCGGCAATCAAAAATAATCCTTTTCCATAATTTAAAGGCATATTTGCACTATCTTTAGTATGCATTCCTATGAACACATAATTCCCATTACTATTTTTTAAAGAATTATAGACATGTAAACAACCATTGCAATAGGTAGAATCGACTAATAAAATTTTTCTATTTAAAGTATCAAACTTACTTGAATACCTTATCATATATACTTTATTTACCGTCGCTACATCGTTTTGAATGGTTCCACCCGCATAATAGTTTCCTTCTATTGATTTATGCAATGCATTCGATGCCATATCAAATCCTGAGGAATAGGGTATGTATGGATAGCTTTTTATCCATTTTGTATTTGTTGATGAATCTATAAAAACTATTGAGTTGTCGTACCAGCAACCTAATACATAACCACTGTCTGTTAGAAAAATTGTGTTTATAAAATTGTTATTCCCACATATAAATGTTTTATTTAATCGCTCTTGCTGGGAAAAGACTTTTATTCCCAGCAAGAGTATTAATATCAGCAGAGTGATTTTGCTTCTCATTATTTATTCTATTATCAATAATTTTGCACAATGAATTTCTTCTCCTTTTCGAAGAGCAATATAGTAATTTCCTTTGAGTTTAATGCTCAAAATAAATACTATAAGAAAGAATTTTTTCATAGCATTATGTTTTATTAAAACTTTGTTAAAAATTAAATAATTTTAACAAAGATATAACTTTTTTTTCATTCTGCCAAATTTCAAAAAATCACTTTCCACATTTATTTTGCTCTTATCCGAGCGGGGAAACTCTTTTTTTATTCATAGAGTGATGATGGATAAAGAGGACATAGGGGACGGGGTAGGGTTACATCCTCGTTATAAACGAGAACGAGGTAGCGAAGCGTATTGTTTTAATGAACCTGTTTTATAGCGGATGACACCTGATAAAAAATGATTGTACAAATAAGATTAAAACTGTATTTCCCTAACAATGGCTTCTTTGCCACGTTTGAAATTTACTTTCGTTTTATCACCTTTTTTATAATGACTTAAAATTTTCATATAGGCAGTAATATCCGAAACAGTAGCATCTCCTATTTGAATAATAATATCTCCAGCCTGTAAACCTGCATTGGAAGCAGGTCTGCCATCCATCACCGATTCTATTTTCATACCTTTGCCATCGTAAGAATGGTCAGGAATTACTCCCAATGTTACTTTAAGCGATGTCCTTCTTATAGACGAAGCGGATTGATTTAGTTTTGTAAAAGATAATTTTGACATGGTATCGGTTTGTTCAATTAATTTTTCAGCAAAGGCAATAATGTTTGCTTCACCGGGAAAATTTATCTTGTATGCTTCATCGGAAGGGTGATGATAATCGGCATGAATACCGGTAAAAAAGAAAAGTACAGGAATATTTTTTACATAAAATGACAGTTGGTCGGAGCCTTCCAGTCCTGATTTTGTTTTTGCTAACTTTAAATTGGCATGAGGAATAGATTCTATCAGCGTATCCCAAATTGGTGATGTTCCTGTACCCATAATATTCAATCCAATTTTCGATGTATCGTATCTTCCAATCATATCAAAATTCAGCATATAGTTTATAAGAGACATATCAAAAACCTGACTGTTGGTAAAATAAATAGACCCTATCGTTCCTTCTTCTTCAGCAGAAAAATGTAAAAATAGATAATTGTAATGTTTGCTCACCGCACTGTTTAAATATCTTGAAAGTTCCATTACTGCCACTGTTCCGCTGGCATTATCATCGGCACCATTGTATATACTGTCGGTTGTGTTTACCCGAAGCGAATACTCATTTCTAACACCTAAATGGTCATAATGTGCTCCCAATACAATAGTATAAGGTGCATGATTATCTATAAAGGCTCCAATATTATAGGCTGTTTTGGTGGGACAAACCATGTTCACTTTTATTTCTGCCATATACGAATATTGGTCTTTTATGGATGGTACATTATTTTCATTGATGTATATAACCGGAATACAGCATGGAGATATGTATCTGTTTAGTACGGCAGAAGGACGTAGCATGGTATCAGAACAAATAAATATAATACCGCTGGCATCCTTGCTTATGGCTGTATCTATTCTTTGCTGAAGAGTTGTTTTTTCTATTATGGTTGAATCATTTTCCAGTGTTGATGGAAGCGAACAGTCTATAATAAATATTTTGCCGGATAAATTTTTCAACCCATTATAATCGTTATACTTTTTTTCTGGAAGTACTATGCCATAACCAACATTGACTGTTTTACCCTTAACACTTCCATTGGAAGAATAGGACAACGGATAAAAATCGTATTTAAGTTTTAATGTTTGATGTTGAATGATGACCATATTGCTGTCGCCATAAGTTGGTGCAGAAATAAAAGTAAAGGGTTGTATGTATGAATTATTATTAAAGGCAGGTTTTATACCCAATGATTTGTAATGATGAACAATATAATCACGAGCGGCTATTTCATATTTAGTGCCGGCTTCACGTCCCCGCATGGAATCGGACGACAATACATACATGTCTTTTTTGATGCGTTCTTCAATGCCGGTTCCGATTTGAAGCGTAGTAATATTTTGTGCAAATGTATTCCCCAAGAGGAATATTAACCAAACCATCGCAAGAATATATTTCATATTTTGTAATTTTTTTTCGGACACAAAGTTACATTTAATATCAAACCGATAATACAGAATAAAATGAATTTTGTCTCGTCAGCAATGACGAGATGCCGATAGACTAACCGTTTTAAAACAAAAGTGAAGCGAATTGTTTTAATGAACTTGTTAGCAAGTCGGTATAACTTTTGACGAGATGAATGTTGTTTAAAATTTATACTGTATTTTTGCCAAAATATTACAAAGAAAATGCGTATGAGAGCAAAATTATTTATAATGCTAACCAGTATGAGTTTATTTTTTGTTTCCTGTTCTTCCAATCAAAAACAATCGTCAGAACAGCAGCAACAGAATATAACCGAACGGCAAACACAAAATGAAATGAAAGAAGGGTTAAATAATTCTGAAATAGAAATGGAGCGTGATACAACACCCTCTAAAAATCAGTAATTTTTACCAGTTCGACCTGATACATAATTATGCTGCGTGGCGGAATACATTTTTCATCACCCAATAAACCATAAGCAAGGTTGGGTGGTAAGATAAAAATGGCTTTATCGCCTTCACGAAGCATGCGAATACCTATTTCCAATCCTGTTTCTACACCCCCTTCGCCAATTTTAAAACTTTTTATTCCTGACGAATCGCTTGAGTAGCAGAATTTACCATCGAGCAACGAAACGCTATATTTTATATTTGCAATTTTTCCTGTATGTGCAGAATCTCCCTTGCCTGTATGTTTTATTAAATACCATAATCCTGCTGGAGAAACAGACAAATGCATTTGATGGCGATTGCAAAAAGAAACAATGCGTATAGAATCCTGGTCCACCAAAATTTTATTAACTTTAACCAACGGTTCCTTATACGACAAAACTTCTTCATCACTTTTAGGCTTTGGACGCTCATGCCCACAACCCAAAACAATGGTAGCAGCGAGTAATAATATAGTAATTCTATAGGTCATTCCGTTTCAAAATATCTTTATATAAAGGAAGCATTTTTTCAAATTTCTCAATAGTTTGAGACAACGAAAGCGATTTTTCATCGCCACCGGCAGCGTTTTTATGTCCACCACCCGAAAAATGTGTGGACATCATTTCGTTTACGGGAATATTTCCAATCGAACGAAAGGATATTTTTATAAAATCTTTCTTTTCCAAAAACAAGGCAGCCATATTTATCCCTTTTATACTTAACGGATAATTGACCAATCCTTCGGTATCGCCGTTACGAAAATCAAATTCTTTTAATTCGTCTCGAGTAAGATAGATATAACCAGTAGCATAAGTTGGTAGTATTTTCATTTTCTTATAAATAGCATATCCTATCAGATGCATACGTTGTTCGGTATAACTGTTGAATACCTGTTGATGAATTTTTTCATTGTTCAAACCGTACTTCAACAATTCAGACGACAGAGCATACGTTATAGCTCTTGATGCGTTGACAGTAAACGAAAGCGTATCGGTCAATATACCTGTAAACAGACATTCGGCAGTGTTGTAATCCATGTACTTTGTCCATTTGCATTTTTTTATGAGCAATGTAACCAATTCTGCGGTAGAACTGACTTCAACATCAGAAATAATGATATCAAAAAATTTTTCAGGGTAGGGATGATGGTCTATTAAAATTTTGGTTGCCCTGCAAGAAGTTAATGTTGATTCGAGTATGCCAACACGTCGTTTTTCATTGAAATCAAGGCAAAAAACTAAGTCTGCTTCTTCAAATGCTTTATCAATATTTGCTTTGTGCTGAGTATAAAGAAGTATCTTATTATAATCGGGCATCCATTTAAAAAAATAAGGTGCATCGTTGGGAAAGACGGCTGTTACTTTTTTATCCATATTATTTAACAGATGCCACAAACCCAATACGCTTCCAACGGCATCGCCATCAGGATTTTCGTGACCAACAATTACAATATGCTTTGCTTTTTCAACCGATTCGATGCATGGTTTAGTTTTATAATTCACGGCAAAATATAGAGTTAAAATTTTTTTTGTAAAGATGCAATTTGTTTTTTATTTTTGAAAATAATTTTGATGTAAAAATGGCAGGTAATATTACTTTTACAATGATTAAGCCATGTGCAGTTAAAAATGGGCATATTGGCGATATATTAAGCATGATTAATCATGCAGGTTTTAAAATAGTCGCTATGCAAATGACGAAATTAACGGAAGAAAAAGCATCCCAATTTTATGAAGTTCATAAGGGAAAACCCTTTTTTAAAGGATTTGTAGCATTTATGTCATCAGGACCTATTGTAGCAATAATTTTACAAAAAGAGAATGCTGTAGAAGATTACCGAAAACTGATAGGTGCTACAGACCCTGCCAATGCTGCTCCCGGCACTGTTCGCAAATTATATGGACTATCTATGCAAGAAAATTCGGTTCATGGTTCCGATTCGGATGAAACGGCTCAATGGGAATCGGCATTTTTCTTTGGCGAAATAGACCGTTTTTTTTATTAACTAACTAAGAAAGGTTTTTTATGTTACTCTCCATGACAGGATTTGGACACGTTTTATTCGTCTGTCAAAATAAACAAATTTCTATCGATATTAAATGTTTAAATAGTAAAACACTCGATTTATCTATTCGAATACCCAGTTTATATAAGGAAATGGAATATGAAATTAGAGATTATATTTCAAAAAACTTGTTACGTGGAAAAGTGGATTTTACTATAAATGTTGAATATCAAACCTTGCAGTTTGAATCTGCTTTCAACAAAAATGCTTTTATGGAATACTATACACTTTTATCTTCGCTCAAAAATGAAATAAATTTGCCAAACTATGAGCCAGACTGGTTTTCAACTATATTGCGTTTGCCAGAAGTTATGAATACTACCCAAACACTTTTATCTAGTGAAGAAAAAGATGCCATCATGAATAATCTTGTAATAGCAGTGATGCAGGTTATGGATTTTCGAAAAAGGGAAGGTACAGTATTGGAAAACGAATTGTTGAATCATGTAAAAAATATTGATTCAAAAATAAGTGATATAGAGGTTTTTGAAAAAAAACGATTGGAAATGTTACGTCTGCGACTGCAAAAGGATATGGAAGAATATGCTCAAAACCTGACAGTGGACAAAAATCGCTTTGAGCAGGAATTGATTTATTATCTTGAAAAATTAGATATCACCGAAGAAAAAGTTAGACTTCATCAGCACTGTCAATATTTTACGGATACATGTCATATCAACGAAAATACTGGGCGTAAACTTTCGTTTATTGCACAGGAAATGGGCAGGGAAATAAATACACTTGGCTCAAAAGCACAAGATGCTTCCATTCAGAAAATAGTTGTTGAAATGAAAGATGAACTCGAAAAAATAAAAGAGCAGGTACTTAATATTTTATAGTCCACAAAATAGACAAGACAGAAGAATAATTTAAAAATTCAAATATCAAATTTCTAATATCAAATTTCTAATTTATGTGTGATGATATAAGGCAAAAAGTAATAATTGTTTCTGCGCCATCCGGTGCAGGTAAGACAACATTGATAAAACATTTGCTTGCAACCTTTCCACAGTTGGAATTTAGCGTGTCTGCATGCAGTCGTCCTAAACGTGAAAATGAAGTGGATGGCAAGGATTATTATTTTATGGATGTAGCAGCGTTTAAGCAAAAAATAAACGAAAATGCCTTTATTGAATGGGAAGAAGTGTATCCAAACCATTTTTATGGCACATTAAAGGAAGAAATCAACCGAATTTGGAATAAAAATCACATAGTTCTGTTTGATGTAGATGTAAAGGGCGGTATAAATCTGAAAAAAATATTCCGTCAAAAAGCCATTTCCATTTTTATCAGCCCACCAAGTTTGGAAGTATTAAAACAACGGCTTATGAACAGACATACTGAAACAGCAGAATCGCTGGATATACGGATAGAAAAAGCCTCCTATGAAATGACCTTCGCTTCACAATTTGATTATATAATCGTTAATGACCAATTGGAAAATGCCATTACCGAAATCTCCGATATAGTACATCACTGGATAGACGGTATATAGTCGTCCCTTAAAAAATGCCTATCCTTATGCTTCTTTTTTAATGAAATTTTATAATAAAAATACTTTAAATTTGCCGTCAGATTCTATTATCAATAATAGTAAAATTAAAATGTAACCGTAAATGGACTGTTATGAACAACATAATGAATAATAAATCTAAAAAACGCGCCGCACTTACATCCGTGCTCTCGAATACTACGCTGATAGTATTTAAAATAATTGTTGCGATTTATACGGGGTCATTAAGTATTCTTTCCGAAGCATTGCATTCATTAAGTGATTTACTGGCTGCAGTGATAACATTTTTTTCAGTTAGGTATTCCGACGAACCACCCGATTCACGACATCCTTATGGTCATGGAAAAATTGAAAATATTACTGCTTCCATAGAAGCACTGCTTATTATTTTTGCTGCTGTTTATATATTGTACGAAGCTATTCTTCGCCTGTTTAATCCTGCACCCATAGATATGCCTATACTTGGCATTGTGGTTATGTCCTTTTCTTTTATTGTCAATATTTTTGTGTCTTCTTATCTGTTCCATATCTCAAAAAAAACAAATTCCCTGGCGTTAGAAGGTGATGCACTTCATCTGCGTGCCGATATGTATTCATCGCTTGCCATTGTGGCTGGCTTTATTTTAATTTTATGGTTTAAATGGTATATCATTGACTCTATTTTTGCCATTGCTGTTGGGGTTTACATGTCGGTAGAAGGTTTCATCCTTTTAAAAAAATCTTTTTTCCCGTTAATGGATGTTTCCATAAAAGATGAAGAAAAACAAATAATTATGAATGTATTTCAAGAACGAAACTTAAAAATTCATGACTTGAAAACAAGAAAATCGGGTAATAATATTTTTGCCGATATACATCTTGAATTAAATTCGGAAATGCCATTGAAAGATGTTCATAAAATTTGCGATGAAGTAGAAGAAAAACTGAAAATACAATTGCCCGGTATCGAAATCAATATTCATGTAGAACCCTTATGAGTTGAGAAAAGAGTCAAATTGCACATAAATTTTTTCAGGCAACCATTTTATTTCATTTTTCGTCTTATAATATAACCTAAAAAATTTTTATTATGAAAAAATGTTTATTTATTCTTGCTTTTGTAGCAACAATTAGCATTGCATACGGACAATTACAAGTGTCGCTAACTTCAACTAATTGTTCATGCTATGGTTTGTGTGATGGTTCTATCACAGCAACCGTTACGGGTGGAACACCACCGTATCAATATTATTGGGAATCGGATACAAATCAAGTAACTCAAACAACCGACATTATTACCAATTTGTGTGCTGGAATGTATTGGATTACTGTAACGGATAACGGTGGACAACAAGTTACAGATTGGATATATTTGTCAGAACCATCATTAATAACAGCCAATATATGTGTTACTAATCCTACCTGCCCTACTTGTAATGATGGAATAATCAATACAAATACAAGTGGAGGAACTCCTCCTTATACATATTTATGGTCAAATGGAGCCACAAATCCTGATTTGTATCCTCCTATATCGCAAGGTACGTATTCATTCACCATTATGGATGCAAATCTTTGTACATCTACATCATCGGTTCAATTGCCCGAAACGTCAAACAATTGTCATGCTTATTTTAATTATAATGGTTATGGTGATTCATTAGTACAAAATCAACATATATATGTATATAATTACAGTATTCCTAATAATAATTCATGCATCACAAGTTATACCTGGGATTTTGGCGATGGGGCTCCAATAAATTCCATAGAACCAGACACTGATCATGTTTATCTATTTGATGGAATTTACAATATATGTCTTACTATTCAAACATCTACAGGTTGTACCAGTACATATTGTGACTCATCGGTAGATATATTGCCTCCTTATACTCTTTCGGGTTATGTATATATTGATGAAAACGGAAACTGCATCAAAGATGCTGGCGAAAATGGAATACCTTCGCAGGCTGTTCAGGTAACTAATGGAACTCAGACATACTGGGGATGGAGTGATTACAATGGACATTATGCTATTTCATCTCATACGGGCAATTACACAGTTTCATTACCTAATCATACAGGATATACTATTAATTGCAGTAACAGTCAGCCTCATAATGTTGCTCTCACTAGTGGTTACGAAATAAATCAAGATTTTGCACTTAATTGTAATGGTGGATTTGATTTGTGTGTTACAAATATTTCTTTTCAAGGAACTTCATTTCCGGGTGAACAGGTAACTATTACTCCTTACATTGGATTAAATAATCCACTGTGTAATTATAATCCTACTCCAGGACAGATTATTATAGTACTCAATCCTATGTTAATCTATAATGGTGTGGGTAGTGGCATTCCCACACCAACCGTATATAATACTTCTAATGGCGATTCGCTTGTTTGGAATGTAAGTAATATTTTTTCAACAAATCTGGGTTATAATTATACTGTTTATGCCCTTATAAATACCGCTGCACAAATTGGAGATTCCGCATGTATAACGGGTATGATTTTACCAATGGATGGTGATATAAATGAGATGAATAATACCTATAAAATGTGTATTTTTATAGGTAATTCCTGTGACCCCAACATGAAAGAGGTTTATCCACAAGGAACAGGTATTAATGGAAATATTCCACCTACGAGTGATTATCTGACTTACACGATACGCTTTCAAAATACGGGTACTGCACCAGCACATAATATTTTTATTATAGATACATTAAGCAATAATCTTGATTTAACCACTCTCGAAATAGTTGCTACCAGTCATAATATGAGTAAATTGTTACTTCCGGGAAATATTTTACGATTCGATTTTCATAATATCATGTTACCAGACAGCACTTCTAATGAACCGCAAAGCCACGGTACAGTAACGTATAAAATAAAAAATATGTCAAACCTTTCGGAAGGTACACAAATAAAAAATACTGCCTATATCTTTTTTGATTACAATCCTGCGGTGGCTACCAATACAACACTTAATACCATTGTTACACCACAAAGTGTAGTAGAAGAAAAACTTGTATTGAATGAAATTTCCCTGTATCCCAATCCAGCAACAGATAAACTGAATATTCAAACTTCATTCAAAGAAGATGAAAACATGATGGTGAAAATATCAGACCTGCTTGGAAAAACCATACGTTATGAGGTTATACCAGTAAATAAAGGCACTCAAACCTCTACATTAAAATTAAATGATATGGCAAGTGGCATGTATATTATTTATATTACTTCTGCAAACCTTGAATTTTCAAAGGAACTTATTATTCAATAATTTTTTTCGACTAAATAATTCCTATTTAATAGGATAGGCACTTTTTAAGGGACAACTAATTATCTTATTAGCAAGTCGGTATAAGCGCATCAATTAGCAATTATGTATTTCTTTATTATATGACATATCCATTTTTTTGAGGTTCATTTTTATTTCATTATCCAAAGATATGAACTTTTGCATATACTCCTTTAAGGTTGCCTTATTTTATTTTTTATTCCTAATTAAAATATCTATTTTTGGCACGTTTTTAAAAATTAAAAAGTATGATTAATAATCAGTTGATTAATCCCAAAAGTATTGTGGTAGTAGGCGCTTCTAACAATACTCAAAAACCGGGTGGTAAAATTTTGAAAAATATCAGGGAGCATTCGTATGTAGGGCAATTATATGTTGTAAATCCAAATAATAACGAAATTCAGGGAATAAAATCTTATGCTCAAGTGGATGATTTGCCTTCTCCTATCGATTTGGCTATTTTAGCTATTCCAGCACAGGCGTGTCCCGAAGCAGTGGATACACTTGCCTTTAAAAAAAATGTGCGTGCTTTTATTATCATTTCTGCGGGTTTTGGTGAAGAAAGTCATGAAGGTGCTCTATTGGAGCAGAAAATTGTTGATACAGTAAATAAGGTAAACGGCTGTCTCATAGGTCCCAATTGCACGGGCATAGTCAATAAAAATCATGCAAGCATTTTTACAACACCTATTCCTCAGATAACGCAGGAAGGGTGTGATTTTATAACTGCCAGTGGTGCTACGGGTGTATTCATCGTTGACCTTGGAATAACACGTGGTGTACCATTTTCAAACATATATTCGGTGGGAAACAGTGCTCAAATTGGAATAGAAGATGTATTGGAATATTTGGATGAAAGTTTTGATGCAACTACCAGTTCAAAAGTAAAAATTCTTTATATGGAAAATATAAAGAAGCCTCAAAAACTTCTTAAACATGCTTCTTCATTAATTCAAAAAGGATGTTTCTTGGCTGCCATAAAAGCGGGGAGTTCTGAAGCAGGAAGTAGAGCAGCATCTTCGCATACAGGTGCTATGGCTACTCCCGATGCTGGTGTGGATGCCTTATTCAGAAAAGCAGGTATTGTGCGTTGTTATGGTCGTGATGAACTGATTACTGTGGCTTCTATATTTATGCACAAGCCTTTGAGTGGTAAACGTATTGCCATTATTACCCATGCGGGAGGTCCAGCCGTTATGCTTACCGATGCCTTGTCGCAGGGAGGTTTTGAAATACCTTCGCTAAAAGGTGAAAAATCAAAAGAACTGCTTACGCATTTATTCCCGGGTTCATCGGTTGCCAACCCCATTGATTTTTTGGCAACAGGCACAGCCGAACAACTGGCTACGATTATAGATTACTGTGAACATGAGTTCAATGAAATTGATGCGATGGTTGTTATTTTTGGAAGTCCCGGATTGTTTCCTATTTTCGATGTATATAATGTAATCCATGAAAAAATGCAAACATGTAAAAAGCCCATTTATCCCATATTGACATGTGCCATTGATGTTGCCGAAGAAGTAAAAGATTTTTTATCCAAGGGACATATACGTTTTCACGATGAAGTTCTCTTTGCCAAAGCATTGACTCAAATAAAAAAAACTCCCAAAACATACATCCAACGAGAAAATCCTTATATATTGAACAAGGAACGTATTCAAAGTGTTATTGCCAATTGCGAAAATGGATATCTTAAACCGTCTGAAGTTCAGATGTTGTTTGATATAGTCGGCATTCCCCGAGCAGGCGAAAGCATTGTTACGAATGTAGTAGAAGCCGTTGAAGCAGCCGAAGAGTTAGGCTATCCCGTTGTTATGAAAGTAATAGGTCCTGTTCATAAATCGGATGTGGGCGGCGTAGCATTAAACGTAAAAACAAAAGCCGCCGTGATAAAGGAATTTGAACGCATGATAAAAATTAAGGAGGTAACAGGTATTTTAATACAACCCATGTTGTCGGGGATGGAACTGTTTGTGGGTGCCAAACGCGAAGAGCCGTTTGGGCATTTGCTGATGTTTGGATTGGGCGGCATTTTTATTGAAGTACTGAAAGATGTGCAATCGGCTTTGGTACCAGTGAATAATGAAGAAGTGTTCGAGATGATAAAAAATTTGAAAACCTATCCTATGCTTAAGGGAATACGCGGACAACAAGGTGTCAATATAGAAATATTTGCAGATGTAATATGCAGGGTTTCGGCATTATTGGCTGCTGCTCCACAAATATACGAAATGGATATTAACCCGTTGTTAGGAAAAATGAATCAGGTAATTGCCGTAGATGCCAGAATACGAATTGAAAAAAAATAATAAATTAATTTAAAAATACGAGTATATGAAAACCAAAGATTTAATTTTTATTATAATTTTTATAATTATTGTAATCCCTTTTTTGCCCTTTCCTTTTTTACAACACTTTCAGCAATCGTTTCTTTATAATGAAGAATACTGGATACCGACCAGTTTTATAAAATTTGCCTTTCTGGCAACAATGGGTGAAATAATTGGTTTACGCATACGGACAGGCAATTATTATGAAACTGGATTTGGCTTGCTTCCACGCATGGTGGTTTGGGGTTTTTTAGGACTGATGATAAAAATTTCGTTTGTTGTATTTGGTGCAGGAATACCGATACTTATAGAAAAATGTTTTTGGATTAAGGGTGCCAACCAGTCTATGGTATATAGCGATTATTTTGATGCCGCATCACAAGGATTGGGTGGAGTACGGCTGTTATCTGCTTTTTTGATTAGTACCTTTATGAATATTACGTTTGCACCCGTTATGATGACCTTCCATAAAATTACGGATATTCATATAACACAACAAGGTGGTTCTTTTATTAAATTTTTCAAACCTATTCCATTTCGCAAAATATTTCCTGCTATCAATTGGGATGTGCAATGGAACTTTATTTTCAAAAAGACCATTCCTTTATTTTGGATACCCATGCATACTATTACTTTTTTAGTTGCTTCACAGTACAGAGTGGTTATTGCTGCATTTCTTGGTATTGTATTGGGTGCCATTTTATCGTTTGCAGGACGGAAAAAAAATTAAAATCGATGTTATAAAACTGTTATCTTTTTTAGTAGTTTTGCAGCCAAATTTTAAAGTGGATGTTGAATAACAAACCTATTTTAAGGCGTACGCTTATTATTGTTGTCATTGTTTTTGCAGGGATAGGATTTATACTGACAGGTTCGTATTTTGCTATCAAGTTTCACATAACCGATGACCCGGGTGGTGTAGATTACAATGACCGCATGTACAGAGAAATATCGGAAAAACAACAATTGTTCAATCCACAGGACCCTGCTTATCAACAAATGGCTTCTGAAAAAAGACCTATTCAATATCTGCTGCTTTCGCTACTGGGTAAATTTTATCCATACAATGCCAATGTTATTTATGAGGCTACCAAATACGCAGACAATCCAGTATTGTTGGAACAAATGATATCGGCTGCCGAATTAAGACTTCCACCCAATTCGCATTATTTTGCATTAAAAAAGCAGTTGCTGAATACCTATAACAAGCCAATTAAGCGGGATACATTAAAAAGTATTTATACATGGATGAACATTCCCGAGTGGAACGACTTGAAAATAGCCATTGTAAAGGACAAGCAATTGATAGACAGTGCTGCCAACATGGCGGGCGTAGAACCGCGATTGGTTGTATGCTGTATTATTGGTGAACAAATAAGATTGTTTAATTCCAAACGTGAAATTTATAAAAAGTACATCGGCCCATTAAAAGTGCTGTCGGTTGAATCACAGTTCAGTCTTGGCATTACCGGCATAAAAAGTTTTACAGCTCAATCTATTGAACAAAACCTGAAAGATTCTGCTTCTGTTTTTTATCTGGGTTCAAACAGAAAAAATTTACTTGATTTTTATTCTGAAAACCCTGACACAGAAAGGTATTATCGTTTGGTGAATTACCGAAATCATTATTTTCAATATTTATATACAGCATTGTATTTACATCAAGTGCAAAAACAATGGAAAGCATCCAATATTGATATTTCAAACCGTCCCGAAATCTTAGTTACCTTGTACAACGTTGGTTTCACCTCTTCAAAACCAAATCCAAACCCACGTGTTGGAGGCTCAACTATTACTATCCATGATAAACTTTATACTTTTGGCGGTATAGCATTTGATTTTTATTATTCAGGCGAATTAGCCAGAGAATTTCCCTATTACAATCAGAAATTTTTTGATTGAACAAAGCAGGTTAATGAATTGGTGCAAACAGCGTTTGTTGCATCAATTTTTCCTTGTAATGTTGTTTGATGGGAACATTAGCCACTGAACCATTTTGTGATAAAATATGAGGTAACATATTAGGAGAAACATCATATTCATCCGCTTTAATATACATCCATGAATTGTCATCGTTGATAAACAGAGTGCCAACATCATTACCGGTAACTGTATTGAAATAGTGCACGGTGGCTGAAGAATATATAACGCCAGCCCAATGAAAGGTGCTATCATAAATCAGACTGACAGGATTTTCGTATAGAAGTTTTTGTTGCCACAGAATTTGGTTGGTGGAAATATCTTTTAAAAGCAAACTATCCTTACCTGACGAGATAAACAATATTTGATTTTCCTGCACCCATTTGCCTGTCATTATGGACAATGCCTCATTTTGATGAGTAGCCATGTTTATATAATGTTTATTAGTTAAAAGATATGTGTTTTTAATATCTATCATTGTTTCATTATTAGATAATTGTATGGTTTGAACCATTTTGAGTGTTTTAGGAGGTGTATATTGATATTGTTGAACTTTGTTGTCAATAGTTTGTATAAATAAAGCGCTGTTGTTATTATTAAAATAAATATGAACTACATCAAAGGGTGATATTTTTAAGGTTGTTAGCGTAATCTTATTTTTGATGTCGAATACTTCAAGCGTGCCATCGTTAAAACCTGTAAACAAGTAATTGGTAGCCAGACAAGAAGAAGTAATATATTTCATGGTGTATGAATACGTATGTAAAATGTTTTTATCATTCATATTTATTAAAATTTGCTTAGAAAAGTAAGTTGATGTTCCAGAAGATTCGTTGTAATGAATAGCAGGTAAATAAAAAATTAATGACAATGGTTGGGTAGGGGAGCAACTTATTCCAGCAGTAGCAGTTTTGAACGAATCGGGCAGAGTATAACATTGCTCGTTGAAGAGATTAAATATTTTATTTGTTTCACTGGCATAGCCAAGAATAAACGATTTATGGAAAGCACTGTATTCGCCTGTCATCACGGGTTTACTCGCCTGAACAAAATTATAAAGCACAGAACCGGCATGTCCGTTATAATCATATTTGCTTAAAATGCCAGTATGAGTGCATACTAATATACTTTCATCATTCATTTCACCCATTATAACTTTTCCATTATTGATTTTAATATTCAATATCAATTCGCCTGTGGTACGATAAATGTTTAATTCGTTGGTTTCACTGGAATAGATAGTCACTTTTTTATTATTATCTGAAACAAAAGCCATGGAAGGTGTTACAGGATTTTTAATAGATTTTTCTTCAATCCATCGTTGCGTATCCCAAATTCTAATCATATTGTTTTTTTCTGAAGTAGTTACCAGTTTTGAACTGTCGGGGCTGTATGTAAGGTCAGTCAAACTTTCAGCATACGTGCTGACAGGATAGAGTTTATACGTAGAAATATCCAAGACCTGAATAGTGCCTGTACCAGTTTTTTTATCCGATACGTAACCTGTAAAGCCTGCTATTACCTCATCTTTTTCTTTGGATGATAGCAACCGAATGACGCGATAAGGCGAAGTAGAAATCGTTTTCAAAATATCAAGTGTTGTAGCATTCAAAAGAGTAATGGTTTTATTTTGCAAGGCTACTATCAATAAATTTTTATATGGAACGTATAGCAAAGCAGTAATGGTGTCCTTTAAAGAACATGTTTTATTAATATTTCCCGTATTTGTGTTCCACGAAAACACCATGCCACTTTTATCGCCGCTAAATAGTATTGTATTTTCCCTGTTGATACATAAATCGGTTATTTTATCCTGATGACCGTATAACGTACGAAGCAACTCCTTGCTGGTAGCATCCCATAATTTAATCGTTTTGTCTTCTGAAGCAGTGTAAATAAATGGGATATTAGAACTGTATATAATTTTTGTAATATTGGATAAATGCTTTAATGGTAAAATCTGTGAATGAATGGATTGTGCATCCATGTGCATGCTGAAAACAGTAAAAAATACGAGCGTAAACACTCTGTTTATCATGATGAAATGGTTATTAATTGTACAAAATTACAAAAGATGAATTAAAAAATCAAATAGTCCTGCTAAATTTTCCTCTGCCTAAACTCTCAACGTTTCGCTAGACTTTTCGTCCTGTTAAACTTTGAGAGTTTTTCCCCGAAATTCCTTTTGTGTATTTAATTCCTTTCTGTCCAAATGAGAAAGATATTCTATCCTTTCCGATGTTTAAATAAATACTGGAAAAAATCTTTATTCGTTTCCAAAATCTTATGTATCCTATTGTCTTTTAAAAGATGAACGCTAACGGTGGTGGTATAAAACGTAGCGGTTTGGTATTATATGCCCCTGCTCATAATAGAAATTTAACACCAAGTTATAAACTTTTGTTATTTCTTCTCACAAGTGACGCTATCGCTTAACACTTGCGAGAACTACAGGTGAAAATATCCAGTATATAAATAACTCAGATAGTAGAATAATGACACTTATAAATCACAATCTAAAAGGAGTTGCTACTAAATATTTTCCATTATACACATCTTATTTTGCATTTATTGAAAAAAATGTCCTAAATGTATTTGATAACAAATTTACTTCAAATACAAAGTTTGGGATATGTTTACCAATATTGAAAAAATGTACGAAAAATTCATAAAAACTAAATCAGTCAGAACATACAGGTGTCCTACTGTACGAAATTGGAAATCTCAAAATTGGAATTACAGAAGTATTATTAATACCAATATATTTTCGATATAAAAATACATTAACAACATTTTATTAGAATAGAGCCAAATTAATTTGAAAATTCACATTTCTTCTTACTGTCATTCTGAGTCTCTTTATTTTTAACGAGAAGAAGGAATTTCCACAAGTTTTAATTAAAAATTTCCACTCTTTTTAAATTCCGTTTAATTCCTCTTAAATACTTATATTTTGGGTATCCGACTATTAGCGAAATTACAGTTTCGTGGTCATCGGGAATATGGAAAATCCGTCGGATTATTTTATTCTTATTCAGTGCCGGTGGTACAAGACCGATGATTGTTGCTCCAAGTCCCAACGATTGTGCCGCCAGCATGGCATATGTAACCATAATCATAGCATCTTCTTTGTGCTCCTCAGCATCTTTGGGTGCGTGAAAAAGCAGCAACGTATGTGTTCCACGTGTAATGCCATCGTACTCGTAATTAAAATCGCGGTAAACCCCTTTTTCTATGCGGGGAAGTATATGATATTTCAGCGTTTTCAGAACATCATCTCCAGCATTTTTCTTAATCATGTAACGCATAAAAGGGTTGTGAAGCCAGCCTCCCATCTTTTTATAAAAAGAAACAAACAATGGAAGAGCTTCCATAATTTTATTGCGGTTGTTTATGACGGTAATCTCAACATGTGGATGTGAATCGCCATGCGGAGTCATGGAAATAGTGTAAATCAATTTGTCGAGTACTTCCTGTTCCAATGGTTTGGCTTTAAAATGACGTACTGAACGGCGCTGTTCAACAAGCGACATAAACGGTTCTTTTTCGGTGAACTCAAAAAAATCGTTTTCGTAAGTCATTCCGTTAGTATGTATAGATTTTGTCTTACAAACAGCCATACATTGCCCGCATTGCAGGCACAAGTCAAGATTTTGTTCGATAAAATCGACATCTTTCTGCTCATTTTTCCCGAGTACTAACGCAGGACAAACCTCTACACAAATTCCACATTTAGAGCAGGTTTCGTGGTTGATATAAAACGTTGGGTTCATATTCAAAAAATTAATTTTTTACAAATTTATATAATTAATTGATAATTGATCAATATGTATTCAAAAAAATTTTACCCATGTTGAGCATTGATAACGCATAACTATCATATATTCAATATAATAACAATTTTGTCTTGTTATCTTATCGCTACCTAATTAAACCTTCAAGGTTTTACTTGGCTTTATCTCCGGCTAAACCTTGAAAGTTTTCCCACTTCACAAACTTTATTTATCTTTAACCTCTAAAAATTAACTTATGACTATTTCAGAATTTATAAAAAGCGTAGAAAAAGATTTTCCATTGGCATATCAGGAGACTTATGATAACAGTGGCTATCAATTGTCTTTTTCAAAAAATGAAATCACCGGTATATTGCTAACGCTGGACGTTAACCTTTCTGTAATAAATGAAGCCATTCAAAAAAAATGCAATTTAATAATCAGTCATCATCCTCTGTTTTTTAAACCGGTAAAAACTATACAAGCACATTCAGCACAAGGCGATATTATTATTAAAGCCATTCAGCATGAAATCAGTTTGTATTCGATGCACACATGTTTCGACAATTCATGGAACGGAACTAATAGAATATTGGCTGATTTGTTCAACTTAGAAAAAGTAAAACTGATAGAGCCTAAAAAAGGATTGTTGAAAAAACTCGTTACATTCGTACCTGTGGAATATGCCGATAAAGTGAGAAACGCCGTGTTTAAGGTTGGCGCAGGTTATATTGGCAATTACGACTCGTGCAGTTACAACAGCACAGGTTTTGGTACTTTCAAAGCAAATGAAAACTGTCAGCCTTTTGTCGGTGAAGTAGGGGAGTTGCATCAAGAAAAAGAATTGCGAATAGAAACTATCTTTCCATCTTATCTTCAATCAACCATTATTAATGCATTAAAGGCAGCACATCCTTATGAAGAAGTGGCTTATGACATCTATCCGCTAGAAAATGAACATCCACAAATCGGGACAGGAATGACAGGGTATTTGCATAAACCTATGCCACAGCAAGATTTTTTATCATTTGTAAAAGAAAAACTCTCGTGTACAATTTTGCGAACTTCAAAATGTCAAAAACAACTCATACATAAGGTTGCCGTTTGCAGTGGAAGTGGAAGTTCTTTAATTTCATTGATACACGCCTCACAGGTAGATGCCTATATTACAGCAGATATTAAATATCATGATTTTGTAGATTGTCCCAGTGATTTACTCCTGATAGATGCAGGGCATTATGAAACGGAAATTCTTTTTTCAAAAAAAATATTGAACATAATTCAGAAAAAAAATTGTACCTTTGCAGTCCATTTATCAGAAAATAGTATTAATCCTGTAAACTATTATTAAATATGGCAAAAAAACAAGTACAAGTAGAAGTTGCCGAACTTTCGGTGGAAGAAAAATTAAAAGCATTGTATTCATTGCAAATGGTCGATTCGCAAATTGATAATATTGTTAAATTACGCGGTGAATTACCGTTAGAAGTTCAAGATTTGGAAGATGAAGTAATGGGACTTGAAACCCGTTATCAGAAATTTACAGACGAGATTAAGGTTTATGAACATAAACTATCAGATAAAAAAACAGAAATTAAAAAATCACAGGATTTAATAAAAAAATATTCACAGCAACAGAATAATGTACGAAATAATCGTGAATACGATGCCATATCCAAAGAAATTGAATTTCAACAATTGGAAATTCAATTGTGCGAAAAAAACATAAAGGAATATACAGCACAAATTGAACAGATAAAAGAAGATTCGAAAGAAACCAAAGAAATGCTTGGAAAAAGAAAAGACGATTTGAAGCATAAGCAAAAGGAATTGCAAGAAATAATTAAGGAAACGGAAAAGGAAGAAGAACAACTTGAAAACGAATCTCGTGAATTGGAAAATAAAATTGAAGCACGTTTGCTTACAGCCTATAAACGTATTCGTAAAAACATGCGTAATGGTTTGGCAGTAGTTAAAGTTGACCGGGATGCTTGTGGCGGGTGCTTTGCCAAAATACCTCCACAGCGTCAACTCGAAATTCGCTCCCGTAGAAAAATTATTGTATGCGAATATTGTGGACGAATTTTAGTAGATGCCGAAATATAATGTTAGCGAATTTTTACTTAAATAAAATCTAATTTGTAATTACACAATATATTTAGTAATTTTGGAGATTAAAAATTACTAAAATTATGGGAAGAAAATCATTGGTGATTCGGGGTTATACGCCTGAACAAATAAGAGATCTCTTTAATAGAGAAGAAAAGTACACTATAGGTATAAGACTGTATGCAGTGTATCAGGTTTCTTTAGGACAGTCGAGCAGGAAACTTGAGAGTTTATACAATACGAGTTTCAAACAAATTACGAATTGGGTACATAGATTTGAGGAAGGTGGTATTGAAGGTCTGAAGAACATACCTAAAAGTGGCAGACGGTCGAGACTATCCAATGAGCAGTTTGAGGAGTTAAGAGGAGTATTAATGAATAGTATTCCTGAAGATTATGGTTATAATACGGCAACATGGACTGGACCAATATTAAGGGAATACATTGCTAAGCGTTACGGGGTAAAATACCAGAGGGCACAAATTTATAATGTGTTAAAAAAACTTGGTTTTTCCTTAAGTAAAAACCATACGGAAATAACAAACTAAAACAAGTGTTAATTCCGATTTTATAAAAATGTCTTATCCCGGTAATCCTGCATCTGCACAAATTTTATTTGGCAATACCTACTACGGTGGAGTTTCAAATGCACAAGGAGTAGTTTATTTCGAAATTGGTGGGAGTGAAACGTATGTTATGGGAGGTCATACAGTACCAGATGGTAATTTAAGTAGAGATTTTGGTTGTGACCCATCTTCCGAAGCAAATTCATACTGACTTGCTATCAGATTAAGGCAAATAATTTCTAAATGCGTTAAATTTCTACATTCAGTCCAATACCTGCCTTGATGGCATTTTGATAAACCAGTAAAGCAGTGGCTGTATCTTGAATGGCAAGTCCATTAGACTTAAATAATGTTATTTCATTATCGTTTAAACGTCCTTTCTTTTTACCTGTAATGATATCCCCAAGTTCAGCATAAAAATGCGATTCATTAATTGCCCCTTCTGCCATTGGAATAATGATATCGCCCGATTCTTTCAGGCATGCTTCTTTTGAATCGCCAATAAATTTTGATTTTTTAATGGTTTCAGTATCCAATTCTCGAGCATTGGGGCTGTGGCTTCCGATACCGTTAATGTGCGTACCGGGTTTAATCTTTTTACCATCAAAGAGGGGTGTACTTGACGAAGTGGCTGTGCAAATAATATCTGCTTCCAGCACGGCTTCTGGTGTGGATGCTTTTTCAATGGTTATACCTAATTTTTTAGACATTTCATCAATAAAATTGTTGGTTGCCGTATCAGATATATCATATACTATGGCTTTTTTTAAATTGCGAGCAATGGCAACAGCCCAAAGTTGCATTTTTGCCTGAACACCTGCACCAAAAATTCCAGCCACAAGTTGTTTGCCTTGTCGTGCAAGATATTTGGTAGCAACGCCACTTACAGCACCCGTTCTTACAGCCGTAAGATAACCCCCATCCATAATGCATACTACATCGCCCGTTTCAGGGTCCTGTACCAGCACTTTACCAATGGTCGTTGGCAAATTATGCTTGGTTGGGTTGTTTTTATAAACAGAAACTACTTTGCATGCCAATGCTTTCATCTCTTTTAAATAGGACGGCATATACAATGCAGAGCCATCGCTGGTTGGATTGATGCCTATTCGTAACGGCAGCACAGCCGTTCCATTGGATAATTCGGCAAATGCTTTTTCTACCATATCCATACAATCGTTCATTTCGAGTATGGACATTACATCTTTTTTGTTTAAAATCAGTGTCATTTATTCTTTGGTTATTAATTAATTTGGCATAAAAGTAAAAAATGATTTTTTGAAAAAAAATATCATTCTATTAAAGAATCATTACTTTATTTTATTATATCTTAATAAAATTGGGTAGGATAGGGGGTTTGTAAAAAATATTTCTACCGTATCCAAAAAAATGTTATTTTATACCGACTTGCTAACAAGTTCATTAAAACAATTCGCTTCGCTTTTGTTTTAAAACGGTTAGTCTGTCGGCATCCCGTCATTGCTGACGAGACAAAATTCATTTCATTCTTTTGTTAGCGGTTTGGTATTAAATGAGAGCCATCGCAAAAGGGAAGATGTGTGGACTTTCCGCAGCGACACAAGGATATTGTATCTTCCGTTGGAATGGGGTCATCGTTTTCGTTAATGAGCATAAACGAACCTGATACTTGTACAGGACCGTCTTTGATTAATGTAACGATGGTTGTTTTATCTGTTTTTATTTCCTCTGAATCGAGAGTATGATTTATTTCTTCGTTGTTGGCATACCACGAAAGAGCTTTGGTAGGGCAGGCATCTACTACATGTTTTATTTTATCGGTAGGAGCTGCATCCATTTTAATCCACGGTCTCGAAAAAATGTCAAATACTTTGGGTAATCCGTTTAAGCATATCGCTGAATGATTACATAAGTATGGTTTCCACAGTACCGTAATTTCACCATTGGTATATTTTTTTTCTATTTTTCTCATAAAAAACTCCTGCATTATTTTTTTACAAATATAGATAAAAATACGAACTTACATATTTTTAACTTAAAGTTGACATTAAATTATATTTCTTCTGCTTCGACTACATTTTCAAAAATCAATTGGTCGTTTTTTACATCAATATAAACACCATTGTCGGCATGAACACTGCCTTGCAAAATAGATTTGGAGAGTTCGTTCACAATTTTATGCTGAATCAATCTTTTCAATGGACGTGCACCAAATTGAATTTCATATCCTTGTTGAGCAAGCCATTTGGTGAGTGCTGGCGAATAATCCATTTTTATATTATTTTTCAAAAGTACTTGCTTCAAATAGTTCAATTGTAGTTTAACAATTTCAACCACATCTTTTTCGGATAAGGGTGAAAACATAATTATTTCATCCACGCGATTTAAAAATTCGGGACGTACCGATTGACGCAACAATTGCAGCACTTTTTCTTTGGTTGTTTCTAATATTTCTGTCTTATTATTTTGATTCAATTTTTCAAATTCATCGTAAATAATAGGAGAACCAATGTTGGATGTCATAATAATGATGGTATTTTTAAAATTGACTATGCGTCCCTTGTTGTCTGTCAAGCGTCCATCATCCAATACTTGTAACAACAGATTAAACACATCGGGATGTGCTTTTTCAATTTCATCAAGCAGTATGACGGAATAAGGCTTGCGACGGACGGCTTCGGTTAATTGTCCACCTTCGTCATAGCCTACATAGCCCGGAGGTGCACCTATAAGACGTGAAACCGAGTGACGTTCCTGATATTCGCTCATATCGATACGTGTCATCAGGTTCTCGTCGTCGAATAAAAATTCTGCCAATGCTTTTGCCAGTTCTGTTTTACCAACTCCCGTTGTACCAAGAAAAATAAAGGAACCTATAGGTTTTTTGGCATCCTGCAATCCGGCTCTGCTACGACGCACAGCATCTGCAACAGCACGTATAGCTTCGTCCTGTCCGATAACACGTTTATGTAATTCTTCTTCCAAGTGCAACAATTTTTCACGTTCACTCTGCAACATTTTAGAAACAGGAATACCTGTCCATTTTGATACTATTTCAGCAATATCTTCCGCATCTACTTCTTCTTTAATAAGCGGTTTTTCTCCCTGCAATTTCTTTAACTCACTGTTTAGCATTTCAATATTTTTTTGTGCTTCACGTATTTTTCCATATCGCAGTTCGGCTACTTTATCATATAATCCTTCACGTTCGGCAACTTCAGATTCGTATTTGTATTGTTCTAAATATTCTTTCTGTTTTTGAATTTTATTAACTACATTACGTTCGTTTTCCCACTTGGCACGCAATTCCGTGAGTTGCTGATTTAATTCACTTAATTCTTTTTTAATGTTCGTTAATTTTTGTTTATCGTTTTCACGTTTTATTCCTTCGCGTTCTATTTCCAATTGTTTTATTCTACGTTGAAGTTCATCAATTTCTTCGGGTACAGAATTCATTTCGAGACGCAATTTAGAGGCGGCTTCGTCTATAAGGTCAATTGCCTTGTCGGGTAAAAAACGCTCGTTGATATAGCGTGATGATAATTCTACAGCAGCAACAATGGCTTCATCCTTAATTCTTACTCTATGATGAGTTTCATAGCGTTCTTTAAGACCTCTAAGAATAGATACCGAATCGGTAATGTCGGGCTCATTTACTATTACCATCTGAAAACGACGTTCCAGAGCCTTATCCTTTTCAAAATATTTTTGATATTCGTTGAGCGTAGTTGCCCCAATAGCCCTGAGTTCACCACGTGCCAGTGCCGGTTTAAGAATATTGGCAGCATCCATAGCACCTTCGCTTTTCCCAGCTCCTACCAGCGTATGAATTTCATCAATAAACAAAATAATTTCACCTTCGGAAGCAATTACTTCACGTACTACCGATTTTAAACGCTCTTCAAATTCACCTTTGTACATGGCTCCGGCTATAAGGGCACCCATATCTAGCGAAAAAACTTGTTTTGTTTTAAGATTTTCTGGTACATCACCCTTAACTATACGATGAGCCAGTCCTTCTACTATGGCCGTTTTTCCTACACCGGGTTCACCAATTAATACAGGATTGTTTTTGGTACGACGGGTTAAAATTTGCAGTACTCTGCGAATTTCATCATCACGACCAATGACCGGGTCTAATTTCCCATTTTGTGCCTGCTCATTCAGATTGATGGCAAAACGATTTAAGGCATCGTAAGACGATTCGGCTGACTGGCTGTTTACCTTACTTCCCTTTCTCAGTTCTTCTATACTTTTCTTTAATAGACTTTCAGTAATTTTGTAATCCTTCAACATTTTAGAAACAGCATCGCCAGATTTAAATATACCGAGAATTAAATGTTCTACGGCAACAAACTGGTCACCCATTTCTGTCGCTGTTTGCTGTGCTGTTAGGAATGCTTTTTCTGCCGATGCCGATAAATATACATTACCACCCTGTACTTTGGGATACGATTTTACAATCTGTTCGGTAACTCTTTCTACATCATCTACCGATATGTTTAACTTACCAAATAAATAACCCGTAATGTTTTTTTCTTTTTCCAAAATGGCTTTTAGCAAATGACCGTTTTCAATTGCCTGATTATTGTTTGTTTCAGCCAATTGAATCGCATATTCTACAATCTCTCTTGATTTGATAGTAAATTTTTCCAGATTCATAGCATTCAATTTTTTTCTCTTTTTTTATGTCAATTTTTAAACCTTAGTGTAATAACAGTCATAATGTCAGTGTTTTATTGATTAATTATGACATTTTTTCATCTATGCGTATTTTTATATGACAGTATTAAGGTAAACATATCAACCGTAAAAAATGGCACCAAACAAACTTGTTCTTTCATTTCAAACTTTTCCTGTATTTTTATAAAAAAAATAAATGGAAGAAACAGGTACCTTATTTTTAGTTCCAACACCCTTAGGGGAGCATATTTCGAGCCTTTTTTATGACAGTTATTATCAATCAATATTAGACCGAACAAGATATTTTATAGTAGAAGAAACAAAAACAGCAAGGCGTTTTATACGAAGAATAATTCCCGACTTTCCCATTGATGACAGCATTTTTATGGTATTTAACGAACATACTGTTTTGAATAAGGTAGATGAGTTTATATTGCCCTTACAAAACGGAAAAGATGTGTGTATGCTATCTGAAGCAGGTTGTCCTGCGGTAGCAGACCCTGGATATCCCATTGTTACTGCAGCACACCGCCATCAAATAAGAGTTGTTCCATTAATAGGACCATCGAGCATTATGCTAGCATTGATGGCTTCAGGATTTCCAGCACAGCAATTTTTGTTTAACGGTTATTTACCTGTGAAATCGGAAGAACGAAAAAAAAAGATAGTGTTTATAGAGCAACAGTCGCATCAGCAACAATTAACTCAGATTTTTATAGAAACACCTTATCGGAATAAATCTATGTACGAAGACCTAATTAAAATATGTCATTCCTATACTATGCTTTGTATTGCGTGCCAGTTAACCCAACCCGATGAATTTATTAAAACCATGTCTATGTCAGAGTGGAAAAAACAAAATTGGGAAATACCCAAAAGTCCTGCTATTTTTGTACTTTTTAGTACTTGATGGAATATAAATAAAAAAGGCTATCTATATAAGACAGCCTCTTTATGTGCGTTGATTTATTTTTATTTTTTATTGGCAGGTGCTTTATTGCAATGTGCACCTTCGCCCTTGCAACCACTGCCGTGTCCTCCTTTATTGCCACAACCGCCACCCATCATATCATCATGCTGGCAGCATTTTGCGTCAAAAAATACACGCTGTTTGTCGGTAAGAATTCCGCGTACAGACTGAAAATGTGTTTCACATTTTTTCATCATTTGATTTTGCAAATTTGTAATTTCATCAATGGTTTTGTTTATGGCATTGTTGTCGGGCTTATCGGCAGTGCGTAATGTTTTTAAATGAGCACGTTTTTCGCCCATCTGATTTTTCAATGGCGTCATCTCTTTCATGTGAGCCAAATGAAAATCTTCGATTTGCTTCTTTTGCTGGTCTGTTAAATCGGGGATGTTTTTGCACATCATGTCTTGCTGACAGGCTGGTTTATCAACAGATGGCTTTTCTTGTTTTGCACTGGTTGCTTGTGCATTTACAAATTGACTGCTGAGAAATAATACTGCACTCAGCGCTACAGTTAAAAAACTTACTTTTTTCATATACAATAAAATTTAATTGGTTTCAAAGGGTTAGATAGAAGAATAGTAAAAAGGTTTAATGATGATAGAAAAAATTATTGAATGTGTTTTTATTCTTTCCAAAACGATAAGCAGAGATTGGAATAATGCAGGTTCATCTTTTTAAATTTATACCAAACCACTAACAAAAGAATGAAATAAAATACTTAGAATAAAGAGAAAAAAATTATTCGCTCAGTGCATTGGCTCCGCTAACTATTTCGAGTATTTCTTTAGTAATGGCAGCTTGACGTGCTTTATTATAGGTTAAGGTAAGGTCGTTAAGCATTTCGGTAGCATTTTCTGTGGCTTTGTGCATGGCGGTCATGCGTGCACCATGTTCGGCAGTGGTACTGTCCAACAGAATTTTATAGACTTGCGATTTCAGACTCAACGGCAATATTTCGTTAAGAATTTCAATTTCGCTGGGTTCAAAAATGTAATTTTTTTGATATTTTTCTGTTTTCTTTGAAACAGTGTCTAGTTGAACTATAGGCAAAAAGGCTTCATTTGTGATAATTTGAACGGCTGCATTCTTAAAACGATTATAAAAAAATTCTATTTTATCATATTCGTTTGCATTAAAAAAGTTCATGAGTTGTTCAGCAAAGATAGCAGCCTTATTGTACGATAAGGCATCCAGTATTTCGTCCTCATGATGAACAATTTTAAGATTCTTATTTTTTATCATGTCATAACCTTTATTGCCAATGCAGTAAAAATGAACATTTCCATTTTTCTCTATATCGGGATAAGTTTCTGTAACATGTTGAAGGGCTCTTTTGGAAACGTTAGAATTAAAGGCTCCACACAATCCCTTATTAGAAGTTATAAGCACTATCAGCACTTTATTTATAGGGCGTGGTTTAATATACGAAATATCCACTTCATCATGAACCGTAGCAGTAACTTCTGCCATAATTTCCTGTAACTTGTTAACATAAGGTCGCATGCGAATAATAGCATCCTGTGTTTTTCTAAGTTTGGCAGCAGATACCATTTTCATGGCACTGGTAATCTGTCGTGTAGAAACGGTCGAGTTTATTCTCGTTCGTATGTCTTTTAAATTTGGCATAGTTCAATTACAACACGTTGAATTTTTCGCAAACTTCTTTGGCAGCACTGTCAAGCACTTTCATTTCTGCTTCCTCAATTTTTCCAGCACGCAGTGTTTTAAGTACGTCGGGATGTTTTGTTTTTAAATATTCAATAAAATCATGTTCAAATTCCTTCACTTTTTTAACAGGAATATCTTTGAGCAAACCTTTGGTGCCACAGTAAATAATGGCAATTTGTTCATCCACAGGGACAGGGGAATATTGCTTTTGTTTTAATATTTCAACATTTTTAGAACCCTTATCCAATACAGATTTGGTGGTAGCATCAAGGTCGCTTCCAAATTTAGCAAAGGCTTCCAATTCGCGGTATTGTGCTTGGTCTATTTTTAATGTGCCGGCTACTTTTTTCATGGCTTTTATTTGTGCATTACCACCCACACGTGAAACAGAAATACCTACGTTAATGGCAGGTCGAATGCCACCATTGAAAAGATTTGATTCCAAATAAATTTGTCCGTCGGTTATGGAAATAACATTAGTAGGAATATATGCTGAGACATCGCCTGCTTGTGTTTCAATAATAGGTAAGGCAGTTAATGAACCTCCGCCTTTTACTAAATGACGAATCGATTCAGGAATATCGTTCATTTGACGGGCAACTTCATCCGATTCAATAATTTTAGCGGCACGTTCCAATAAGCGTGAATGCAAATAGAAAATATCGCCTGGATATGCTTCACGACCGGGAGGACGACGCAGTAGCAATGAAACTTCACGGTACGAAACGGCTTGTTTGGATAAGTCATCGTATATAATTAGCGCATGGCGTCCCGTATCACGGAAAAATTCACCAATGGCACATCCGGCATAAGGAGCATAATATTGCATAGCCGCAGGGTCGCTGGCGGTGGCTTCAACAATAATGGTATATTCCATTGCTCCATACTTCTCTAATGTTTTGGCAATAGAAGCTACTGTTGAGCCTTTTTGTCCGATGGCTACATAAATACAGATTACCGGTTGTCCCTTTTCAAAGTTCTCACGTTGATTAATTATGGTATCTATGGCAATAGCGGTTTTTCCTGTTTGACGGTCTCCAATAATCAATTCGCGTTGACCGCGTCCAATAGGTATCATGGCATCAATGGCTTTAATGCCTGTCTGTAACGGTTCTTTTACAGGTTGACGAAAAATAACACCCGGCGCTCTATGTTCAAAGGGCATTTCATAAAGTTCTCCTGTAACAGGTCCTTTACCGTCAATAGGTTCACCAATAGTATTAATAACACGACCACACAAACCTTCACCTACTTTAATAGATGAGATGGTATTTAAACGGCGTACCTTATCACCTTCCTTAATCCCTTCGCTTTCGCCAAGTAAAACTATACCCACATTGTCTTCTTCAAGGTTGATAGCAATTCCTTTGACACCGTTTTCAAATTCAACCATTTCGTTTGCCTGAACATTATTCAACCCATAAGCCCTAACAATACCATCGCCTGATTGAATAACATAACCAATCTCATTGTAATCAACTTCTGTTTTTAATCCTTTGAGTTGATTTTTTAATAATTGTGATATTTCACCCGGTTTTATATCTGCCATAACATTATTATTTTATCATTGAAGTTTTTATTAATTTTTCTCGAATATTGTTTAATTGTGTTTTAATGCTTGCATCATATTCCTTATTTTCCAATTGAAGAATAAATCCTCCGTCAATGTCAGGATTAATTTTGTTTTGAATAAGAATATTTTTTTGTAATGTTGATTGTAATAATTCTGTAAATTGTTTTAGCATGGCTTCGTTGGCTGTGATAGGGGTTATCAAAGTTGCTGTTAAGATATGGTTGTGTTTCATATACAGTTCATTAAAATTGCGAATGATGTCGGTCAGTCTATTTTCGCGGCGATGCATGGTAAGCAGATTTAGAAAACGAAGACTCAAGTTGCTGGTATGATTTTGAAAAACTGCATTAAAAAAGTCAATTTTTTCGGTTGGTTTTAGTATAGGTGTCTGTAAGAATGAAGTAAAAGATGGATTTTCTGAAATGAGTTGTTGTATAAGTTGAAAATCAACATATACTTGTTGAAGATTATTTTCTTCAATGGCTTCTAAAAACAAGGCTTTTGCGTATCTAACTCCTATTTTCCCGTAATTCATAAGCCTTAATTAAGATTAAAATCATTTAATAATGAATCGATATATTCTTTTTGTTTATTTTCTGTACTCAATTCTTTACGAATAACTTTTTCAGCAATCATCACAGAGAATTCGGCTATTTGATTTCTTATTTCGTTGATAGCCTGATTTTTTTCATTCTCGATGGCAAGTTTGGCATTTTTCATTACTTTCTCTGCTTCTATAGATGCTTGATTTTTGGCATCGGAAATGATTTTTTCTTTCATTTCGCGTGCTTCTTTAACAATTACGTCTGATTGTTTGCGTGCTTCGGTCAATATCTGTTCATTATTAGCCTTCATTTTTTGCATTTCAATTTTTGCTTCTTCGGCTGATTTTAATGCCTTGTCAATTTTTTCTTCACGCTCGTTCAGTGTTTTAAGTACAGGTTTCCAAGCAAATCGTTTTAAAATATAAAAAACAATAAGAAAGGAAAGCAACATCCAAAAAATTAAACCTATTCCGGGAGTAACTAAAAACATATTATTTTATTTTTATTCATTCATCATTTCTACATGTTCTATAAAAAAGTGGGGAAGAAACCAACCGTTTTTCCCCGCTTTCATTTTAGATAAAAAGGATTAAAAGACAAACAACGATAGCAAAAAATGCAACTCCTTCGACAAGTGCTGCAGCAATAATCATATTTGAACGAATATCGCCAACGGCTTCGGGTTGTCTTGAAATTGCCTGCATGGCATTTCCACCAATATTGCCAATACCAATACCAGCACCAATAACGGCAACACCGGCACCAATACCAGCACCCATTTTTGCTATAGCAACGTTTGCTACTGCCTGTAATAAAACTGTTAATGTAATCATAAATATATAGATTTAGTGAGTTTCATTTGAATGAGGTTCTTCTGTTGCCATGCCAAAATAAATGGCAGACAACAAGGTAAATACATACGCCTGAATAAAGGCTACCAAAAGTTCCAAAAACATCATAAAAATATCAAACGATACTGATATGATGGATACGCCATAGCCCAATGCCCAATGCATGGCTCCAAAGATAAAAATGAGGCTGAAAAAGCCCAATGCAATAATGTGTCCTGCCAATACGTTGGCAAATAGACGGACCATTAATACAAAGGGTTTTGTTATAACACCTATTATTTCTACAATGGGCATTAAGGGGATTGGGATTTTGAGCCACCATGGCACACCCGGCGAGTTTACTATATCTATCCAATAATGCTTATTGCCACTAAAAGTAGTAATAAAAAATGTACACAAAGCAAGAACCATAGTAACGGCAATATTTCCCGTAACATTGGCACCGCCGGGAAAGATAGGGATTAATCCTATCACGTTAGAAAAAAAGATAAAGAAAAATACTGTCAACAAATAAGGCATGTATTTGGTGTATTTGTTTCCAAGCGAGGGACGTGCAATATCATCACGTACAAATAAAATAAGGGGTTCTGTCCACGATGCCAGTTTTTTGGGTGCTGAATCAGGGTGTTTTTTGTAATATCTGGCTGAGGCAATAAATATCCATAAAAGCAAAGCCGCAATAATAAATATTTCAACTACATTCTTTGAAATGGATAAATCTAAAGGCAGTTTTGCTGCAGCATCCATTTCGCCCTCTTCGTTCACTTCAACAATTTTACCTTTAAGATTACCTTCGGATGCAATAGATAATCCGTTGTAACTTTCTTTACCATGATGAAAGCAACTGGATATAAAGAAAAACCATCGCTGTTGTTTGTAACTGTAAACAATAACGGGCAATGGAATGGAAATATGATGTTCACCAACAGTGGCAATATGCCATTCATGGTTATCAAGTACATGGTCTATGATAAATTCGCCTGGATTAAACGTTGTTTTTTTCTCCGTTAACGAATCTGTTTTTTCGATTGATTCAGCATACGAAAATGAAACACAAAATACTAACAATAAAACAGATAACCAACTTGGCTTTCCCTTGTAAAACATTCCGTTTACTTCTTTTTTTTCAACTTTCAAAAATAGTGATAAAATATTTTAATACAAAAAAATCTTTACTTATTTTTTTTTATTTAAAAATTTGAGATTTGTCATTATAGGAACTTCTAAAATTTGTATTTTTTAAAACCGTACGTGTCTCGTCAGCAATGACGAGACGAGAAAGAACGCAAAGATTTTCTGTAAAAAGCGCAAAGAAATAGATATCAATACTTTGCGACCTTTGCGCCTTCTTAGCGAACTTGGCGGTTATATTATTATTTGAATTTTTAGAAGTGACCTTATATAATAATAGGTATTTCTTTTTAAATTAATCGTTCCTAAAAAAAACGTTTTTATTGTACTTTACAAACCAAAAATAGATTTAAGTGCCACACATACTGGGATACAGGAAGTGATCAGACTTGAACGGACGACCCTCCCGACTTCCAGTCGGGATACGCTAACCAAAAAAATGAGCAATAAATTTTACGAAGTCGGGGTGGTCAGACTCGAACGGACGACCCTCCCGATTTCCAGTCGGGATACGCTAACCAAAAAAATGAGCAATAAATTTTACGAAGTCGGGGTGGTCAGACTCGAACGGACGACCCTCCCGATTTCCAGTCGGGATACGCTAACCAAAAAAATGAACAATAAATTTTACGAAGTCGGGGTGGTCAGACTCGAACGGACGACCCTCCCGATTTCCAGTCGGGATACGCTAACCAAAAAAATGAGCAATAAATTTTATGAAGTCGGGGTGGTCAGACTCGAACTGACGACCCTCTGCTCCCAAAGCAGATACGCTAACCAACTGCGCTACACCCCGAAAAACCTCTTCCAACAATAATATTTGAATTAGAAAATTATCCTTACTGTTGCTGATAATAACAATTTAAACGAGAAAGGATATGGTCTAATTAAATATCTTCCTGTGTTGGATAATGATTTTCATCCTGAATATGCTCATTAGAATAGTCACGTTCATGTTCGCGTTTGTTATAACTGCGAAACATGCCTAAAAGCATTTTTGATGCTTTTTCGTAGCCATCATAATATTCCTGATAGGTTGTTTCATCAATGCCACCCAAATCTTTAACAATTTGAAGAATGGTCGTTGACTCAAACACATTGCCACGAGCAGCCGTTAAAAATTCTTTTTTTTCATTGGTGTTTTTACGACCTGTACCTTCTGCCAAGTTAAGTACACTTTTTAAACTGGCCGTTTTCCAATGTTCTTTTAACAATGGGTCAATTTGCTGGTTTTTCTTTAAAAATTCCAACACTTTGTTGTTTTGTTCTTTTACAACCTGATACACATCGAGTTTTTCAAAATCAAACATGATACTTGAGATTAAAGGGTTAATACTATACTTATTTTCATTATAAAAATTTTGCGGAGAGGGGGGGATTCGAACCCCCGATACCAGTTACCCAGTATGACAGTTTAGCAAACTGTTGGTTTCAGCCACTCACCCACCTCTCCAATGGCGGTGCAAATATAGATGCATTTTTCCATATTTTCAAAATATTTTTACAAAATTTGTAATGGGTAGAAAAATTATTCTATAGTAACGTAAATATTTTTGTCGTTAAAATAGTTTTGCAACTGGTAAAGTTCATCTTTGATACCATGTTTTATTTCACATGCACCCTTATAATGCGCCAATACTGCACATTGACTTGCCTGATAAGGGTCGTGATGGCAAATTTCTATGAGCGATTCGATAATATATTCAAATGTATTTATATCATCATTATGCAATATTAAGGAACAGGTATGTTCTTTTTGCTCTTTAAGATTTTCTTTGCTATTTTTATTAGGTGATGTATTCATCCCGTCATAAATTGATGGGACAAATATACGATTTTTTTTTAAAACAAAAAAATTGATATTAAAAATCTCTAAATTTTATATAAACACTTAATTATCTTTGATTTATAAAAATTTATTTCAACCAAATCTAATCTCATTTTCTTTAAACGTTAATATTAAATAGAAAAATTGATAAGGATTTTTGCAAATAAAATTGGATGATAAAAATAAATAGCATGTTTACGTATCTTTGCAAAAACAAAAAACATGAATCTTTCCGATTTAAAACCCGGCGAAAAGGCTTATATTGTAAAGGTAAAAGGGCGTGGAAGTTTTCGCAAACGACTTACCGAAATGGGTTTTGTAAAAGGAAAATCAGTGGTTTATATTCAGCAGGCACCCATGAACGACCCCATTGCATATAAAATAATGGGCACCGAAATATCGCTGCGAAAAAGTGAAGCATCGTTAATTGAAGTAGAATATATTTCAGAAAAAGATATTGCAGAGACAGAAGTGTTAAAAACTTTTGAGGTTACCGATGATGTACCTGTTGCTATACGTGATAAAACCAAACATATTCATGTGGCTCTTGTAGGAAATCCGAATTGTGGTAAAACTACCTTGTTTAATTATTGCACAGGTTTAAATGAGCATGTAGGAAACTATAATGGTGTTACCGTTGATTCTAAAACAGGTATATATAAATTTAAGGACTATACCATTGAAATAACCGATTTGCCCGGTACATATTCTTTATCGGCTTTTTCGCCCGAAGAATTGTATGTGCGTCGTCATTTATTAAACGAATACCCCGATGTAGTGATTAATGTAGTAGATGCCTCCAATATTGAACGTCATTTATTTCTTACAACACAACTAATCGACATGGATTTACGCGTTGTCATTGCGTTAAACATGTACGATGAATTGGAGCAGAAAGGAGATAAATTTCAGTATGAGAAAATGGGTGCCATGTTGGGTATTCCTATTGTCCCAACGGTAAGCAGTCGTGGCAGGGGTATTATCAATTTATTTAATCATGTTATTTCGCTGTATGAAGATAAAGATGCCATGTATCGTCATATTCACATCAATTATGGTGAAAACATTGAAAGTGCTATTAGTGAAATACAAATTGAATTAAAAAAGAACCAAAGTTTACTTGACAAATATTCCTCACGTTTTATATCACTTAAATTGCTGGAAAAAGATAAGGATATTATCGAACTTATTGCTGAATGCAACAATCGTGATGAAATTCTAAAAGTTTCCTCATCCCAAATTAAAAAGTTGGAAAAAGATATAGGCGAGCATATTGAAACTATCATAGCCGATGCTAAATATGGCTTTATTGACGGTGCTTTGCTCGAAACGTATAAAAAAAATCCTTCTCCCATGAGACAAAAAAGCCTAATTATTGATAAAATTTTAATCAATAAATGGCTTGGATTTCCTATTTTTCTACTCTTTTTATGGCTCACGTTTGAAGGAACATTTTTTGTTGGAAAATTTCCTGTGTTATGGATAAAACAACTTTTAGTTCTGCTTCATCAATCATTGGAAACAACAATGCAATCTAGTGTTTTTAAGGATTTGTTACTGGATGGAATTATACAGGGGTTAGGGGGGATACTGATTTTTTTACCCAATATTATTTTGCTTTTCTTTTTTATCGCCATTATGGAAGATACGGGATATATGGCACGTGCAGCATTTATTATGGATAAACTTATGCATGGCATTGGATTACATGGAAAATCGTTTATTCCCATGTTTATGGGTTTTGGATGCAATGTGCCCGCTATTATGGCAACACGAACTATAGAAAGCAAAACAGATAGGCTGGTAACTATGTTGATTAATCCACTTATGTCTTGCAGTGCACGTCTTCCAATTTATATTTTAATAGTAGGAACTTTTTTCAGTCATCATGCCGGTAGTATTATCTTTTTAATTTATATTACTGGCATTGTATTGGCAGCCTTGCTTTCTATTCTATTAAAAAAAGTCTTTTTTAGAAAGATTGAAGTACCCTATGTAATGGAACTCCCTTCGTATCGCATTCCTACATTGCGTAATATTTTCAGACACATTTGGCAAAGGGTAAAACAGTTTTTAAAAAAAATGACAACAGTTATTTTAGTTGCTTCTATAATAATATGGTGTCTTAGTTATTTCCCTTCGACACCTAAAACCAAATTAAAAACTGAACAAATACAACAATTAAATAAATCTTCATCCTTGTCAGCAGTACAGCATAACAAATTCACATTGTTATACAAAAACTATAATCAATGGAATATAGAAAATTCCTATTTAAGTTATATTGGACGCTGGATGGAACCTGTAATGAAGCCATTAGGATTCGATTGGCGTATTAATGTAAGTTTATTGGCTGGCATTTCAGGAAAAGAAGTTGTGGTAAGTACATTAGCCGTTTTATTTAATGATGAAACGATGATTCAAAACACAACTACCATGAATAAATCACTCTTGAATGCCACCAATACTGATGGAACATTGCTATTTACAATGCCTGTAGTGTTGGCGTTTTTAATGTTTGTATTGGTTTATTTTCCTTGTGTAGCGGTTATTGCAACTATAAAAAAAGAATCGGGTCATATCAAATGGTCTGTTTATACTATGTTTTTTTCTACCTTAGTGGCTTGGTTATTGGCATTATTAACCAAAATCATTGCATCCTGTTTTTTATAATATGTTATCATTCATAAAATGTAATGAATAAAAGTTGTTAATAATTTTAAAAAAAATGAACAAAAAAATTTGTTTTTCGTTATAATAAGTATTATATTTGTTGTTTTAAAAAACAAAGGTTTTTTATGAAAATTTTTATCTGTTTATTTTTTAGTTTATGTTTGGCATTGTATGCTAAAAGTCAAACAGTTATAGAAATGACACATCCCGGTGATGCAAATCTGGTTCTTTTGCAAGTAAACAAACCAGAAGATGCCGACATAGTGGTTTTTAAAACTGATGTAAAAGAAGAATACGAATCGTGGGATTGTAAATGGAAATTTAAAAAGTGGGGGTTCTCAAACTTTTCTATTTATCTTGCCAAAAGTATGGACGATTCATTGCTTGATGACGATGAGATGGGGATAAAATATTCTATTCAAGGACGGATATATTTTACCAATAACAAGGAAGAGGCTGGTTATAAGACCCCAGGTTTTCAATTGGAGGGTATAATGAAGGTTAGTACTATTAATACACCTCAAAGTAAAGAAAGTAAGAAAAAAGCAAGTCAAAAGGACGAACAAAGCGATTCTAATAATGAAGAATAGTTACGTTATTTTAGTGATACTTATTTTTTTGAGTTGTTTTTTTACTTTTTGCAGAACCAATCCTCCTTCTAATGTTAAGATTATTGAAGAAAAAGATCCCATTGTTAAAATTTTGGAAGAAAAAGATTCCATGCGTTTAATACATCAAGATACTATGCATAATAAAACTTCTCCTAAATATAAATAATAATTTTTACTATTAGGTTAACTTCGTTTGTCAAAGTATTTAACTATACTGTTTTTTTTTAGTCATTCATTTTTTATTAATGCACAACCTATTGTCATACAAAATAATGATACTCTTTTATCTACAATGTACTTTAACCGGCATCAAATCAGAACCATATCCTTTGTATGTATGCTTCAAACATCATGGAAAAAAAGTAATCCTGCTTTTGACACTTCCATAAATGCTCGTATATTCAGACTTAATTATAATGCTGATGGCTATTGTACTCAAATGTCTTGGTTTTTTTGTCATTGGGATTCTGCGAAACAGCAACTCGATACATCCATATCATCCATAGAAAACTTTTTTTATTTCAAGTACCATGATTCAGATATTGTCAATCTTGATATTTTCAGTTTTTCAATTATTAATAATGTTCGCTTTTTATACCAGCCAAACATGATAATTAGACACACCTCCATTATAGAACAAAATAATAATGTAGTTATTAAACCAGACACGGTTTGCCGAAGGGAAAATTTCATAAGCATAAAAAATCCTTTTGATTTTGCTATTTATCCTGATGTTGAAATATTGAAAATTTCTTCGGAGAGTGAAAATAATTTTTTATTGAATCAAATACCATTTACATATTTTGATGAAGCATTAAAAGGCAGAAAAGTACTTGTAAAATTATGTCCTATTATGGCTGTATGGATAGATACAGAAAACTAATACCAAACCGTTAAAGAACGACTAATTATCTTGTTAACAAGTATAAACCAAAACAGGCATCCAATATGTTGAATGCCTGTAAAAAAAACAGCAGATAAATAAGCCGGGTTCTGTATTTCCTGCATAAACAGGAAACTTCTATCATTTAACTTGACTCGTTATTGCTAACGAGTTCCAGCGGCCTACCCTCCGACATCGAGCGAGCAACTCTTATACGTCGGTTTACTTGACCTTGCAGCCCATGGGATTGTACGGCTAATGTGTCGCCACATTACCGGTGAGCTCTTACCTCGCCTTTTCACCCTTGTATGGTTGCGTTACAAGTAACACCACCATACGGTTATTTTCTGTTACAGAACCTTGCCTTTCGACAACTTCCCGTTAGGAAGCATGGTGCTCTGTGCTGCCCGGACTTTCCTCCCCATTTGTTGTGGGGCGATAGAATTATCTGCTTTTAATTCATGGTTATTGAATAGGTAACCCCGTTTACAGTAACCGTTGCATATTGGTCACATGTACCATTGCCATAATCTACCAATACCGGTGCATTGGTGGCAACAGTCAATGTCAATTTACCGGAACGAATCCAGCGACAACCGGTATATACATTTAATGCATTATTGATAACAATAGTGTAGTTTTTTCCTGTACGAGTAATGCCATTGCCGTTGCCTGTAATACTATATTCATCATCCCATGGATTTAGAATAGTATTTTCACCACTCAGCCATTCATGTAATCGAGAACTGTTCCACGTTCTGTATGCTGTACCTGATGGGTCTGTTACTTTACCATTCGTAATTTGTACTCCATAAATCATGTGGTTTTGAGAATTGCGTCCATTATTGGTAATTACCTTGTTGCCTTCAACCTTGTAATCATTGACGTAATAATTTTGTGGCGTTACGGTTACAACGCAACCCGAATCGCGAAACCAATCGGTAACGTTCATAATAAGTTTTCCGCGACGCAAAACACCATCATTACAAGTACAATTCGTTACACCAAAATCTACCGTTACGGTTTTGGGCCATGAAGTAAGGTCAAAAGGTGTAATAGTTACCGTAGCACATGCCGATAACCATTGGTTATCTGATTTTTTTCCGCTTAACGAATCGTCCATTTTTCGTGTACCAAACGTTGATTGTTTAAATACATCGTCAAACATATTGTTTGCAATGGCATTGTCTGTGGCTGCTACTACTTCATCCAATAATGGTTGAGTCGTATCAGAATCATCTGTTTTATCTTTTTTACATGCAGAAAATAATAAAACAGATACACTTAAAAATAAAAAAAGTTTTTTCATAGTATAAATTTATTAATTAATTTACATCAAAGATACACATTTTATTAAAAAAAAAAATGAACCAATTTTTTAAACAGAAATTAAATATCAATTTTTGCCATTTTAGCGTGTTTCTCAATAAAGTCACGACGTAAGGGTACATCATCGCCCATGAGCATGGAAAAAATGCGGTCGGCTTCGGCGGCACTTTCGATGGTTACTTGCTTTAAGGTACGTTTAGATGGATCCATAGTCGTTGACCAAAGTTGTTCGGCATTCATTTCGCCAAGTCCTTTGTAGCGTTGAATGTGTACGGATGATTCTTTACCTTTGCCGAGTTCCTGAACAAGTCTGTTACGTTCATCATCAGTCCAACAGTAATGCTCTTCTTTTCCTTTTTTAATTAAATATAATGGGGGAGTGGCGAGATATAAATATCCATGTTCTATAAGTTCCTTCATATAACGGAAAAACAGAGTCATGATAAGTGTAGCAATGTGGCTACCATCTACATCGGCATCGGTCATGATAATTATTTTGTGATAACGTAATTTGTCAATATTAAGTTCGTGGCTGTCTTCGTCGGTACCAATCTGTACGCCAAGTGCTGTGATTATATGTTTAATTTCTTCACTTTCATAAATTTTATGGAGCATGGCTTTTTCAACGTTCAATATTTTTCCTCTTAAAGGAAGAATAGCCTGAAAGTTGCGGTCTCTACCCTGCTTGGCAGTACCGCCTGCCGAATCGCCTTCAACCAAATACAATTCGCATTTGGCAGGATCTTTTTCGCTACAATCGGCTAATTTGCCGGGCAAGCCACTTCCATTTAAAGCTCCTTTGCGTTGAACCAGTTCACGGGCTTTGCGTGCAGCATGTCTTGCGGTAGCAGCAAGAATAACTTTATTTACTATAGATTTGGCATCTTTGGGATTTTCTTCAAGATAAAAAGTAAGCATATCGCTAACAGCCTGGTCAACGGCTCCCATCACTTCCGAATTACCAAGTTTGGTTTTTGTTTGCCCTTCGAATAATGGTTCGGCAACTTTGACCGACAAAACAGCTGTTAATCCTTCGCGAAAATCTTCACCACTTATTTCAAATTTAAGTTTTTCGAGCATACCATTTTTTTCAGCATAGGTTTTTAACGTTCTGGTTAAGCCTCTTCTAAAACCTGCAAGGTGTGTTCCTCCTTCGTGTGTGTTAATATTGTTGACATAACTGTGAACGTTTTCGTTGAACGATGAATTGTATTGAAGTGCTATTTCTACAGGGATACCTTGTTTTTCAGTTTCCATGTAAATAACATTTTCTATAATCGGCTGTCGGTTTTCGTCCAGTAATTTTACAAATTCTTTTAAGCCTTCTTTACTATAAAAATTTTCATGAACAGGATTTCCTTCTTCGCTTATTTCACGTTCGTCGGTAATGGTAAGATTAATGCCCTTATTTAAATAGGACAGTTCACGCAAACGTGATGCAATAATGTCGTATTGAAATTCTACCGTTGAAGTAAAAATAGTTTCATCAGGGAAAAAAGTAATAACGGTTCCTGTTTTATCCGTTTTTCCTGTAATGGTTAATTCTTTAGTTGTTTTGCCAAAAGCAAATTCCATTTCATACACATTACCATCTCTGTAAACAGTGGCTTTTAAAAATTTAGAAAGTGCATTAACACAACTAACACCTACTCCATGCAAGCCTCCAGAAACTTTATAGGATTCTTTGTCAAATTTACCACCTGCATGAAGAATAGTTAACACAACTTCCAATGCTGATTTCTGTTCTTTTTCGTGAAAATCTACAGGAATACCGCGTCCATCATCTGTTACTGAAATAGAACCATCGGCATGAATAATGACATCAATAGTTTTACAATATCCTGCTAAGGCTTCATCTATTGAATTATCAATAACTTCATATACTAAATGATGTAATCCTCTAACACCTATATCGCCGATATACATAGCTGGGCGTTTGCGTACGGCTTCAAGACCTTCTAACACTTGAATACTGTCGGCTGAATAATCGTTTGCAGTAGCGTTTACACTGTTTATCTCTTCCATGGTTATAATTTTTTTTAGCAATGCAAATTTAGATAAAATAAATGGATTTTTATATATCAAAAAGTCCTAAAAATTCATATTGTTGATAACTTTTTTATTTAAGAAATAATTAGTTTTTTACCTATCACTACTATTTGTGTAAGTAATAAATATCAATATTATTGTTTTGAAACAGCCAAAGCCTCTTTAATAGTAATTTTTTTTCCGTTGTTGTAGGCTACCACAAAGCATTGAACATTTTTTTGTTTTACATAATTTTGATATGAATTGGCTTCTTTTAAAGTGGAAAACTGTCCAACAGAATATTTATACATGCCATCTATATAATTTTCATCAACAGATTTATTAAAATTATATTTTGCAAAATAGTTAGAAGATAATTTTTTGGCAGAAGCACCAATTTGTACGGTATAATATACTCCTGAAGTATTGGTGGAAGTTTGCACAGGGGTTGGTTCAGGTTTGGGTTTATAAGTATTTTCAGTGGGTTTAACGGTTGAAATGGGTTTTACTTCGGTGATGTTATTATTTTCTGATGTTGTTTGACTGACTGGTTCTTGTTTTTGTACTGTTTCATGAATGGGTTCTACTGGAGAAACTGTTGTTGTTTCAGTGGGCTGATTTGATTCTGATTTCTGAACCGTTTCTTCTTGGGTTACAGGTTTAACTTCCGTTTGATTTGTTATTTCATTTTGTGTGGTTTCTTTGGCAGGTTCTTCCTTAACATTGGCTCTGGGTATTGGCTTGGGAGGTGCTACTGTATCTACTTTTTGAACCACAGGTTTATATTCAGGTGTTAGAGAAGTAGCCGTTGTTACCTTTGATGTGGGTGGATTATAGGGTGGGATACTTTTGACACGTGAAGCAATATCTTTATTACTCATAAAATCCTTTTGAGAAATGCTTACATATTTAATACCCGTTTCACCAAGAAATGACATATTACCATTGATTAAAATAGATTCATTCAACGGTGTAGCAGATGTTAATTGATAACTTATAGTAAACAATTCGGATGGGGGTAATTTATCCCATACAAAAAGAATTGCCACTTCGGTTACAGTAGCCACACTTCCATAAGGGTTGGTTACTTTTGCTTGAAAGCCTGTTGGAAATTTTTCTTTTAATTTAAGGGTTTTATCACGTTCAAGCCCATAAGTGTTAACTAAAATAGTAACGTTTATAGTATTACCCTGCTTATCTACCTGTCGATAGCCAAAAACTTTATCTAAAGAAATGGCATTATCGCTTGTTTGAGCAAATGAAATAGTAGAAAATACTAACATTACTAATATAACAGTCCATGTTTTCATCATAGTACAATGTATTAAATTATAAGGCAAAGATAGTATAAAATTTTTAAACGTCCATACAAAATAGTAAAAAAATAGTAAACAGGTTTATTAACTTTTTTTTAAATCGAATAATTTTGTTGGTAATTAATTTTAAAGAATAGAACTGGCTAATTCTGCCAAATAACTTCGTTCACCCTTAATTAAATTTACATGAGCAAATAAATCCTGGCCTTTCATTTTATCGGTGAGATAGGTTAAGCCGTTTGATTTACTGTCAAGGTAGGGAGAATCGATTTGTTCAATATCGCCCGTAAAAACCATTTTAGTACCCTCGCCTGCACGGGTAATAATTGTTTTTACTTCGTGTGGTGTAAGATTTTGTGCTTCATCAATAATAAAGTAAACATTGGAAAGACTGCGTCCACGTATATATGCAAGGGGTGTAATAACCAATGTTTCGTTTTTTAGCATATCTTCAATGGTTTTATATTCTGCCGATTCGGTTTTAAATTTGTATTTTATAACGCCTAAATTATCAAAAAGAGGTTGCATGTAGGGGGCAATTTTTTCGCTGATATCGCCGGGCAAATAACCCAAATCGCGATTAGATAGTGGAACAACGGGACGTGCCACTAATATTTGATTGTATTGTTTTCGTTGATGCAAAGCAGCAGCCAATGCGAGTAATGTTTTTCCCGTGCCTGCTCTGCCTGTAAGTGCCATTAATTGTACTGTATCGCGGAATAATCCGTCAAAAGCAAATGTTTGCTCTGCGTTTCGTGGTTCAATGCCATAAGCCTTTCTTTTTTCTACTCGTTGCAGATTATGAGTAAAGGGGTCGTAATGAGCAAGTACACTTAATTTGGTATTTTTTAATATAGAATATTGATGGGCAATAGGAGGTTGAGGCAGTTTTACTTCATCAATGTTAACGCCCAACGGGTCTTCATATAGTCGTTGAATGATTTGTTCAGAAAAACCTTCAATAGTAGGAACTACATTGTTTACCTGGTCAAGGTTTTGAACTTTATCCGATTCATAATCTTCGGCATCAATACCAATAGATTTGGCTTTCATTCGCAAGTTAATATCCTTGCTGACCAATATTACAGGTGTAGCAGCATTGGTTGTAGAAATGTATTCTGCAATGGCTAATATACGATGGTCGGGGGTTTTTTCGGGAAACGATTCTGCCAGTTTTTTGGAATATTCTTTACCTGTTTCGATAAATAATTTTCCCATGTCTTTTCCAAGCGTTATGCCATTTTGAAATAATTTTTTTCCTGCCAGCATATCCAGTTCACGTGTAAATTCACGCGCATTATAACTAATTAAATCTGAACCTTTTTTTAGTTTATCCAATTCTTCCAATACAACAATAGGTATAACGAGGTCATTTTCTTCAAACTTGTATATACAACGATAGTCGTGTAAAATGACATTCGTGTCTAAAATAAAAATTTTCTTTTTTGCCATAACTTTTTTTTAATTGATGATACAAATGTAGTTACATATATTGTTAAATCTTTAAACGCATTAATGATTTATTCACAATTTACTGTTAGCAAAAAAGGGATACAAAACCGTATCCCTTCTTTATGCTGTAAAAGGAAGTAAATTATTTTTTTTCTTTGTTTTGCTTTTGATAGCGACTACGGTACCTGTCAACGCGTCCGGCGGTATCTACGAGTTTAACTTTTCCCGTATAAAACGGATGCGACGTATTTGAAATTTCTACTTTTATTAAAGGGTAGGTTACGCCGTCCACTTCGATGGTTTCTTTGCTGGCAGCCGCAGATTTGGTAATAAAGATTTGTTCGTTAGACATATCTTTGAACACTACCAGTCTGTAATTTTTTGGATGAATATCCTTTTTCATACTACTTTTTTTATAAAATTTTGAACCGCAAAGGTAATATTTTATTTTGATTTATACAAACAACGTTGAGATTTTTTTTTATTGCTTAATAATAATGTATATCTATTTTTTCAAAACACTTCGTATTCATTATAGGTACAGGGAATATTTCCGTTGCGTAACGGGATTCTTGTTTTTGGTTTTAGGCTGATATATTTTGCCTGTTCCTTTTCCATTAATAGCCAAATATGGTTTGAGGCATAATTAAATTTCAGTTTGGTACCAATACGATTGTAAAACTCGTGAATATCTTGCACTTCTATACGCTCATTGTAGGGTAAGTTTGAAATAATAAATCCATTTTCAAAGGGAATAGCATTTTCAAAAAAATCGTTTTCAAAAAACAATGTTTTTTGAGAGTAGGGGAGTAGCCGTACCGATTTTTTGGCTGCGTGAATGACACGATGATTTATATCTGCTCCCATAATTTTTAATGCAGTATCATTTATGTGTTGGTTTTCTTCTTCTTTAATTTTTTTCCATAGGTCCTTATCAAAATCTTGCCAGTACATAAAAGCATATTTATTGCGTAAAAAGCCAGATGGAATTTTATTAGCCATATACGTTGCTTCAATGGGAATAGTGCCAGTGCCACACATAAAATCCAATAATGGCTTGCTTGCATTCCAGCCAGAAAGTAAAAGCAAGCCTCTTGCCAATACTTCATTTAAAGGGGCAATGCCCTGATATTCTCTGTAATGACGGCGATTTAACGTTAGCCCCGAACTATCCAGCGAAACTGTTGCATCTGTTTCGCTAATATGTATATTTATAGCGATGTCGGGGTTTTCTTTATCTACCGAAGGACGTTTTCCAAATTCACTTTTAAATCTGTCTGCAATGGCATCTTTACCCTTTTGTGTTATAAAAAGACTATTCTTAAAAGGAGAATTGAATATGGCAACATCTACACGAAAGGTTTTATCGAGCGTGAAATATTGGTGCCAGGGTATGTTGTAAATAAGTTTATACAGTTGATTTTCATCTTTTACTTTACCATATCCAACGGGGTAAAGAATACGCAATGCTGTTGATAATACATAATTGGCTTTGTACAAATCGGCTATGTTACCGCTAAATGATACTGCACGTCGTAGAATAACTGGATTTTTAAAATGGAAATCCTGCATTTCTTTGTACAATACATTTTCAATACCGTCTAATGTTTTTGCTATGAATTTCATCCGTGTTTAACAATGTTCTATATATAAATGTGTATAAAAGCACGCATCCTATTCGTCGTCGGAACTTGTGGTGTTTTTTAAATCGGATGTTACTTTAAATGTCAGTTCATCATTTTTTTGACTGTATCCTATGGTAATAATATCTCCCTCTTTGGGCTGATGCTTAATAATATTTTCGGCAAGCGGGTCTTCTACATATTTTTGTATAGCACGTTTTAAAGGTCGTGCTCCGAATTGAATATCAAATCCCTTTTCGGCAATATATTCCTTTGCTTTGGCTGTAATTTTTATATCATAACCTAATTGTCTTACGCGAGACATTAACCCTTCCAGTTCAATATCGATTATTTTGCTAATATCTTCACGCGTTAGAGAGTTGAACAATACCACATCGTCTATTCGATTAAGAAATTCAGGGGCAAATGTTTTCTTTAATGCATTTTCTATGATGCTTTTGGCATACACGTTAGTCGAATCTTTTTTTGCTTTGGTTTCAAAACCAACACCCTTACCGTACTCATTTAATTGACGCGTGCCAATATTGCTGGTCATAATAACAATGGTATTTCTAAAATCTACTCTACGTCCAAGACTGTCTGTTAAGCGACCTTCGTCCATTACTTGTAAAAGTATATGAAAAACATCGGGATGTGCTTTTTCTATTTCATCTAACAACACAACAGAATATGGACGGCGGCGAACTTTTTCGGTCAATTGTCCACCTTCTTCATAACCTACATAGCCCGGAGGCGCGCCTACCAGACGCGATACGCTGAATTTTTCCATATATTCGCTCATATCGATACGAATAAGGTTTTCACTATTATCAAATAAGTATTCTGCCAATACTTTAGCCAGTTGAGTTTTACCCACACCTGTTGGTCCCAAGAAAATAAAGGTACCAATGGGTTTATTGGGGTCTTTAAGTCCAGCACGATTTCGTTGAATGGCTTTTACAATTTTTTGAATAGCCTCGTTCTGTCCAATAATTTTATTTTTTATATCATCATACATTGTGAGCAACTTATTGCCTTCGCTTTGTGCTATTCGTTGAACGGGAACGCCCGTCATCATGGCAACCACTTCAGCAACATTTTCTTCAGTAACCAACTGCCTGTTTTTGGTCATATCGGCTTCCCATTTTTCTTTTTCCTGCGTAATTTTATTTTGAATAGTACGTTCTTTATCTCGTAATTGTGCAGCAGTTTCAAATTTTTGTTGCTTTACCGACGTCAATTTTTCCAGACGAATTTTTTCAAGTTCATCTTCCAATTGAATTAAGGATGCAGGTACTTTTATATTTTTAATATGTACACGAGAACCTGCTTCGTCTAAAGCATCAATAGCCTTATCGGGCAAATGTCTGTCGGTAATATAACGATAAGTCAGTTTTACGCATGCTTCAATGGCTTCTGGAG